>Ga0207952_1000335_pt1 | contig 42543 bp, 40 predicted proteins | sample SubbioR12Aug_8Ca_FD_184831 | JGI IMG/M metagenome (GOLD analysis project Ga0207952, IMG submission 184831) | Serpentinite rock and fluid subsurface biosphere microbial communities from McLaughlin Reserve, California, USA - CR12Aug_8Ca (SPAdes) | ecosystem: Environmental > Terrestrial > Deep... | reverse complement strand
GTAATATGGCACCTGGACACCTCAACAGAGTCGGGCTGACGGCCGGCAGTCGAAGGCCAAGCCGCTATATGGTGTCACGAATTTCGACGGCGGAACGCAATAGCAGCAATACCGAAGGCGATCAGAACGACCGCAATCACCCCGATCCCTCCAAATCCACCCATTCCCCAACCCATCCCCCATCCCCAGCCTTCGCTTCCGCCCATCATCATTGTTCTCCTTCAAGAAGCGGGGCACTTCCCCACGGTGATTAACGGACAAGACGCCTGAAGGTTCTGATGGTAGCGCCGCGGGTGGTAGAGGCATTTCAAGCTCACTTCTAAGCTTCTGAAAGTGATCGTGGTCTGCCGCCGACCGTGGTGATCGCTACAGTGCGTCTCGGGATCACAGAGCGGCGATGCGCGGGAAGTATCCAGCCGTGCGTGCCATGTAGTGACGATGCCTTCACGGTCGAGGACACGTCGGTGGTCGGCCAAAACACTTGCGGGTGTTGGACTTCGATTCGCTTGGCGCTACATCTCCAACACCTGTGGACATATAGCTTGGAGTCCTCGGGACCACTTCGCTTGGGGCGCACCCAACAAGCGCGAGCCCCATATAAATCAAAGAAACCCAGTGCATGTCACCATCTCCACAAATCGACGAAACGCCGAGCTTTATGTCCGCGCCTCGTCATTTCGACAACGACAAGGATATCCATTCACCGCAGTCTCTTGCTCCAGAAATCCGATGCGAATCCATAGAGCGCGCCGAGCAAAAATCCGGCGACAGTGAACGACACAAATCCTGCCAGGAAAGCGAGGGGGCTACCGGATATCCGCCACGGACTGGCTGGCGCGAGTGCAGCAAGCAGTCCGAAGGGCGGAAATAGAACGTCGAAAATGGCACATAGAACATATGCCACCCCCACGGTCGTCGCTAGCGAGAGCGCATTTACTTTCCATAGGTCAGTCATGACGCGCCTCCTCTCGAGATTGTTAGTTCACTCACTGCATTCGTACCTCAACGCAGGTCACTGGTTTGTGCCGCGGAGCGCAAAGAAGGTGATAATACCCACGACAATCAGACAAACTGCCAGCACACCAATCCAACCGAAGCCATCGATCCCCCAACCCATCCCCCATCCCCACTCTTCACTACCGCCCATCATCGTTGTTCTCTTTCAGGGGACAGATGCGAAGCGCGGAAAGTATCCCGGCGTCCGCACCATGTAACGGCGATAGTCGTCACCGAATTGCTTCAGGGCCTCGCGTTCTTCCTCACGGGCAAGGTGGACGTACATCGCCACCAGGACCGGGAACATGACGAGCGTGAGCACCGTGGGCCATTGCAACTGAAATCCAAACATCACGAGCACGAAACCGATGTATTGCGGATGGCGCACGTAGGCATACTGGACATGAGCTAGAGTCACGTCATTCCTATCGGTATGCCCATGAAGCCAATGACGATGCCATCCGCGAGCTTCTTCTGTTCCGAGCTAAGTGCATCATAGAGCTTGATGAGCGACGCATGGCTCTTCTTGACTGCAGCGTAATGTGCATTCAGCAGCTTGTCTTCGAGGGCCAGCCGTTCGGGCAGACCGGCACCCGCTTTCTGGTCAGACGCCATCGACCTGCGCAAATCGGCCATTGCTGCGACATTGGCACGAACTGCATCGGCAAAGGCATTCCATTGCGGCATCTGAATATCGGTGATCTTGAGTTCAGCCTTGATGTAGGCGAGCCGACCCTCCGTGTGACCGACGCCGGAACCCATCATCATTGGCATCACGGCGCCGTCCATTGCGCCAGGACCGGCCATGCCCGACCTCATTCGACCCCGTTCCATCATTTCACTGCCAATGGTCGCTCCTGGCTGCACCTGCAGGCGCGTCGATCCTGCAGCGGGCGGCTGTTGGGTGGCTGCCGGCCCTGCCAAACCGACAGCGAAAATGAGAGCGGCGCAAGCCACCGCGAATCCCACCCTTGCAAAGATCGTCATGCCGAGCCTCCTCACGCGATGGTCGATTAACGTTAGCGTGTCGAGGACGCCACTCCGCCTAAAGCCATGATGTGGATCGATGTCGCAGCCCTGGACATCGGTTGATCCACTATCGCATGGTCGTTGAGCCCATCATCAGCTCTTCGGCTTTCTTCTTCTGGTCGAGTGTTAAAGCGGCATAAAGAGGTGTGGCGGCGGCGCGGACTGCCTTTATCGCGTCGACTTGCGCCGTGAGCACCTTCTCGCGGGCCTCCAGTCCACCGAGCCATCCTTCCATCGTGGAACCCGGGGCCGACGTTGCGTCACGGAACTTCTGCATTGAAGCTCGAATCGAGTCGGCGAAGGTTGACCAGACATGCTCCTGCGAATCGGCGATTTTCAGCTCGGCCTTCAGGAAGGCGAGAGCTCCCTCGGTGCGGTTCGCCAGCATTCCGCCCAGTCCGACCATTGGGCCCATGCCGGAGCCGGCCATCATCTCGGACATCATGGAGCGCATCATCGGCTTCATGCCGTCCATCATGCGCATATCGCGACCGGCCTCCATGGGCATGCCTTGCCCCATGCCCTGAGGCTTGCCCGGTGCCTGTTGTCCGGCTCCACCAGGCGGCATCCCTTCCTTCCCGCCCATTCCCATGCCATGACCCATCGGGGATGGATTTGTAGGCGGATGCGCTGGCGCCTGGGCAAAGGCGGTGCCAGAGGCAATCATCGTTGCGAGGGCGGCTGCGCTGACCAATCTCCACAAACCAGTGGCCAATTCGGACATCGAGATTCTCCTCCTGCTACTGCGAAGCGCGGAACTATGCATTATCCACCCTGGTCGACTTCTCGAAGTCTCGGCAGTGGCTGAAACTAAGGCAACCAAGTGCATAGGCGATTGCGGGTCGGGAGGCAGTCTCATATGGGACTCTCGAACAGGGCTCGACGGCCCAAGAACTCAAGCGAACCACGTCGACACGCGCGCTAAGCCGGCGGTTAGCGCCCGACCGCGAAAATGCCGGCCATCTCGATCGGGCTGGTGGCGACGGCAATGCTTGCCGCCATCGCCGCGACGAATGCCAGCTCAGCGACCCTTCTCGTCAAATGTCCGACGGTAGCCTAAGGGATGCTGCACCTCGGGAAGTTTCAGCCACGCTCGCACGACATCCATTCGCAAGATGGCTTCGTGACTCTTGTTCTCATTGCAGAGACGAAGCGCCAAGCGGATCTGGCTTCGCATGTACCAGACTTCTCCCGCATCATGATCGTGCGCGGGTTTGGATGATGGATCGGGGCCTACGGCGGGGCCCCCGGGTACCGCGATCGATCTCCAGTCGTGCACGAGCTTGTTCAGCTCCGCGACGCAAGCCTCATCGCCTTCGCCGGTCCACCGAGTGTTGCGAACACCATGAGTGAGATCATCGAAGCTCGGACCATCCGTTTTGCTCCCTGGCGCAAATCTGCTTGAGAATGCATCGACTGGATGTCTTTGCCGCCAAAAATCACCGACCTCGGTCCTTTAGTGGTGCTTGTACCAACCGACGCCTCTAATGGCGTTCCAGGAATCCGTTTGATGGCATAGATAACATTGCTCGACGCGGGCATGCTCCTGACCGGCCACCATCTTAGAGATCATGTGAAAATGCCCCATGTAGTGACTGGGCGGGGCCTGATGACATTGCACACAGTCGGTCGACGCAGCGGATGGATGCTTGTAGCCCGCGATCTTCCAACTGCTCGTTGCGTGGCATTCCGCGCACTGCTTGCCGAACAGGTCCCGGTGCGGACTTCGATTGCTATGGCAGGTGAAGCAATCAAGCGACTGCTCCTGGGGGGCCACGGAACGGCTGCCAAGCATCGCCATGAGGGCCGCGAAGCTGCTCGAGTCGGCCGGCGACGCGGCGGGCTGGGACTTTCGACCGATCGCGATCAGGGCGTCGTGGTCCATGCCGATCGGCCTCACTCCCGCCTGGTGCTCGATATGGCAATTGCTGCAGGACTGGACCGTCGCGTGAAATGCCGTCGATTGCCGTGCCAACAGGGTCGCGTCACCGGCGTGACAGAGAATGCACGACGACGCCTCTATGCCACGGTACGGCGTATGACAGGTCTCGCATTGATTCGAGAGGAACGCATGCTTCGGCGAGAGCTCTCCCGGCCTGACGGCGTTCGACCAATCAGGGACCGAGCCCGAGCCCGATTTCTGTATTGCAAGAATCAGTGCGATGCCGACCGACAGCGCCGCCGTTGCTAGAACCCAATAGAACAATGCTCGCCAGTTCACGGCAGCCACCGCAGTCCGTAATACAGACCGCTCCAGATATGGAGGGCGAGCAAGAAGTACATGACGATGGATGTGGTGACATGGACGATCATCCAGCGGCCGAGGACGCGCTTTATCTTTTCCTTGGCGCCAATCGCGTACTCCAGCTCGGCGATCGCATCGACCAGAGGCAGAATCGGAATATTAGCCCGAGTGCCGACGGCCTTCCCCACGAGACCTGACGCAATCGCCTCGCGACCCGCAAGGGCGCTGGCTATGCGATTGTAGGCTTCCCTCAAAGAGGCGAGTGTGCCCTCCTGCTGTCGCACCCCTGCGGACAAGTAGGCGAGATAGTAGCGTCCAACGAAGCCACTCAAGACGACAACGAGCATCGCAAGCACAAGCGCGATTCCGAGCGGGCTCTGATAGTTGTGTCCGGTGTGCAGGATGCCAAGAACCGGGCCGACGACGCCGGCATAGACATGGAATGCAAGAAGCGAACGCAGCGGCAGGCGACGCGTCACGCGGACGTTCAGCCAGTTGACGTGCTTGACGAGGGGATAGACGAGAAGCAACACCAGAAGAATCGCGCTGGCGATGCCGAGCATGCCTCCGCCAAGGCTGCCTGCAAATCGTGGCGAAACATGCAGGAGATAGCCCGGCGCCAGAAACAGCAGCAGGGTCACAAGCGCACCGACCGTGAGTCTCTCCTTGTCACTCATGGTCAGGCATCGATGGCCAAGTGGCCGACGGACTTGGCTTGGCATGCGAGGACGATGCCCGCCGCCTTGTCTTCGGCCGTCAATGCGTCCTCGATTTCCATCTCGACCTTTCCTTCAAGCAACCTGACCTTGCAGATCCCACAGGTTCCGACCCTGCAGGAATAGTCGATCGGAACCCCGACCGATTCGGCAACCTCGAGTACCGTTCGATCGGGTGGAAGCGGCGCAGTCCTGTTGGAGCGGGCGAACCGGATCAACGCCGTTGCCGGCCCCATTGCCGCGTCGGTGGTGGACGCCAGACCGGGGATCGTCGCTTCCAGCTCCCGCAATGCAGCGGCTACGCGTCTTGGCGGCGGCTGTGGGGCTTGAGGCGCCGGAGGCGGGAGCGCACCGATCGCCGGCCCGAACGCCTCGGTCTTGATCCGGCTTTGGGGCACACCGAGATCTGCAAGCATGACGCGAACCGCGTCCATCATGGCCGGCGGGCCGCACAGATGGATCTGGCGGCGTGTGACCTCCGGAACGGCGTGGGCAATGATCTGCTTCGTCAACTGCCCCTCGAATCCCAGCCAGGCCGTGCCCTGCGCGCGGTTCATCATCGTGGCGGCAACATGCAGATTCGGACACCGTCTTTGCAGGTACTCGATCTCCTCCTGAAATATGAAATCCTCGGTGCTGCGTCCGGCGAACAGGAGATAGATGTCCCCCGGCCATGTGAGGTCCGTGAGGTAGCGAACCACGCACATCAACGGCGTGATGCCGACGCCGCCCGCGATCAAAACGACGCTCTCAGCGCCTCCTCCATCGAACGTGAAGACACCGGCAGGTCCGCTGACCTCAAGCAAGTCGCCCACGACGAGTCTGTCGTGAAGATAGTCGGAAAAGAGCCCTTTCTCCTCGCGCTTCACGGTGATTTCGACATACGCGACGCGCGTCGGGGGCGACGCGATCGAGTAGGAGCGTCGCACCCTCTTTCCGTCGATGTCGGCCGAGAATGTCAGGAACTGACCGGGCGAATAGGTAAAGGGAATTGGCCCACCGGATGGGTCGACCAACCTAAAGGTCCTTACGTGCGGCGTTTCGCGATAGACTGCCGAAACACGCAATTGCCCGGACCAGGACTTCCTGACGGCTATTTGAGCTGGGAAGGCACCGCTCTCCGGGTCGGCCGCGTGTCGATCCACTCTTGCGGCTGGAGTGGCTTGCGCTGGCGGCTGCGGCGCCCGCGGTCCGGGCAAGTCAATCGCTCCCGACGCTACCGGATGGCCTGCAAGGACGACAGGAGTTGAACTTGTCAGCCGGTCGATCAGAGCGGCTGCACGACGTCTCTGTGCAAGGGCGAGACCAGCCATTGCAACCGCGAAGAACGCCAGCGTGATCATCGTGATAAAATGAAACCATGAGACCTGGAAGGGCCCGATGCCCATGCCGCGATCGGTAGGCGTCGCGGTGGCTGGTATCAGGCTGAGTTGATTGCGGAACCACGCGAGGGCAATTTGCTGAGGAGGTTTGCCGTCGGCGAGCGCCCGCAGCACGGCGGCGCCGCTGTCCATCAGGGCGAGCCCCTCGCGTTGGCGCACTGCCGCACGAGACATTGCGGCGGCATCGTCCTCAAGCATCGCGCGCTGGAAGTCGCCTTGCGCCTCGGACAGAATTGCATTTCCAGTGTCGATTCTTGCCCGCGCCTCGGCCTCGACGCGACGATGCTCTTCCGGCGTCAATGTCGGAACTTTCATCAGTTCCGGAAAGAGCTGCCTGCTTGGGCGCCCCATCATCTCACCCATCATGCCGCCCGACGGCGGACTCGGAGCTGGCGTAGAGGGTTGAGGTGCCGCTGATGGCTGTGGTGGGGGATTGTCTGGCGACGGCGCCGCAGGATGATGACCAGAGTGGGCATCTGGCTCAGATTGGCCCTGAGCGGGCAGTGAGCCAATCCAGACGAGCCCGATCACGAGACCTAGTGCCGAACATAACCTTAGGCCGGGATAAAGACGTCGACTCCATGCCGTTGTCCAACGGCTCGGGCACCGCTCAAGCAGGTTACGGCAAGTTCGCCGTTGCGGCCTTCCAGCGGCTCCAACTGCTGCTGCCCAGTTTGGACGAGAGCTGGGCATGGTCACCCCTCTTCTCCGCGACACGGCGCGAATTTGCAGTGCGTCATTATGCAATTCAAGGTGAACCGCAAGAGTCTCAATTTGAACAGCAACAAGCAGACCCCGTTTACGAACGTTTGCGTTCGTCCATTTGGTGCAGTCCACTTAGAATTCGAATCTCGCCACTGGGTACTCCCTCTCCATACTCGATCAGCCCCAGCTTGCGGAACTTGTTCAGAAGATGATTGATGCGGGGCCGCGTCGTGCCAATCAAGGCGGCCAGCATTTCCTGCTTGGCGATATGAATGATCCCACAGCAGCGATCACTCTCACCTGTTTTGGCAAGCGCCAACAGCGCATGCCTCAATCGCTGCTCTACAGAACCTGTGAGCTGGTCGATCAGCGCGCCTTCCGTCTTGAGGTTCCGCGACAGTAGGAAGGCGGTGAATACATCGGAGAATGCCGAGGAATCACGCAACAGGCGAAGCATGGTTGCCTTCTCGATTCTGACGATTCGCGCTTCTTCTACAACGATAGCCGACGTTGAGTGGCGCGGTTGGGCGGTTAGGCACTCCTCGCCACAAAAATCGTCTGGGCCAAGGATAGAGACGAGCCTCTCATTGCCATTTTCAGCAATAACCGCGCGATGTACTAGACCCGACGTGATGTAGAACACGGCGTCTGATAGCTCACCCTGACGAAAAAGGAAGTGACCCTTCTGGACCGTTGCAGTCGGAAGCTGAATGCAGACCGTAGTCAGCAGTCCGACCGAACCCGTTTGTTTAGTACACCCTGTATCGTCGGTGCGACGCCCTTGCCGCCACGGCGCGAACCTGGAGAAGGATGATCCCATCTTACTCGACGTCGATGAAAAGTGGGCGCTAGACACTTTCCCAAGGGTCGATACGGACAGAGGTGCCGGACACTGCTCAATTGCCGGCGTTCGGCCATCAGATTGAACCGGCGAATGCCCGACGCAAGCGCAGTTCATCTCAACCGCCGTTGTGGGAGGGTGTTGTTTCATGGACGGACTTCCAGTCTGAGCACTGTTCCAGGGGCTTGCGACGAGCACACAGGCGGCTCAACGAGAGCGACGCCTTGAGCTAGTGGTCCCGAACGCTTCGTACGTCTATGGCCGCCCGCGACTACGAGTGCAGCGGTCCAGACGCCAATCCAACGCTTGAAGCGCGGACCAAGTCAGGCAGACCGAGGAGGGCGATCACCAGGTCCGACGGCCCTGCCATGAAGGGACAATGAACTTAACAAATGAACGATACTTATCGGCTGGAAGCCCACGAACAAGATCGGCCCGAGATGAGCAACGGCCGCATGACAGGCCACAGCGCAGCACCCTCGACCGGAAACATGGTCAAACTCACCCTCTTCACAGGGGCCGAATTCTGCGATTGGAGTCCGCTTGGCGTTTGGAAGCGTTACAATTGAGCGCGCAGCGCCCTGTGCAATGCACTTTTTCAGCGAAGACGATGTCTCCGTGAGTGCTTCATTGGTAGCACGATTGGCGATCTGATCATTTTCTGCATATCGACTGCTATGAGCGTGTGCCGCCCCCACGACGACCAACATGCCGACTAGAGAGATCAGCAATGATCGTAGAAGAAGTGGTGCAAAGGTAGACATGATCGACCGTTCCAGAATGCTAACTATCAAGCTGCGCACAATCAACCTTTGCAAGGATGGGGTATTGAGGCGACTTGCCTTTGACATGCGTCAAACCAATACTACCGTGCTGAATAATCTTTTTCGGCCATCAAGACGGGGCTTACCGGTTGGTGACGCCTTGGAATCGCTGTCGATACGAACCCAGCGCCATGCTGGTTCTTTCGGTCGCCGCCGCCCCGGTTGAGCAAAAGCTGAGAGCCACGCCATATTCATGCTGCGGCTACGTTCAGAGCAAGGCGTTGGGTCCGTTTCCATTTCCATTCTTCTACCGCGCAGAACAAGCAAGGCGCGATGAACGTTCCGACAAGGCCAGCGACGATCATGCCACCGACCGACGGTATGGCCATCGGCTGCATCAAATCGGAGCCGCGTCCGGTCGCCCAGAAGATCGGCAGCAGCCCGAAGATCGTCGTTGAAATCGTCATCAGAGATGCACGAATACGCTGCAGGCCCGCCCGCACGACGGCTCCGCGAACCTCCTCCAGCGAGGCGAACGTTTCCGTATCGAAGATCTTCTCCAGATAGGTCGACAGGATCACGCCGTCATCGTCCACCACGCCGAAGAGCACGAGAAAGCCAACCCATACGGCGATGGAAAGATTTGCGCCCCATAGCGCCAACATGATGAATCCACCACCGGCGGCGACGAGAATGCTGAAGGCAATGATGGGCGCGATCCACCAGCGCTCGAACCCGAGGTACAGCATCACGAACATGATGAACAGACAGATCGGAACGAGAATGCTCATCCGCTTGGTTGCACGGACTTGATTCTCGAATTGGCCACTCCATTCCCAGTAGTATCCTGGTGGCAGCGTAAGTCGGCCATCCCGCAGCGCGGCCTGGAGTGCGGCCTCGGCGTCTTCGACCACGCTCACTTCGTCCCTATTTCGCGTGTTCATCGTGACGTAGCCTACGAGCAGGCCGCGCTCGCCCTTGATGTCTTGCGGTCCCAGGACGCTCCTGATGGTCACCACCTGCGCAAGGGGAATGTGAGCACCGCTGGACGTGGGTACCAGGATCCTTTCCAGCTCAGAAACGTCTTCGCGGTATTCCCGCAAATAGCGGACGCGAATCGGATAGCGCTCCCGACCCTCGACGGACTCCATGATGTTCGTGCCGCCGATAGCTATCTCGATGATGTCCTGCACGTCGCGGATGTTCACACCGTAGCGGGCCATCCTGTCGCGATCGATCTCGAACTCAAGATATGGCTTGCCCACCAGACGGTCGGCGACGATATCGGTTGCACCTGGCACTTCCTTCAGCAGCTGCTCGATCTGTAGGCCGATGCGCTCGATCTGCCTGAGATCGCTTCCGAAGATCTTCACCCCCATCATCGCCCGGAAACCGGTTGTCAGCATGACGAGGCGGGTCTGGATCGGCTGCAGGAACGTTGGCAGCACGCCCGGAATTGCGGTCTTTTCCTGGAGCTCGGCGAGGATTTCGCTTTTGGTGATGCGACGGTGCTCGGGCCAGACCCAGGCCAGGCCGGCTTTGAGCCAGCCCGGCCAGTCCGAGAACCATCGTTTTACCGGAATCTGCCGCCATTCCGACTCGGGCTTGAGGACGATGATGCTTTCGATCATACCGATGGCCGCCGGATCGAGCGCCGTGTCGGCGCGACCCAGCTTCCCGACAACCGACGCCACTTCCGGCACGGTTTCGATCGCCATATCCTGCCGGGAATTTACTTCCAGCGCCGGGCCGAGGCCGGCTTGCGGCAGCAATGTCGGCATGTAGAGGAAGGCGCCTTCGTCGAGAGGCGGAATGAATTCGCGGCCGATGCCCGGAAGTATCCTGTGCTCCTGCACGACTTCGACGCCACGTGCGGCCTCGGCTTTGCTCTCCCTGGGATCTGGCTGCCGCCACTGGATGCGCTGGAAGGTGGCGCCGTCGGCGTGCTTCACCTTCTGCCAGCGGAGCTGGCCGAACTCGACGAGCGGGCGCGTCACCGGCTCGGTCGTCTTGACATGCATCGCCTGCTTCAGCTCGGGCGAGGCCTGCTCGTTGGCGAACAGGTTGATCGCCCAGCCCAACGGCGCAAGTGTCTTGTCCAGGCCAAGCCAGACGGTGAGGCCGGCGAAGGCGATCGACACCGGCAGGATGAGGAAAGCCTTCTTGTGCGCCAGAACCCAACTCAGGATCGGAACGTATACTGCGGCAATTCCGCGTGCGACGGGATTTTCCTCGAGTGGCAGGAACCGCTCCTGCGTGACGCGAACGAACGCCAGCGCGACGATCACACCTATAACCGCGGACATCGGCCAGCCGCTGTAGTGGCCGCCAGCGACAGACATCATGACGATGCCGTGCACTGCGAACATCGCGGTCACGCCGAGCGCCGCAGCGATCATCCAGACAGTCCGCCGCGGCAGCGATACCGGCCGATACACCAGGTAACAAACCAGGGGCACCACCGTGAGCGCGATGACGACGGAGGCCCCGATGGCGAAGGTCTTGGTGAAGGCCAGCGGACGGAACAGCAATCCTTCCTGGCCGATGAGAAAGAACACCGGAATGAACGAAATCAGCGTGTTCGATACCGCTGTCACGATGCCGCGGCCGACTTCTGATGTACCCTCGAAGACCTTTTGAAAAAGACTCTTGGACTGATCGCCCTTGGCGATGTGACGGTAGATGCTTTCCGTCACAATGATGCCCATGTCTCCCACATCGCCTATCGCGATGGCGAGGCCGGCGAGCGACATGATGTTCGCGTCGACGCCGAAGACGTACATCAGGATGAAGCAAATGCCGATGGATAGCGGAAGCGTGACGATGACGGAAATTGTGCTGCGTAGATGCAGCATGAAGATGAGGATGACCGCGCTCGCCATCATCACCTCCTCGAGCAACGCTTCCTTCAGCGTGTCGATAGTTTGTGTGACGATGTCGGTCCGATCATAGAAGGATACCACCTTCACTTTCGACACGCGCCCGTCCGCGAGCGTCTTCTGCGGCAGGCCGGGCTCCAACTGCTTGATCTTCTCCTTCAGCCGCTCGATGACCTGCAGTGGGTTCTCGCCGTAGCGCATCATCACGACGCCGCCGACCGCCTCTGCGCCGCCCTTGTCGAGCGCGCCGCGACGGAACTCCGGCCCGATGGTCACGTTTGCGACATGCCTGACCTGAATCGGCGTACCCTTGTCCTGGCGTATGACGACTTTTTCCAGATCCTCGACTGTCTTGATGAATCCGACGCCGCGGATGAAGAACTCAATGCCGTTCTTCTCCAGCACTTTCGCGCCGACATCGATGTTCGACCGCCGTACAGCGTCATAGACGTCGATAAGCGTGACCCTGTGGGCTCGCAGCTTGTCGGGATGAACGTCGATCTGGTACTGCCGCACGAAACCGCCGATGCTGGCGACCTCGCTGACACCTTCGACGGAATTGAGTTGGTAGCGAAGATACCAATCCTGGATGGAGCGCAACTCGGCGAGGTCGAATCCCTCCCCCTCGACGGTGTACCAATAGACTTGGCCCAGCGCCGTGGCGTCCGGCCCGAGCACGGGCGTTACGCCGCTAGGCAGGCGTTGCTGCGCAACGTTTATTCGTTCGAGCACGCGCGATCGCGCCCAGTAGTAATCCACGTCGTCCTTGAAAATGACGAAGACCATGGCGAAGCCGAAGCCCGACATCGACCTGATGGATTTGACCCCCGGGGTGCCCGTGAGGCTCGTGGTCAACGGATAGGTGACCTGGTTATCGACATCCTGGGGAGAGCGTCCAGACCAGTCGGCGAAGACGATGACCTGTTTTTCGCCGATGTCGGGAATGGCATCGACGTTCATGTTGAGGATCGCGTAATAGCTGGCGCCCAGGATCGCCAAGACGGCGAGCGCCACCAGAAATGCGTGCCCGAGTGACCAGCGGATCAGAGCGTTGATCATGGACGGGTGTGCTGCTGATGCTGCGGATCCCCTGATCCGGACGCGGGGGGGACGGCTGGGCTCGGGGACATCGAGGGCGGGACATTTTTTGTCCCGGCGGGAGATGGCGTATCATGCGCGTGACTGGCGGCGGGGCCCTGTCCTTCCTTGTAGAACAGGCTGGGCAAGCCTCGGATCTGGAACTGGCTGTCCAACAGAACGTTGCCGCGCGTAACCACAAGGTCGCCTTCGCGCAATCCGCTCAGAACCAGATAGGCGTCACCGGTGCGAGGGCCGACCTCGATCTCCACCGGAACGAACTGGCCCTTGGCCCTTTCGACATACACGAGCTTGCGAAGGCCACTGTCGAGGACAGCGGTCAGCGGCACGACAAGGGGAAGCTGGTCGGCGTCCGGTTTCTGCCCGCCGGGGATCTGCACTAGTGGCACGTTGCTGGAGGGACATTGGCCCGGCTCCCTTTGGAAGACGAATGGATGCGTCGGACATGTCCACAAGCCCTCGACCCCAGTCGGTGCGGCCTTGCCGTCCGCCAGGAGCTCGGCATGGATAGTTGCACTCACGAACATCCCAGGCTTGAGCAACTTCTCGGTGTTGTCGACGCTGACCAGGACTTTGACCGTACGGCTCTCCTCGTTCAGGACCGGATTGATGAACCCGACACGCCCGGTGAAACTTTGTCCCGGGATTGCCTCGGATTTGATCTCGACCGATTGACCATATTTCACCCAGGACAGCTCATATTCGTAGATGTCCAGATAGACCCAGACCATCTCGAGATTCGCGACGCGGTAGAGCACGTCACCCGGTTTGACGGCGCTCTGCTCCACGACCATTCTTTCCGTCACGGTGCCTTCAATGGGCGAGGACAACGTCAGTCGTTCGTGAATCTTCTTGTTCCGTTTCAGTTCGTCGATCTGTGATTGCGAGATTCCCCAGCGAAGTAGCTTTCGCGTGGACGATTCGACCAGATTGGAGCTGCGGGAAAAATCAAGAACGGTGAGCAATTCCTGCTGAGCTATCACCAGGTCCGGACTGTAGATCTCCACCAGCCGGTCGCCGCGCTTTACTTCGACCCCGGTGAAACGGACGAAAAGATGCTCCGCATAGCCTTCGACCCTGGAGGTGATCGTGGCAAGCCTCGTCTCGTCGTATTGCACCTTGCCGACCACTCGCATGTCGCGGGTCAGCCTGCGACGACGCACCGGAACTGTTTCCACACTCGCCATTGCACGAGCGTGCTCGGATAATTCGAGCATCGAACCGGTCACTTCGTAGACCGGCACCATGTCCATGCCCATGCTGTCCTTACGTGGTGTTTGACTGACTTCAGGCAGCATGGTGGACCGGTAACCCACGATCTTGGGCCCAGAAGGGCTTCCACCCGTCGCCCCACCTTGCCCTGCCGCTTGTGGGGCTTCGGCGGCTGCGCCGCTGGCGGGTTGGGGGCGATTCACGCCATCGTCCCTCGAATAGATCGCGATAAGGTAGGAAATGCCCAGAACCACCAGCACCGCGAAACTAGTGCGGAGGACATACTTGCCAATGGGTGTCTTGCTGATCATGGATTGCCCCGCGTGCGATCGGCAGCATCGGACGGCAACACCGGGGCGCCCGCCGGCGGCGTGCCGAGGATGAGTAGCGATAGTTCTGCAAGAGCAAGCTCGCGCTGCACACGGGCTTCGACGGCAGACAGGCTGAAGTCGAGGAGGCTCCGTTGAGCATCGATCACATTGACGAACTCGAGTTGTCCGCCAACGTAGGCCGATTGCGCCACTTCAAGGGATTGGCGACTCTTGGGCAGCAGACGTTCGTTGAAGAGCGCGAGATTGCGGCCCGCCTCACGAACCAGATATAGCTTTTCGACGAATTCGACTACCAACGCGATCTCTTCGGCTGACAGCCGCGCCGCAGCGGCCCGCTTTCCGGCTTCCGCTCCCTCGATCTGCGCTTTGATTTTGTCTCGCCATACTGGGAGTGTGACTCTGAGTTCTGGTCGGAAAATAAAGGGCCACGTGATCGCGTCCGCCTTGATGCCTGCAGAGATGTCGGGGACTTGCGCCTTCTGTGCCACTCTGATTTCTGCATCGGCACGATGCACCTCTGCTTCCATCGACTTCAGGCGTGGATTGCGCGCCAGCGCGAAGGCCATCAGCCGATCCGAGGTCACATCGAGTGGAGTAGACTCGAATTTGGCTGGCACAGGCGGTGTCGGGTCGGCCTCTTTCAGGCCTAGAGCCGCCTTGAATTGCGCAAGGAGGACATTGCGCGAATCCTTCAGGTTGCTGATGGTCGTGACGATGCGGTCATGCTCGATCTGCACGCGGAGCACATCCTGCAGCGTGGCTTTGCCCGCCTCATGCTGCGCGCGCGCGACTTTCTCCAGGTTCGCGAGCAATCTCAGGGTCTGCTGATTGATGGCAATTCTGGCGTCTAGAAAATGTTGCTGATAGTACGCCTTCTTTACTGCGAAGGCCGCCTGCAACACACTTGATTCGAACACGAAGTACTTTGCCTGGCTTTCCGCCGTTACCACATTTGCCGCAGCTTCCAGCTTGCCGAAGCCCGGGAACTCCGCCATCGCCCCTGGCATCACCGATGACACGATGCCCGAGATGTCCATCTCGAAACGAAATTCCGGATCCGGCAGCGATCGCGCGACGGTGATGCGCCGTACCGTCGCCGCCCAGTCGTAGTATGCGGCTTCCACTCGTGGCTGATTGAGGATGGCGAACTGCAGAAAGGTGCTGAGGCTGTCGCTGCTTTGCAGCTGCGGCAGGGGTGGACGTTGATGTTGCGGCCGATATACTGCGGCGATGGTTTGCAAGTTCTGTTGCGCCCGGCGTTCGCCTTCGGTCGGGACGCCTTCGCATCCGGGCAGCATGAGATAAAGAGCACTGGCGAATGCCGCTGTAACGAAGACGCTTCGGGCACTAGCTGGATCGCCGCTCGTGACGTCGACCGCCCTTGTCTTCGGTGTTCCCCGATTTTGGATGGAATTCGGGATCATGATGTCCCCTCCGCCTGCGGGACACGTTTGGCAGCATCGCTTGTCTTACACAGCAACTTCCTCGCCTCCACGAAAGCAAGCGGGATTGTACCCATCGCCATCCAGGCCAGACATTGGCCGAGGCTGATCGGACCGATTCCGAATACCGCCTGCAAGGCCGGAACGTAGTGGATCAAGAGCTGAGCGGTGAAGGTCAACAGCACGACCATGAACAATCGGAGATTGGTGAGCAGCCCCAGCCGCCAGATCGGCTTGGTGTCGCTGCGCGCTCCAAACGACCTGAACAGCTCGCTAAAAACGAGGACCGTGAAGGCAGCATTCCGCGCCGAGTCAGAGCTTCCGCTGTAAAGTTCGAAGGCAAAAGCACTCAACGTGACAAGCGCCGTGACTCCGCCGATCATGGCAGTCGTCTTGAGAAACTCACCGTCGATGAGCTGGGCCTGCGGGGATCGCGGCGGGCGCGACAGTACATCCCGGTCGACTGGGTCGGTGGCAAGGGCCAGAGCCGGTAGCCCGTCAGTGACAATGTTGATCCACAGCAGATGGATCGGCAGGAGCGGCAAGGGCCATCCCACAAGAGTGGCCACCAGCATCACGCCAAGTTCGGCGGCATTGCCAGCCAACAGGTAGCCCAGCGTCTTGCCGATGTTGTCGTAAATGCCACGCCCTTCCTCCACTGCGGCGACGATCGACGCGAAGTTGTCGTCGGTGATGATGATGTCGGCCGACTGTTTCGTGACTTCTGTACCAGTGATGCCCATCGCGATGCCGATCGATGCCTCCTTCAACGCCGGTGCATCGTTCACCCCGTCACCAGTCATGGCGACCACAGCGTTGCGCCGCTTCCAGGCGCGCACGATCCTCAGCTTGTCGGCCGCCGTCACTCGCGCGAAGACGGCGGTCCGTGGTATGCGCTCGGTCAGATTGGCATCGTCGAGGAGCGCCAGCTCCGCGCCGGTGAGGGCCTCGTCGCCCTGATTCAGAATGCCGAGTTCACGCGCGATCGCCCGCGCAGTATCTGGGTGGTCGCCGGTGATCATGACGATCCTGATTCCGGCTCGTCGGCACTTGGCGACCGCCTCGCGCGCTTCCGCCCGCGGAGGATCTTGCAAGCCGACCAAGCCGACGAGGATCAGTCCGCTTTCGATTGCGTCGGCATCGGGCGGCTTTGCATTGTATTCCGCCAGAGGACCAAGGGGGCGCTCGGCGAATGCCATCACACGCAATGCGTCGTTCGCCATGGTTGCGCTGACCAAAGACATTCGCATCCGCTCGCTTTCGGACAGTGGCTCGGTCCCGTGCTCCGTTGCAATGTGCGAGCAGCGAGCGAGGATCACCTCGGGCGCGCCTTTCGCAAAGGCAACAGCCTGATCGACCTCAGCCCGAACGACCGTCATTCTCTTTCGTTCAGAGTCGAACGGCACCTCGCCGATCCTCGGGTGTTTCGCCTCTAGCGCCTCGCGCCCCAGACCATGCTTGGCGGCGGCGACAAGGAGCGAGCCTTCCGTCGAGTCGCCGACGATGCCAGCGCGCCCGGCTTGGCTGGTCAATTCAGCGTCATTGCACGCGACGGCCGCGCGAAGGAGTCTGCCGAGCAGCGCGTCGCTCCCCTCAGGGACTTCCCGTCCGCCGGTAAAGAAGGCACCTGTTACAGTGTAGCCTTCGCCGGTGACCGTGTAGGCGTTGGCACCAGTGACCATCTTACGCGCCGTCATTTCACCCACGGTCAGCGTACCTGTCTTGTCGGTGCAGATGACCTGCGCACTGCCCAATGTTTCCACGGAAGAGAGGTTCTTCACCAGCGCGTTGCGACGCGCCATGCGCTGGGTACCCAGCGCGAGCGCGACGGTCACAACCGCCGGCAGACCTTCGGGGATCGCGGCGACGGCCAGGCTGACCGAGGCCAGGAACAGCCCGAAGAGTGGCAGCGATCGGACCAGGCCGAGCACAAAGACAAGCAGGACGATGGCGAGACAGGCCCACAGCAGCCATCGCCCGACGAGGTCCAGCCTTCGGCGCAACGGCGTTTCGCCCGCGGCGGCATTTTCCAGGAGCCCCGCAATGTGGCCCACTTCGGTCGCCATGCCGGTCGCGACGACGACGCTGCGGCCCGTGCCCGCGGCGACCGTCGTTGCCAGAAAAACCATGTTGTGCCGATCCCCAAGCGGCGTCTCCGCTGCGCAAACGTCGATTGCCTTCTCGACGGACTGAGACTCGCCGGTCAACGGCGCTTCCTCCGTGCGCAATTGCTCAGCCTGGATCAGTCGCGCATCCGCGGCGACAAGGTCGCCGGCTTCATGCAGGAGGACATCTCCGGGAACGACTTCCGCTGCCGGGATCATGAGGGAATGACCATCCCGGACGACACGCGCCCGCGGCGCCACCAGGTGCGCCAATGCCGCCGCTGCGCGCTCTGCCCGAATCTCTTGATAGAATCCAAACAGCGCGTTCAGGAGGACGATGACGGCGATAGCGAGGCCGTCCACGGTTTCGCCCAGACCAATTGATAGCGCCGCCGCACCGATCAAGATCCAGATCACCAGGCTGCGAAACTGCGCAACCAAGATGGCAATCGGTCGGACACCTGCCTCTTGGCGCAGCGCGTTCGGACCGTAGCGCTTCAGCCGGTCGGCCGCTTCTGCGGGAGACAACCCTTGCGTCGGTTGGGTCCCGAGTTCGTTCAGCAGCTCATCCAAAGGTCGGCTGTGCCACTGAGGGGCAGGGCCACCCGAATCGCCGGAGACCGGCCCGACGGTCACAGGGCGGCGCTTGGCTTCCGACGTGCTCGTTATAACTGTCATCACGCGGCTTCCTCGTCGCTGCAAGTCACGGCCGCTTTTCCACATACGAACGCCGATGATCTGCGGGATGCTGCACTTCTGGAAGCTTGAGCCATGCCCGCACATGCTCGGGCTCGGACGATCGATTGGGGTAAGTCGGAGCTGGCCCTGGAATGGCGATCGACGACCACTCGTGCACAAGCTTGTTAAACGCCGCGGTGCGGGCATCATCTGCCATTGCGTGTCCATGAAGTGCCGCGACAATGACTATTGCAATCGGAGCTCGGAGCATGTGGCTTCCCTCCGTAGTGCGAGCCGCTCAAATAGGCGTGGGCCCGGCGACGAGCGCGCAGCGGCTCAACCAGCACACCACGGCGCTGGTGGTTCCGAACGCTCCTTGCGCCTACCCCTTGGCTACGAGATCAGTGATCTAGACGAAAAATCCAGCGCTTGAAGCGCGGGTCACGTCAGGCAGAACGGGGAGGATGATCGCCTGGCCCGACAACCCTGCCCTGAAGGGAGGGTGTACTCATCAACGGATCGAGACTTGGCGGCCGATAAGCGTTGAAGATGATGAGAACGGCCCCCCCGACAGCCGCGTGACAGGACATGGCACAGCATCCACCGCCGACGCCATGGTCACACTCGCCTTGCTCACATGGATCGGTTGATGTGACAGACACCGAGTGCAGATTCAGCGTAACTGCAACAGAAGCCCTGGCCGTCTGCACAAAGCTCGCTTGGTGACCGGAAGGGGTCTCAAGCACCGGCCTGCTAGCCGGGCGATGAGCATGCCGATCACAATCGTCGTCGCCACGGCCATGTGCATGCACGGCGCCCACAACGACCAACATGCCAACTATAGAAGTCAGCAGTGATCGCAGAAGCAGTGGCGCAAAGCTAAACATGATCGATCACCAACGACTGGCTCACTCTCCAATTCTGCCAACTAACCAATGCGCAGTCTGCAGTGTCCGGGGCGACGTGCCTTTGACACACATCAAAGCGCAATGGCCCAATGCTAGCATCCTACATCAAACGCATATGCTATTGTAGTTTCCCTTGGTCGGCACGCTATTGGCATCGTCTCTGGATCAATGCGGATCAGGGCTCGATCTCGATAATGTCGGGGTTCTGTTCGGAGTAATCGAAGGCATAGGCCAACTCTCCTAGCGTTTCAGCATGTACGATTGCGAGCGGCTGTCCTGCAGAAACTTCCTCACCAAGGCGTATCTCCATCCACAAGCCAGCGGCCTTTGCGTCTGGCGCTCCCGCAAGCTTCGCCAGCCGGGCAATCTTACGATTGTTGATATGCACGATGCGTCCCGCGTGAGGGGCAATCATCGGCCGTGTCTGTGCGGCCTTGGGGGGCATTCGCAGGCCTCCCTGGGCTGCGCAAATCCGCTCGAACTTGCGCCACGCCCGTCCATCGGCGAGAGCGGCATTCGCCACATCATAACCTTTGCCCTGCGCAGCAGCCCCGCCAATCTCAAGGGCCACCCCAGCCAAGCCGCAGGCCCGACGACGAAGATCGTCTGGCGCGTCCGGAGCATTCTGCAGGACAGAGAGAACGTCCAATGCCTCGAGAGCTGGGCCTACCCCACGCCCCACCGGCTGAGTCCCATCGCTCGACATGCAAACGGCCGTGAGACCGAACCGGGCGGCCACTTGAGCCAGTCGCGCACCCAGTTTCCGGCCGGCGTCCTCGTTACGTATCTTGGCGGTGGGACCCACCGGAATATCAATCACGACGTGAGTGGACCCGGCGGCGACCTTCTTGGAAAGCACTGAGGCGATTAGCTGCCCTTCAGTGTCGACATCGAGCACCCGTTCGACGCGAATGAAGATATCGTCGGCCGGGCTGAGGCGAACCGCTCCACCCCAGGCGAGACAACCACCTTCGGCTTCCACAACCCGCCGCAACGTGGGTAGATCGAGGTTTACGGTCGTCAACGTCTCCATCGTATCCGCCGTGCCGGCCGGCGACGTAATGGCGCGCGACGAAGTCTTGGGTATGACCAGGCCGAGGGCCGCAACGATCGCCACCACGATCGGCGTCGTGCGATTGCCGGGCAGGCCACCGATGGAATGCTTGTCGACGACGATCGGTGTATCCCAGGTCAATCGATCACCAGCCGCCACCATCGCCGTGGTGAGATTGACGACTTCCTGATCGTCGAGTGGCAGCGCGGAAGTCGCCGTCAGAAAGGCGGACAAATGCACATCCGTGTAACGTCCCGACACGACGTCCTGCACAATAGCCGTGAAGGCGGCTTCGTCGAGACGATTGCCGTAAATTCGCCGACGGACGCTCGCGATGGACTCCAAAGTCGGCGGATGGCTCACTCGAACCGCATCCCCTTCCTTGACGCCGAGAAGCGTCCAAGCGGCTTCGGACAGGGCGATCTCGTGCGGCTTCAAAACGTCGCCTTCGATCTGGAACAGCGTCGCCTGAACAGTATGCGCACCGGCGCTGAGCAGGACCTGGGATCGGGCCGCGAGGCCCTCCGCGCGACACACATGACAGTCGGTACGCATGACCACGACCGCTTCGTGCTGGGTGTGCAACCCCAGACGCCGGGCCCGCAGCAGCGGCAGCGTGGTACCTCGTTCCTCCGTGTGATTCATAACTCGAACGTCTCACCTTGCTGCGGAACGGAACATTTCCATGCCTTCAGGCTGGCGATCCGGGCCCGCAACGCCTCGGAGGCGTTGGCCTCGCCATGAACGATGAAGGTTTGCCTGGGCGGGCGACGGAAGCCAGACAGCCAGCGCAGAATTTCATCAGCATCCGCATGGGCCGAGAGCATGGAGAGGTCGGCTACTTCGGCGCGAATGGGAATCCATTCGCCATGAATCTTCACTTCGGCAGCGCCCTCCACCATCGCCCGTCCCCGTGTGCCGGCCGCCTGGAACCCCGAGAACAAGATGGTGTTCCTGCTATCCGGTCCAAATGCCTTGATATGATGCAGAACGCGGCCGCCGGTGGCCATGCCGCTCGCAGAAATGATCACTTTGGCAATCGGGTTGGCCGTTACCGCTTTGGAAGCCTCCACGTCACGTACGTAAGTGGCCACGTCGCAAATCCCGCGACAGACCTCAGCGGGCATCCGATGACCGTCCGGATGGGCGCAAAGAATGTCGCTGGCATCGATCGCCATCGGGCTGTCCAGATAGACTGGCACTAACTTGAGACGGCCGGCCTGCTTCAGTTTCCAGATGTGATAGAGCAGCGACTGGGCACGACCGACGGCGAAGGCGGGAATGATCACAGTGCCGCCGCGCCGGACGGTACGCTCGATCGCCTCTCCCAAGGGCTCAGTTGGGTCGCCCTGGTGATGCTTGCGATCACCATAAGTCGACTCGACCACCAAGTAGTCGGCGTCTGGAACCGCCTCCGGATCAACCATCACAGGATCGTCGTATCGGCCGAGGTCGCCGGAGAAGACCACCCGTCGACCTTCCCATTCGATTTCGGCCGTCGCGGCCCCCAGGATGTGGCCGGCACGGCGTAGCGTCAGGGTTGCACCACCGGGAAGCAAAGTCGGCGCGTGTACCTCAATAGGTGAAAAGAACTCCATGGTCCGCTCTGCATCATGCACGCCATAGAGCGGCATGGCGGGCTTGTGCTTCGAGAAGCCCTTGCGATTGGCGTATTCGGCGTCCTTCTCTTGAAGATAGCCGCTGTCCATCAAGATGCGCTCGGCAACGTCCCTGGTACCATCAGTCGAGAAGATCCGCCCACGAAAGCCATCACGAACGAGTTTCGGCAGATAGCCGGAGTGGTCGAGATGGGCATGGGTCAAGACGACGGCATCGATCGACCGCGGATCGACGGGAAACCTGGCCCAATTCAGCTCCCGAAGGCTTTTGAGTCCCTGAAACAGGCCACAATCGACCAGCACACGATGGCCGGCAATTTCGAGTAGATGCTTGGAGCCGGTAACCGTACCGGCACCGCCCAGAAACTTTATCGTCAGCACCGGTCAACTCCCCAAGTCATTTGCATCCACTTCACCGAATGTCGCTCGGCTCAACTTTCCGACTTCTCGCCACCAGATCTGGCGGACAGATCATCCGCAGGAAGGACCTCGATCCCGGGCACCTCGTGAGACAGCGCCTTGGCGACCAAGGGCGCCAGGGAGATGGCATTGCTCGGATGGACGACGGCATCGGTAGACACGACTCGATCAGACACTTTGGCGAGCACTTGGTAGGCATCGCCTGCGAATATTGCATGCACCACCACGCAGACGGGCCGACGCAGACCCTGCCCTGACAACTGTCGCGCCGCTTCGATGAGTGTGCGTCCAGACGAGGCAATATCGTCGATCAGAACGGGCCGCCGGCCACGCCATGGAGACAAGTCTGGAAGGTCGATCTCGACGTCACGATCACCGCGGCGAATCTTCCTCAGCACGACGTAGGGCGCTCCTGCCCTGGCAGCTACAGCCGAAACCCACTGTTCGCTCTCTTCGTCCGGTCCAATGATCAATGGCTCGGGCACTTCGGCCGCAATCCAGTCGGATATCAGCGGCGCAGCATGCAAGGTCTGAGTTGGAATTTCATAGAGAGTCGACAAGGACGGATAGCGATGCAAATGCGGATCCACACAGACAAGCCGGTCGAAGCCCGTCGAAACAAGTCGCGCGAAGGTTTTCGATGTAATCGCCTCACCCGACTGGAAGCGAAGATCCTGGCGCATGTAGGCAAGATAAGGCGCCACTAGATTGACCTCGGAGGCCCCAAGTTCACGTGCTGCATCGGCCGCGAACATCAATCTGAGGAAATTCGTATCCGGTCGCACCAAGGAGCAAACCAGGTCAACGGCTCTTCCGCTGACATCTGACATCAGGCGAACATAACTTTCCTCATCCGGGAAGCGCCTCGCTTCCAGCCGGCCAGTCTCCCAGCCTCCTGCGTATGCCACGCTCTCGGCGAAGCGCTCGTTCCCGGGCATTGGCAAGATCAATCGCATCGATCGCGCACTCCGAAACGGCAGGTGCCTTCGCAGTCATGCAGAGCATTCTGTGTACTGGTCAGCTGTGGCGATGCCATCTTGAGGGATCCTTCGATACCTATCGCTCGAGGTTCAATCACCAGCAATGAGCCCGTCGCACTATTCAGATTAGGCCCGACTTTCGACTGACTGATGTCCCCAAAGATACTTCCGCCCTTGTCGGTCCTTGCAGAGGGCCGGCCTCTTGAGAATAGCCGTTGATCACCTCAACCATCTAGATCGATGGCAGCGATGGAAAGTTGCGGCGCCTGCCAAGTAGGAAGATTATGTACCCGCCACTTCTTTGCCGGTTCGAGAAAGATAGGCGATGCGAAGCCTGCCGCTTCGCCCATCAAGTTCGGCTGCTTCCTTCCAGATCCACCGAGCGCCGTCTCTGGATGACGGTGCTTCCAAAATCACTGCCTCGGACACGACGAGGGTCGCACCAAGCGTCGTCGATAGGCGTTCCAGTCGTTCCGCCACGTTGACAGCGTCGCCGATGACGGTGAACTCGTCGTGAGATCCGCTTTGCAGCACGCCGCCAAGGACAGATCCAACGTGTAGGCCGATACCAGCATCCAAAGCCGGCTTACCGTCCCGAAGCCTCACTTCCTTCCATCGAGCCAGCGATGTCTTCAACTGCAGGGCACATTGCAGAGCCCGAACGGTATCGTCGGGCGCGCTGTGCGGTTGCCCGAATACAGCCATCACACCATCACCGATGAACTTGTCGACCGTACCGCTGAAGGCGAATACGGTTTGGGTAACGAGTTGGCGATATTCCGCCAGAAGCTCAGCGACATCTTCCGGCGGTAAGGCTTCACTGAGACTCGTGAATGAGCGCAAATCGACAAACATAACCGCAGCCCGACGGCGACTGAGATTGAGCGATGTACCTCTTGTTTGCAGCTCAGAGAGGACGCCGGGCGAAAAAAAGCGAGCCAAGTTCCGACGACGCTTCTCGTTTGAGACCGCCCCTCTCAAGAGTACGTTGTGGTCCTCAATCAGCAAGTAGCAGACGAATGCCGCAAACCCAAAGGCGGCAGCGAGAGCGGCTTCGGCTAAGGGAGCTGACCAGTCGCGCGTTAGAAGTGTTCCTTCCCACGAGTGCTCTACGACAGTAACGGCCAGCAGGGATAGCCAACCAGCAACAACGAGACCCGAGAACAGCAATACAAGCCACGGCTTTAGACGAAGCGCGACATGGGTAAGGAGTAGAAAACCAATCGCCAGCGTCGGCGCGGTCAAGCTATGGCCGACCGTCTTACTAGGAGCGAATAGATGTTCATGGAACAACGCGACCACAAGTATCGCATCGACGACAACAAATGCGGTCGCCGTCCATGCAGGGCCACGCTGCGCCAGGGCCAGTCCTAATGCCAAAAATGTAGCCACCCCATACCCGAGGATGACGTGGGCGTGGATGAGGATGCTATCGCCATGCTCGCCGACCATGAGATTGACGACGAGAATGACAAAGGCGATGAGCCGCAACCATGCAGACCGCGTTTCGCGACGCCGCCGGCGCTCCTCACTCGTTAGGTCGGGTTCATTTGCAGCAAGGCCGAACATGCCCATGTCGCACGCTAGTACTGGCAGAGTGGCGACAGAAGCGTTCCGGTTGGTGAGAGAAGACTGTTGAAGCGCATGATATACCTTCCCCTGCTTCTATCGTTTGACGGGCTTAGATGGGCGCCGCAAGCAAGATCAAGCGTTGTCCGACCGGCTGGCAATACGGTTCTGAGCCTGTTTATTAAGCAAAATCGCGCAACAGCAGGCCCCCGCCTTGACATGGCGCAAGTCGGCGCTGTGGTTACGCGCGCCGGCATGGCGCTACAGGTGCAGCCGCCGCAGCCGGAGCGCATTGGCGATCACGCTGACCGAGCTAAGTGCCATGGCCGCCGCCGCGATGATCGGCGACAGCAGGATGCCGAAGGTCGGGTAGAGGATGCCGGCGGCGATCGGCACGCCGGCGGCGTTGTAGACGAAGGCGAAGAACAGGTTCTGGCGGATATTGCTCATGGTCGCCTCGGAGAGCCGCTTGGCCTTCACGATGCCCATCAGGTCGCCCTTGAGCAGGGTAATGCCGGCGCTCTCGATCGCGACATCCGTGCCGGTGCCCATGGCGATGCCGACCTCGGCCGCCGCAAGCGCCGGCGCGTCGTTGACGCCGTCGCCCGCCATGGCCACGAAACGTCCCTCGCGGCGCAGCCTCTCGACCACGGCGCTTTTCTCCTCGGGCAGCACCTCGGCCTCCACTTCGGAAATGCCGAGTCGCCGCGCGACGGCCTCGGCGGTCGTGCGGTTGTCACCGGTCAGCATCACGACCCGGATCTTGTCTTTCGCCAGCGCCTTGAGCGCTTCCGCCGTGGTGGCCTTCACCGGATCGGCGATGGCGAACACCGCCGCGGCCTTGCCGTCGACGCCGAGGAAGATGGCTGTTGCCCCGTCCTGGCGCAGACGCTCCGCCGCTTCTTGGAGCGCCGCCGTGTCCACGCCGGTTTCGCCCAGGAACCTGGCGTTGCCCAGCGCCAGCCTGCGGCCGTCGACCGTGCCCAGCACGCCTTTGCCGGTGGGTGAGTCGAAGGCGGATACCTCGGACAGCGTGAGCTTGCGTTCCGCCGCGGCGGCGACGATCGCCAGCGCCAGCGGATGCTCGCTTGCCTTTTCGGCGCTGGCGGCCAGGCGCAGCACGTCGTTCTCCTCGAAGCCTGCCGCCGGAACGATTGCCACGACCTTCGGCTTGCCTTCGGTAAGCGTGCCGGTCTTGTCGACAACGAGGGTGTCGATCCGCTCCATCCGCTCCAGGGCCTCGGCATTCTTGATCAGCACGCCCGCCTGCGCGCCGCGGCCGACACCCATCATGATCGACATCGGCGTCGCGAGGCCGAGCGCGCAGGGACAGGCGATGATGAGGACGGTCACCGCCGCCACGAGCCCGAACGCCAGTCGCGGCTCGGGACCGAACATCGCCCAGGCCGCGAAGGCGACAAGGGCGACCGCAATTACAACGGGAACGAACCAGCCCGCGACCTGGTCGGCCAGTCGCTGGATGGGCGCGCGGCTGCGCTGCGCCTCGGCCACCATCTGGACGATGCGCGCGAGCATGGTGTCGCGCCCGACCTTCTCGGCCCGCATGATGAATCCGCCGGTCGCGTTCAGTGTGCCCGCGATCACCTTGGCGCCACGCTCCTTTGTAACCGGCATGGATTCGCCGGTGACCATCGATTCGTCGAGCGACGAGCGGCCGTCGATCAGCTCGCCGTCGACCGGTACTTTTTCTCCAGGCCGGACGCGCAGACGATCGCCGACGGCGATGGCATCGAGGGCAACCTCTTCGTCGGTGCCGTCGTCCTTCAGCCGGCGAGCGGTCTTGGGTGTCAGATCGAGCAACGCCTTGATGGCCCCCGAGGTCTGTTCGCGCGCACGCAACTCCAGCACCTGGCCGAGCAGGACGAGGACGGTGATGACTGCCGCCGCCTCGAAGTAGACCGCGACCGACCCGTCGGGGCTGCGGAACGCCTGCGGGAAAAGCCCGGGCAGGGTGACGGCGATGACGCTGTAGATCCAGGCGACACCCGTACCCATGGCGATCAGGGTGAACATGTTGAGGTTGCGCGTCATGAGCGACTGCCAGCCGCGCACGAAGAAGGGCCATCCGCACCACAGCACCACCGGCGTGGCCAGGGCGAACTGCAGCCAATTGGACGTCTTCTGCCCGAGCAGCATATGCAGGTTGGTGAGGTGGCCGCCCATTTCCAGCGCCACGACCGGCAGGCTGAGCACGAGCCCGATCCACATGCGACGCGTCATGTCGATCAGCTCTTCGTTCGGCCCGTGATCGAGCGAGACCTCGGCCGGCTCCAGCGCCATGCCGCAGATCGGGCAGCTTCCGGGCCCAACCTGGCGGATCTCGGGATGCATCGGGCAGGTGAAGATCGTGCCGGCGGCGATGGGTGGCAGAGGGGCCGCCTCGGCGGGCTTCAGGTAGCGGTCGGGCTCGGCCGTGAACTTCTGAAGGCACTTGGGATTGCAGAAGTAATACGTGTGTCCTTCGTGGACGGTCGTGTTCTTGGCGCCCGCGATCTTCACCGTCATGCCGCAGACGGGATCGGTGGCGGTTTCCGCGGCAGGGTGGTCGTGGTGGCAATGGGCGCCGTGCGGATGATCGTGTTTCATGACTTGCCATATATACCCTGCCGGGGTACCCTTCAAGCCATGGACGAAAAGCTCAAGAAATCGCAACTTGCCCGCCTTGGTCGCATCGAAGGCCAGGTACGAGGTGTGGCCCGTATGGTCGATGGTGACCGCTACTGCATTGATATTCTGACCCAGATCCGCGCCGTCCGCGCGGCGTTGGACAAGGTCGAGCAGGGAGTTCTGCGTGATCATCTACAACATTGCGTGACCAATGCGTTTCATGCCGGCTCCCGCCGGGATCGGCAGACCAAGATTGATGAATTAATGGAACTTCTGGAAAGCAGACACAGTTAGACGCGACGCAAGCCATTGAAATAGGCGTGTTTTCTGCCTGGGCGCGAGCACCGAACCTCGGTGTAGCGAATCTAAACGGCAGTGAGATTGACAAGGATGAGGGCGCGGGCCATTTTCTTAATCATGCGAAGAGCCAATTTCATTTGCCGTCTAGCTGGAGCTTTATCGCTCGCGGTGATGGGATTTGTGTTGGCTACAGGTGCGGCTGCAGCCCACGATGTGCATGTGCCTAAGGGCGATCAGTCCAACCCATCAGCTCAGACGGCACAGACCGCAGACCCGTTGCGCGATCTTGGGACTTCGGAAGTCCTGGCATCGTCGGAACTCTCGATGCAAGCCGACCACAACGGCAATAGTTCCGTCCCCTGCTCCAAAGAGCGCTCTGCCGGACATGCGTCTGGCAACTGCTGCACTGTCGCGTGTCACGCAGCGTTGGCAGCCCCACATCTCGACCCCGTAGGTAGCCTCGTGCTGCCCAGTTCCCGCATCGTCGGCTTGGCCGACATGCTTGTGGGACGGTTAGGCGACCGTACCGAACGACCACCCAAACTCAGCTGACTCAGTTCGCGCTGAAGGCGCGTGTCTGGTCGTGGGTTTTTTACAAACTTCGCACACCCGAACACGTGATCTGCGCGGACTTTTCTGATCTGCCCACCGCCTGGTGGAGCGCATCAGGTCAGTCGTTTTGTAGGTCAACTTTCGTTCGGGTCGTCGCAGATGAAGTTTCCGCTATTTTTGGCGCTTGCCCTCGGGGTAGCAGCCTGCAACTCACCGCCTCTACCGGAGCCAGAGTCATCCGGTCCGTCTAGTCCCGAGGCACCCACGGTGGCCTTGCCGGACCGGCCGGTCATGGCCGGCACTGCCGCGCACACGCCCGTCGGGCTCAAGCCGTGGCGTGAGTTGAACGACAGTGTCGCGCCTGGCGCCCGACGGTCGCCATGATGCGAATATCGAAAGCCCTGTCCGTGTCGCTGCTGGGCCTGCTGGCGGCGGGATGTGCCCAGTTCACCACTGACGGCGGTATGGCACCCGTTTCCGACGGTGTCCGGCGCGAGATCGGCAAGGATGCCGTGAAGCTTTCCTCAGCCGAGGACGCTCGACGTGCGCGCGAACGGGTGCAGACCTTGCTGTCTGAACCGCTAAGTGAAGACACAGCCGTTCAGATCGCCCTACTCAACAATCGCGGGCTGCAGGCTGCGTACAATGACCTCGGGATCTCCGAAGCGGAATACGTCCAAACGAGCTTGCCGCCCAATCCCGCGCTCAGCGTGGGCCGCACGTTCGGCACGGGCTTCGTCGAAATCGGATTCCAGCTCGTCGGAAACCTGCTCGCCTTTGCCACTCTGCCGAGACGGACGGAAATCGCTAAGCGCGAGTTCGAGGAAGCACGCTACCGGGCTGTCGCGACGACGCTCAGCCTTACCGTGGACGTGCGTCGAGCATACGTGCGTGCCATCGCGGCGCAGCAGCGGCTGGCGTTGCTGGAACAGTCGCGACAGACGGCCGATGCTTCCGCTCGATTGATGAAGCAACTTGGCGAGACCGGCGCCGCCAACAAGCTCGACCAGGCGCGCGTCTCGGCCTTCTACGCCGATCTGAGCGCCCAGGTCGCTCAGGCCCGGTTGAGCGTTTCCGGGACGCGGGAAGCGCTGAACCGGATATTGGGCCTGTGGGGCTCCGATCTGAACTATAAGCTGCCGGCGCGGCTTCCTGCGTTGCCGGCCGCAGCGGATACGCTGGCTGACGTCGAGGTCGAGGCCATGCGACGGCGCGTCGACCTGATCATTCTCCGCTACGAGATCGTCACCCTGGCCAAGTCGGTCGGGTTCGTGGATGCGACGCGGTATCTGTCCTTCCTCGAGTTGGGTTTGGGCTACAGGAACGAGCTCGAGACCAATGACGCTGGCGAGCAGACATCGAAGAATCGCTACGGCTTCGACCTGGCCATAGTGATACCGATCTTCGACACAGGCGAAGCGAGGGTCACAGCCGCTCGCGAAACCTACATGAGGGCGGTCAATCGACTGACCGAGCGATCTGTAAACGCGCGCTCCGAAGCTCGCGTGGCATACACGACCTATCGGGCGACCTACGACATCGCGCGATACTATCAGACGCGTATCTTGCCGCTGCGCCGACAAATCTCGGCGGAAGTGTTGCTGCGCTACAACGGCATGCTGGTCGACGTCTTCGAACTCCTGATCGAGGAGCGCGAGCGCATCTCGGCCAACGTCGCGTCGGTGGATGCCCTGCGCGACTACCATCTGGCGATCGCCGATTTGCAGGCGGCATTGATCGTGGGCGGTACCGTCCCGCCGTCGGGGGTCATCAATACGACTCCCCCACCCGAAACCATCCCTCTGGGATTTTAGGAAAGGAGAACGACGTGTCTCTCTCCAGACGTGACCTCGTCGGGGCTTCCGGCCTCGCTCTTCTCGGCGCTGCCGCCGTCAGCGGCCGTGTCCAGGCACAGTCGATACCGGAAGCTCCGACGACGACGACCAACACGATGCAGCCGCCGCTTCATCCCACGAGCGGGCCGGACTACCAGCCGGTCGTGACCTTGAATGGCTGGACCTTGCCATGGCGGCAGAATGGCGACTGGAAGGAATTCCATCTCGTCGCCGAACCGGTCGAACGCGAAATGGCGCCCGGCATGATCGCCCGCCTGTGGGGCTACAACGGTCAGAGCCCGGGCCCTACCATCGAGGCGGTGGAAGGCGATAAGGTGCGCCTCTTCGTCACCAACCGGCTGCCGGAGCACACCACCATTCATTGGCACGGGCAGCTCCTGCCGAGCGGCATGGACGGTGTCGGCGGCCTCAGTCAGCCGCACATCAAGCCCGGCCAGACGTTCGTCTACGAATACCAGCTCATGAAGAGCGGTACGTTCATGTACCACCCGCACGCCGACGAGATGGTGCAGATGGCGATGGGCATGATGGGCTTCTTCGTCGTCCACCCGCGCGATCCCAAGCTGCACCGGGTCGACCGCGACTTCGTGTTCCTGCTGAATGCCTACGACATCGACCCGGGCAACTATGTGCCTAAAGTCGCGGAGATGACCGCCTTCAACATGTGGTCGTGGAACAGCCGGGTCTTCCCCGGCATCGATCCGCTGGTGATCGCCAAGGGCGACCGTGTGCGTGTGCGCGTCGGCAATCTCACCATGACCAATCACCCGATCCACATGCATGGCTACGATTTCGAGGTGACCTGTACCGACGGTGGCTGGGTACGGCCGGAGGCACGCTGGCCCGAGGTCACGATCGACATTCCCGTGGGTGGCATGCGCGCCTACGAGTTCGATGCGATTTATCCCGGCGACTGGGCCATCCATTGCCACAAGTCGCATCATACCATGAACGCGATGGGCCACGACATCCGCACTTTCATCGGCGTCGACAAGAAGCAATTCGCCCGGCAGATGCGGCGCATGGTGCCTGACTACATGCCGATGGGCAGCGCCGGCATGGCGGACATGGGCGAGATGGAGATGCCGCTTCCCGACAATACGCTGCCTATGATGACCGGGTTTGCGCAATTCGGCGCCGTCGAGATGGGCGGCATGTTCTCGGTCGTGAAGGTGCGCGAGGGGCTGGCGTCGGGCGATTACAAGGATCCCGGCTGGTACAAGAATCCGCCCGGCACCGTGGCCTGGGAGTGGAAGGGACCGAAACCGGCCACAACCCGTGCACCCACGCCGGCGGCAAAGCCCGGCGAAGCGCCGGTTCTTCGCGTCGTCAAGCCGTCGTCGCACGGCTCACACAAGTAGTTCAACCAAGGAGGCAATCATGAAACTGCGCCACATACTCGCGTCCACCCTCGCTCTCGCCGTGATGTCCAGCACCGCATCCGCCGCTCCGGGCCACGCGCCGGGCCAAGGACACGATCACCCGGAAGAGAAGGCCTATGGCAAGCCAGGTGATCCCAAGAAGCCTGCGCGCATCGTCCAGATCGTCATGCGCGAGTCCGACGGCAAGATGCTGTTCCTTCCTGACCAGATCAAGATCCGCAAAGGCGAGCAGATCCGCTTCCAGCTGCGCAACAACGGCCAGCAGGATCACGAGATCGTCCTGGCCACGCTCGCGGAAAATATGGAGCACATGAAGGAAATGGCGAAGAACCCCGATATGGAGCACGACGATCCCAATGCTAAGCGGCTCAAGCCGAAGGGTACCGGCGAGATCGTCTGGCAGTTCACCAAGGCCGGCACGTTCGATTTCTCGTGCCTGATCCCCGGCCACCGTGAGTCCGGCATGTTCGGCACCATCGTCGTCGAGTAGTCACCCAGACCAGAGGAGAGTGAGATGCTGAAGAGAACATTCCTGATCGCAACCGTCGCTTCCTTGTTCGTCGTGCCGGCACTTGCCGATGGGAACATGGTGAAAGCCGAGGTCGTCAAAGTCGACAAGCCGGCCGGCAAGATGACCCTCAAGCATGGGCCCATCAAGAACCTCGACATGGACTCCATGACGATGGTCTTCCGCGTCGCTGATCCATCGATGCTCGACAAGGTGAAGGCCGGCGACAAGATCGAGTTCGAAGCCGATCGCGTGAACGGCGCCATCACAGTAACGAAGATCGGCAAGGCCCACTGATAAGGCAGCAAGGTCGCCGGCCGTGAAGCAGTCTTCAATAGCGATTCTATCCAGCCTTCTGCTTCTGGCCGGCATACCTTTCACTGCACCCTCGTACGCGGATGATCGAGAACTCCAGGCCATTCTCATGAAGCTACGCTGTGTGCCTTCGAAAATCATCACGACAGATCTGTCACCGACTCTTACTGCCTACGAAGTGACCTGCAAAGGGAGTGACAGGCTCATCCACATCGTCTGCCTTGAGTCCGATTGCAGACAGCAACTGAAGCCCCGAGAAGAAGACGATAGAGAATAGACTTGCAAAAATCCAAGAGACGTCATGCCAAATCCGCCCAAGTGGGGCCGATGCCTACGCACCGCAATTGGCCAACCTGGGCCTCACTTAGTCGCAATCCCAGCCTCACAGCGGCAGCGCTTATCGGGTTGATAATACTGGTCTCTGCCAGCATCTATTTTTCGACCGCGACGGTGCTACCGCGCATTGATCACACTGACATGAAGCAGGTCGACCTTGGTCGACGCCTGTATGCTAGTTCGTGTGCGAGCTGTCATGGCGCCTCTCTTGAGGGTCAACCGAACTGGCAGCGCCGATTGGCCACGGGCCGATTGCCCGCGCCACCGCACGACTCGTCTGGACATACTTGGCACCACCCAGATTCCGTTCTTTTTGGAATCACAAAGCTCGGGCCTGCCGCCTATCCAGAAGGTCACCAAACAGATATGCCAGCCTTTGGAAAGAGTTTATCCGATGCCGAGATCGCAGCTGTTCTGGCTTACATCAAGAGCAACTGGCCGGTCGAAATACAGCGGCGACAGAGCAGCCTGAATGAAAAGCGTTGATGACGAAGTCGACTGCTAATTGATTTTCGGCTTAGTCTACGAGGCTTGGGGCGCGGAAAGTGATGGCTTCTCACTTGCAAGGCAGCTGGCTCCAAGCGATCAGGCTCTACATGGGCCTCACGACCGTTCTTCACTTCGTCTGGGAGTTGTTGCAACTTCCACTCTACACAATCTGGTACACCGGCAACTTCCGTGAAATTGCATTCTCTGTTCTTCATTGCTCCGCCGGGGACTTTCTTATTGCGAGTTCGTCGCTCGTAGTCTCCTTGATCGTTATCGGCACGCGTGCATGGCCATCTGGAAGATTCTTCCACGTCATGACGGCGACTTTGGTTATCGGCATTGGCTACACGGTGTACAGTGAATGGGCAAATACCATACAGCGACAGACTTGGGCCTACTCGGAGCTAATGCCGACAGTACCCGTACTCGGCACCGGGGTGTCGCCGTTGACGCAATGGCTGATCGTGCCTGTAGTTGGATTCGTCGCAGTTTGGTGCAGGTACAAGCGCCCAAATGCGACATCGTCGTGATTGGCAAGAGCACGAAGTGAGAGCACTTCAAAATGAAGCGTCTGCGACTTCTTGCTGCTCTCCCTGTAAGCAGCGGCAGCGAGTCAGATTCTTCAAGACTGTCCTCCTCGATGCGATGATCCTTCCGAGGTATCGGCGGCAGCATGTTTAGGGGAGGTAGTCCCGAACTTCGGCTGGCCTATTCGGCAAAATTAGAAGGCGTTTGGAGGTAAGCACCAGCCTCGGCAGCAACCATTATTGCTTGCCCTGTTGAATCGGCGGGCAGGGCACCGATCCATAGGAGCAGAACACACAGCAATCCCCCGGCTTGGGTTTAAGCAGCGTGGAACACGCGGAGCACTCGTAGAAGTACTGGCAAGCGTCCGTCGGCATCATCTCGACCTTCATGGTGCTGCACGATGGGCACGTGAGAGTCGATTTGAGGAGGAGGCTCATATTGATGACTCAATCCAGAAAGTTACGCCCAGGAGGCCGTTTGCCAATAGCAGAGCGATCTTGTTAGCCCAGTCAACTGATGGAAGAGCGCATACCGTACCCGGAGCACAAAGCCGCGCCCGTCGCTGGCGCCACATGATGAACGAAGCGGTCCCAAGACAGATTACGGCAACGTAGAAAAATTCCTGTTGGTATTGCGCGGCCATGAGCCTACCCGTGAATGTCGACATAACCTCCGGAAGCATCGTCATCCAATTCGGTAAGACGCGTCATCGTCCCAGACGCGCATTCACCAAATCTCGCGGTGCCGTTGGCTGGTGGGCGTCAAAGACCATCACGAGGCTGATGCGCCCAATTCACCAACGGCCACCCATTCCGTAACAGCCATTCGGCTTAAGTGCGGTTGGCCGGCGGATGCATGCTAGCATGAGGACCGATCCTGCACTTTGTCCCAGTCGTCGTGGCATCGTCGATAATGCCGTCGCGGCCGACCGTGAAATTGATCATGCAATTAGTGGCCTGAAAAAGGACCTGTGACTTTGGTCCCGTTACGGCCTGGTTGACGATGAAATACCCAATAGCCTGGCCCCCATCCACTGTCGGATAATCGTGATGTGGCTTTCCCCAAGATTGAATGAGATGCGCCGAACTGTGCCCAATCCAGTCACGGATGTTGAGATCTTTCACCGTGCCCGATGACATTGGTCCACACGCCGTCAAGGCGATGGCGGCGAATGCAAGCGCCAAGTACTTACGTATTCCCATGACTCAATTCTCCTCTTTTAGCCTTTTGTGCACATCGACGGCCATCATTCACATCACAGCAAGATCTCCGAACTCAGGAAATCTCCCAGAGTGGTCTTCCAACCCGAACTGGGCACTTGATCATTCGCTGCGGATCGAATTCCCATTGTTGCATTTCTAGGCAACTTGACAGCCAACACGTTGATCTTAATCAATTGGAGGTGGCTCCTTACTATTCAGTTCTCGCCGCTTGAAAGCGGATCCTTACCAACCCGGTATTCGTATCCGCTCCTCGCCAGAGAAGATCGTCCTCGGCTGCCACTTGCTCCCGACGGCATCTCGATCGCGTACTTCTCGTTGCCTTGAAAGATCAAACGACGCCTTAATTCAAAGCACAATTCATGCCAGGGATGGACATCAATCCGCTGAACCCCATTGACGCTGCGGCTCTGAAACCGCCGGCCCCTCGCCGGCCGTGTAGACATCGGAACATTTTGGTTTCCGACCCGGGCATCGGCATCATCTTCCTGGGCTTCTAGCGGCAACCTTCACGGCATCAAGGCAGGAGAGTACCGATGGCACTTTCAAATTTCTGCACGTGTATCAAGCGATGCCTTTACCTTGTTCTTTCCTCGCCTGCTTCGTAAGCTGCCTTCTCCAGCGCCTGGAGGTTTAGCAATAGAATGACGGTTCCTCTCGGCTTCGACCTGACCATAGGCGACCTGGCGAAGCGCACCGGCGTCAAGGTGCAGACGATACGTTATTACGAAACGATCGGGCTGCTGCCCGCGCCGGACCGCACCGAGGGAAACCAACGCCGCTACAACGACCGCGCCGCCGGGACGTTACGCTTCATCCGCCATGCGCGCGACCTGGGGTTCGAGATCGACCAGATCCGAGGCTTGCTGTCGCTTGCGGCTCATCCTGATCAGCCATGCGCCGACGCCGATGCCATTGCCCGCCACCATCTGAAGCAGGTCGAGCAGCGCATCGCCATCTTGCAGTCGCTGCGCGGCGAGCTGAAGCGCATGGTCCGTCAGTGCTCCGGCGGCCGTGTGGCGACCTGCCGGGTGATCGAGGTGCTGGCCGATCACGCTCATTGCCAGACCGAGCACCGCCGGGCCGCTTCGGGCGGACTGGACCGGTAGGAGCCGGCCACTAGAACGTCGCGTCAGCGCGCTCCGGCGCTGTCGAGTGCCTTCGCCATCTCCTCGTAGCTCCGTACACCGCGCAAGACCTTGTCCCCGACAATGAAGGTCGGCGTGGAATTCACGTTATGCTTCTGCTGGCCGCCGCGGAGTTCTTCGGCGATGGCGGTCGACAGCTTGTCGTCGGCGAGGCAGGCCTCGAATGCCGGCTGGCTGATGCCGGCCAGGCGGCCGACCTGTGCGAGGCCGGCTTTCGGATCCGGGCTGTGTGCCCACCGATCCTCGGTCTTGAAAAGCACTTCGACGAGGCCGAAGAATCGTATGCGCGGCGCGCACTCGGCGAGAGTGGCCGCCATCAGGGCGACCTGGTCGAGCGGGAAGTGACGGTAGACGAGCTTGATCTTTCCCGTGTCGATATAGGCCTCCTTGAGACGAGGCAGAACCTCGAGATGGAAGCGCTTGCAGTGGTCGCAGGTGAGCGAGGCGTATTCGATCACCGTGACCGGCGCATCGGCCTTGCCGAGCACTCGCTCGGACAAAGGCGGCGTGGAAGCCGACACGGGCCCGGCACGAAAGCCGAACACCGCCGCGACCAACAGGAGACTCAAGATGGGTGCTCTGCCGATCCTGGACATTCGACCTCCGGCGCCCGGGACGGGGCAAAGTGCATTCTGCATCCTCTAGCTGCTAGAGCTTCAAGCGGGAATCTCTCATGGTTTGCCGGCGGCACGGGACTTCGGCGGTCATGTCCATCGCCGAGACTCAAGCGACCGCCCGCCTGCTTCGGAGCTCACAGCGTGATCAGCGCTTCGCCGCGCAGTTGGGGGAGGCGCCCGCCTGGCATTGCCCCTGGACGCCGCAGTCGCGCTGCCAGTTTGGCCTTGATCCTCCAGTCGCTAGAGGGGGTAACAGTTCACTTGGGAAGTTGCGGCCCGTCCAGGAGATCGCGGCACCCGAACGGAGGGGGAGATGCAGGGTCTGGTACGGTTGGGCGTCCTGGTACGCACCGTCGGGGTGGTTGCGGCCTGCATTCTCATCCCCGGCCAGATTGTCGTGGCGCTGCTCTATCTCGGCGGCCGCCGGTTCTTCCGTATGCCTATCACGCCGCTACAGGAGCTGGAGTGGCACTTCTTCTTCGCCCTCGTCTTCCTGACGATCGGCGCGGCCCTGCTCGCCGACCGGCATGTGCGGATCGACATCGTTCGCGAGCGGCTCTCGGAGCGAACCCGGGCCAAGATCGAGATCGCGGGATTCTTCCTCGCCCTGATGCCCTGTTGCATCGCCCTCGTCTATTTCGGCGGGCTGGGTGCCTGGAACGCCTTCATCATCGGCGAGCGTTCGCCCGCGGGCCTGGGCCTGCCGTGGCGCTGGATCGTGAAGTCGACGATCCCCATCGGAGGCCTGCTCCTGTTCTCGGCCGGCCTCGTGATCACGGCCCACAACATCAAGAAGTTGCGAAACGCAGGGGATCTCCCCGATCGGCGGGAGACGGGGAACCGGAACACGCCATGACCGAACTGCTTCCCCTGTGGATGGTCGCTGCGTTGATGATCTTCCTGTTCTCCGGATATCCCGTGGCACTGGTGCTGATCGGCGTCACCGTCGTCTTCACCGCGATCGGCATTGCCGAAGGCATGATGACGCCCGCGATGATGCAGAACTTCTCGCTGCGCGTTTACGGCATAATGGCCGACAACATCGTTTTTCCGGCCGTTCCGCCTCTCATCTTCATGGGGGTCGCGCTGGCGCGAAGCGGCCAGGTCGCCGATCTTCTCGGCATCGTGTCCCGCGCGTTGCGACGACTGCCGGGCCATCTGCCGGTGACGGTGCTTTTGATCGGCGTCATCATTGCGCCTTCGGCCGGATTGGTCGGCGCCGCAGTCAGCATCCTGGCGCTCACGGCGCTGCCGGCGATGCTGCAGCGGGGGTACGACCCCACCGTCGCGACGGCGTCAGTGGCGGCGGCCGGGACGCTCGGGGTCATCCTGCCGCCGGCCCTCATGCTGTTCTTCCTCGCAGATCTCATCGGCATCCCCATACTCGGCGCCTTTACGGGCATCCTGTGGCCGGCGGCGGCTCTGCTGGCACTCTACGCCGCGTACTTCATCTGGCGTGGGCAGCCGGCGACCGCTGCGACCGAGGTCCCATTCACCCGCATGGGACTTGGGCGAACCTTGATCGCCGTCGTCGGCCCGATCTCTGTCATCGGCAGTGTGCTCGCATCGATCGCCGCCGGCTGGGCGACGCCGTCGCAGTCGGGTGCCTTTGGCGCGCTGGCGGCATTCCTGCTGATGGCCGTGACGCGCACACTCACCTGGCCTCGTCTGCGGGAGGTCCTGGTCGAGACGGCCCACGTGACCGCGATGGTGTTTCTGATCATCATCGCCGCCAACGCGTTTTCATTCGTCTTTCGCGCGCTGGACGGCGACGAGCTCGTCTTCGGCTTTCTTGCGGCTTTCGGGTTCGGCGACTGGGGCAAGCTGCTCTTCATCCTGTCGCTGATCTTCGTTCTCGGCTTCTTCATCGACTGGCTGGAGATCGTTCTTATCACCCTGCCTATCTTCATGCCGGTGATCGAGAAGATGGACTTCGCCGTGCACGTCGGCGAGCCGCTCTTCGTCAAGATGTGGATTGCCACCACGATAGCGATCGTTCTCCAGACTTCCTTCCTGACGCCGCCCTTCGGTTTCGCCCTGTTCTTCCTGCGCGGCGCGGCGCCGCCCGGCGTCCGAATGGCCGACATCTATCGCGGCGTCATTCCCATTGTTGCCCTGCAGCTCGTCGTGCTGGCCCTCGTCCTCTCGTTCCCGTGGCTTGCCACGGCCCTGCCGCGCGCCGTCCTCGACTGACGGGCTTACCGCGGGCAGCTCCCAGCGCTCGCCTTCTCCGCGGGGCCTCAGCGGGTTTCGCCGGGCACGGCACTGGCGACCGGTGTTGGTCCCCTTCCGAGGACGAACACACCATGAGGCGACTTGCCGACCGGTATGCTGGCAACCATGCGCATCGTTTCGAGGTCGACGACCGCGACCCGGCGCAGGAAGCGTTGGGTCACCCAGAGTTCCTTGCCGTCGGCGGTCATGTCGATGCAGTCGGGGCCGCCGGGCACGCGGATCTGATGGGTAACGCGCATTTCCTGGGTGTCTATGCGGGAGACCGTGCCATCCAGCCGGTTGGTGAGGAAATAGTGGCGGCCATCGCCCTGGGGCCAGAAATTGTGCGCGCCGCGGCCGGTCTTGAGCCGCCCCGTCAGCCGCCCGTCCTGCGGGTCGACGACGAGGAGTCCGTCTTCGCCGGTCATCCCCACCAGGAGCCGCCGGTCGTCGGGCAGCATCACCACGCCGGCCGGCGAGACGCCGATGCCGACGTTCCACTTCATCGTCTGGGTTTCGAGATCAATGGCGATGAGCCGTCCGGTCTGCTGGATCGTGACGAACACCGTCTTCGACTCCTTGTCGAAGGCGAGGTGGCTCGGCAGGGACTCGATGAAGATGCGCTTCACCAGCTTGAAGTCGCTGGCCGAGTAGATGTCCACGTGATCGAGCCGGTATGCCGCCGTCACGAACCACTTGCCGTCCGGGCTGAAGCCGAGCTGGTAGGGATCGACGATGTCGGGAATGACGCGGCGTCGCTCGCCCGTTGCGGCATCCAGCTCGAGCAGTTCGTTTGTCAGGGTCGAGGCGAGGAAAACCCCGGACCCGTCCGCCGAGCGGATGAGATGGTGCGGCTCGCGCCCCATTGGAAGCTTGGCCACCTCCATGCGCTTGCTGCGGCTCACGACACTGTAGTTCACGTCGTCCGAGTTGAGGACGAGCACGCCGTCAGCAAACGCCGGTGCGGCCGCACCGATCAGCGATGCGATAGTTGCCCACAACCACTTCCTTGTCATTCCCATCCCCAGGACCGAAATCGATCGGATCATGTCCATCGCCTGACACGCGTCTTGTAGGCTTGGTATGCCGATCCGAGTTTCGACGAGAGATGGGCTTCTTCCAGCCCGATCTGGATCGACATGGCGAAAATGGCAAGGCTGGCGGCCATCAGCGTCAGAGCACTGGGTGCGACTAGCAGGCCGCCGAGAAACATCCCGGCCATGCCCAGAAAAACCGGATTCCGGCTGAACCTGAACAGGCCGCGCTCGACGAACAGCGACGGCTCCTGGTCGGGGACGCCGATCCGCCACGCGCGCTCCATCTGGAATTGCGCCAACGCGGCAACGACGGCCCCTGCCAGCATCACGACCAGGCCGAGGAGCTGGATTTTGGACGAATGCGCCCACTGGAAGGGTCCGGCGAACCGTTCGAGGAACGGCCATCCTGCCCGCAAGGTTAAGACGCCCAGCAGCACCGCAAACGAAAGACGAAATGCCGCCTGGCTCACGCGCTGCGTGGCGTCGGCATCCAGTACGTAGACGGGTCCGCGGTTTTTCTTGGCGACACGGAGCGTGCCGGCGACGAACGCTACGCCATACAGGACCAGCAGGGCGAGCGGACCCCAGCGGAGTAGTCCAGGGAGATCGAGTGACATCCGGGGTCAGCTCCGCGGCGCCAGAACGCGGCGGACCTTCTGCAGCGCGATTTCCTGCTTCTCGTGAATATCGATCGTTGCGCGGAAATTCCCGTCGCGGTCGAGCAGATAGACCGACGCCGTGTGATCGACGGTGTAACCGCCACTCGGCTGAGGCACTTTCTTGAAGTAGGCGTTGAAGGCCTTGGTGGCCTCCTCGACCTGGGCCGGCGTGCCGGTCAGCCCGAGGATACCGCCGGCGAACGCGGAGATGTAGTCCTTCAGGACAGGGACGGTATCACGCTCGGGGTCAACCGAGATGAACAACGCTTGCACGTCCTTGGCGTCGGGGCCGAGTTCCTCTAGGAGTTGCGACATCAGGGAGAGCCCGGTGGGGCAGACGTCGGGACAGTGGGTGAAGCCGAAAAAAACCAACCGGACCTTGCCGGCGAACGTCTCCGGGCCGACGTTCCGGCCGAGATGATCGACCAGCCTGAAACGCTCGTCCATCGGCTTGCCCAGGGACTCCAGGATGTTGTCGCCGCGAGCCTCTTGGTCCTTGACCAGGCTCGCGATGGGCATGGTCCAGGCGAGGTAGGCGAGCACCGCACCGACGGCGGCCAGGATATACAGGGCGATGATTTGCAGGCGAGGCGACATGGCGTTCAGCGGGTCGGGGGCGTTGCGGATGGGCCGGTGTGCTGGTCGCGTGCCGATTGCTCCCCCATTCGAACCAGTGTGAGGAAGTAGAAGCCGACACCGACCAGCAACAGCGCGACGAGCATGAAGAGGTTCTTCTGCCGGGTGGCCTTAGTGTTCGGGTTCGTCACCTGTTTCATGCTTGGCATGCGGTCAGCGGCCGTGGCGCAAGAGCCGCAGGGCGTTCAGCGTCACCAGTACCGTGGCACCGGTATCGGCCAGGATGGCCGGCCACAGGCCGGTGAGGCCGATCACGGTCGTGATCATGAACACGCCCTTCAATCCGAGGGAGACGACGATGTTCTGGTGGATCACGGCCATCGTCTGGCGCGACAGCACAATCAGCCGGGCGACGTCCGCGACGTTGCTGTTCAGAATGGCGGCATCCGCGGTTTCCAGCGCCACGTCGGTGCCGCTGCCCATGGCGATGCCGATGTCGGCGGCGGCGAGAGCCGGGGCGTCGTTGATGCCATCGCCCACCTGGGCGACAGACCGGCCGGCCTGGCGCAGCTCGCCGATGACGCGGAGCTTGTCCTCCGGCATCAATTCGGCGCGAAAGTCCATCGCACCCAGACGCTCCGCGATGGCAGCCGCCGTCCGGGGGTTGTCGCCGGTCAGGATCAGGCTCTCGACCCTCAGTGCTTTCAGCCTGGCGATGCCCTCGCGGGCATCTGCGCGTGGCTCGTCCCGCACCGCTAACAGGCCGGACACCTGCCCGTCCGCCACCAGGACGGCGACGGTCTTGCCGTCTTCCTCCAGCTTCGCGATTTTTCCGGCGAGATCAGGCGCAATGGCCGCCCGGCCCGAAATGAAGCGCGGCGCGCCCAGGAACAGCGCCCGTCCCGAGACCTTGCCTTCGACGCCCTGGCCGCCGATGGCGCGCGAGCCTTCCGCGGCGGGAACCGCGACGGAGTCCGCCCCGGCGCGCGCGAGGATCGCGTGGGCGATGGGATGGCTCGATCCGGCTTCCAGCGCAGCCGCCAGCGCGAGAACTTCCTTCTCGTCGCCTGCGACGCCGACGATGTCCGTGACCTTCGGTTTGCCTTCGGTCAGGGTGCCGGTCTTGTCGAAGGCCACGACCTGCAGCTTGCCGGCCGTTTCCAGAACAGAACCGCCCTTGAGAAGCAGGCCGCGGCGGGCGCCC
>Ga0207952_1000334_pt1 | contig 42554 bp, 34 predicted proteins | sample SubbioR12Aug_8Ca_FD_184831 | JGI IMG/M metagenome (GOLD analysis project Ga0207952, IMG submission 184831) | Serpentinite rock and fluid subsurface biosphere microbial communities from McLaughlin Reserve, California, USA - CR12Aug_8Ca (SPAdes) | ecosystem: Environmental > Terrestrial > Deep... | reverse complement strand
CCCGCCGAAACGACGCCAGTGTTGCCCGCTGCGTCAGTGGCTTTGGCGCTGATGGTATGGGGACCTGCGCCCAAGGTAGTCGCGGTGATGGCATAGTTTCCACCCGTTGCAGTACCCGTGCCCAGTACCGTTGTGCCATCGGTATCGTACAGTGTGACGGTGCTACCTGGTTCCGCCGTTCCGGTGAACGTGGGCGTGGTACTGCTGGTGAGGTTGTCGGTTTGTGAGACACCATTGTCGGTGCCCGATGTCATATCGGGTGTGCTTGGTGCACCTGGAGCGGCAGTGTCGATGACAATGTTTTTGTTTGCGCGCAAGGAACCTGCTGTATTGGGGGTAAATAAGCTCAAAGTTGCATCGGTGCCGGATGACGTTGATTTGATGGTGCCACCATTAAGCGATAGTGCGGTGGTACTGTGGTAGTCGAGATCGTCACTGATATCACCAGCTTGGACTGTATAAGTGAAAGTCAGCGTGCTGCTTGTTGAACCATTGACGTAATTGATGGTGCGGTCCGTCCCGCCTGTTTCGAGTAGCAACTGTGGGTTGCCAGTGACTGTGACTGCTTCACTAAAAATGATCTGTATCTGGATGACTGTACCGACTGAATAGCTGCCGTTCAGCTGGCTGGAGGTGACGTTGGTAATAGTCGGATTGTTGAGTACCGTGAAATTGCCAAGTTTTTCATGGTGAGCAATCCCGTCGGCCCCCGGGGAGCTACCTGAAAAGCTACCTGAATCGGCATTGCCGCCCTTGCCCGCACCCGCATTATTACCCGTTGTGAGTGAGTTATTGGTCACGCTGTCAAGAGTGACTGTACCGGCATAGTTCCATATGCCGCCAACGCCATTGCCACCAGTACCGCCACCCCTGCCGACGTCAAATAAACTGCCGCCACCGCCACCGCCACCGGCACCGATGTTGTTGGTGATGCTACTGCCGGTTATGGTCAATGTTCCAATGTTGTAGATACCGCCAACCGCGTTTCCGCCGGCACCGCCTTTTCCGCTGTAACCGCCACCGCCACCGCCACCGCCAATACTTAGTCCTCCACCTGCATTGGCAGTGCCACCGTTGCCACCTCTTGAGTAGAATCCAGAGCCACCCGACCCATTCCCGCCTAAGGTCGTACCGCCTTTCCCGCCCAACACAGAGTATGCCCCCGAAAGCGGCCCTCCATTGCCACCGGTGCCAGCGGTGCCTGTTGTTCCCGACTGTGTGCCCCCTTGACTGGATCCGCCATTGCCGCCATTGCTACTTCCGTATCCGCCACCGCCACCGCCACCGCCACCATTGCCAGTGACGTTGCCGCCAGCACCGCCGCCTGCCGCAGCCTTGTTATTTGTTATAGCGCTGTTTGAAATTGTTAAAACGCCAGAATTCCATATGCCGGCTCCCTTGGCATCGTCGCCCGGCTTTCCTATATCGTCGCCGTCTTGTCCGTTGACGCCTGCGTTACCCCCATTGCCAGTGACAAAGCCATTGGTAATCGTCAGGTTTTGAATAACGACGGCAGATCCTGCGCCGTTTGTACCGACAGTCATCACCCTTGCCATATTATTGCCGTTGAGGGTGTTACCACCCCCGACTATGGTCATCGTGTGGCCATCGGTAACATTGATAGGGACGCTATCAGAGGCGTTGCTAAAGGTAATATTGCCGGTAAATGTAATGATATCGTCGACGCCATCGCTGTTACCGGTGGCGATAGCAGACTTAAGGCTATTGATGCTGTTGACCGCGGTCGTCACCAATAAATGATCGTAGTTACCGAGTTTGCTGGTATCCAGAGCACTATCCTTATGCAGGGTGCCAGTCGATATTTCCAGGTCCCAGTTGCCGCCCCGGCTTGCTGTTCCTGTTGCATCAGTTGAGGCTTCTACCGTTGCACCGGTTACCTGGGCAATGGTTTGAATAAAATCCTGACCTACACTGTCTTTGCCAATATCGCAGCCATACAGCCTGATTTCTCCACCGGTCTGTAAAGATGCACCGATGGCTTTTAACTGTTCGGTATAGTTGGCGACATTACCGTTATGCAGAGGTGAGTTACCTAGCAAGAGAACACCATCATCACCATGTGAAATGATGCTGATAGACGAGGCATTGTGGACATCCTTTAATGCATCAGCAATTTGTTGCACGCCATCATGCTCTGTATCCAGAACGATGACTTTAACCCCTTCTTTGGCTGCATTAATCAGCATAGCCTGATCTGGCACCCGCCCGTCAATGATCAGAATGTGCTGGCCAGCATTTGAATTTGTTACAGTGCCTGAGGATATTGGAGGCGCGGCCAAGGATAAGGTATCCACCAAATTCGCGTCAGGTGAATTAACAAGTGCACCCTCATGGACAGATCGAATATCGATTCTGGAAGATTGATTGAACAGATTCATTGCGTTGACTTCTGACTGAAAGAAAAGGTGTACACGAGTCGAACTCGAAGACAAGAAAGGAAGGAATCTTGAAAGCCAAAAATGTTGCTTGTGGCATCATGAAATAATGGTTATGTAAAATCTTACTGATGCTAGCAAATCATCGTAAGAGATACGTAAGAAGGAGCAAATTTTAAAAGGCGAATTCATGCCTGCTGCCAAAGTCTAGGCAAAGATCACCTTTTAGTTGGCGGATGAAAATAACTGCAGTAACTCTGTTGATGACGGTCGGGATATCCGGCAGTGAGGCGAACGGTCGATTCAGTTCATCGACTAATGAGTAACGGCGACGAAAAGATTTGAATAAAATGGGTGAACCGAAAAGTTAAGAGTTAGCTGAACGAAACCCTTGATAGTTCAGAGTTAGCTAATTTTTCAGTTCAAAAACTAATCTCTCACAAAAAGGTAAGTCGTTGATATTTAAGATTGTTGAGTTCAGAGTTAAATGAATATCGACATTTGTTGAAATCTTTTTGATTCATCGACAGCACGACAATCTTCAAAATCATCATTAGCTAGAAATAGCTGCATTTTCTAAATTATTAACAATGTCAGTTTGAACCATACGGTATCAAGGCACGTGACACACCTCACTTATCAATGCCTGTTTTAGTGGAGCAATTTTCAACTGCCTCTCGTGTTGTTATAAAAATACGCTTAAATATAGTTTATAAAAACTATATATATTTTAATAGCATACTCTTTGGTAAAAATGTACGATAAAGATCAAGGGGAAGCCAGGAACAAGTACTGTTCCCCCCCAACGGTAAAGTCACTATGACAATAGGAGCAAACCATGGCTGCTGACCTGGCTTTGATTGACCCAAACCTAAGAAAATTGCTTGTCAAGCTCAGAGACAGGTGCAGAGCCGAAGGCTTTGAAATGAGACCAAGCGCTGGCCTCCGAAGTCCGGCCGAGCAAGCGAAACTCTGGCGCCAGTCGCGCTCACTGGAAGAGATTTCGGCAAAGATCATCGACTTCCGGGCCAAGGATGCAAATTTTCTTGCCGACTGCATAGAAAAAGTCGGTCCTCAACATGGGGACCACGTAACCGATGCCCCTCCCGGCCTGTCCTGGCACCAGTGGGGCGAAGCGGTGGATTGTTTCTGGCTCCTTAATGGCAAAGCCGAGTGGTCCACGACGCGACTAGTCAATGGTCGCAATGCCTACAAAGTTTACGCAAGCATAGCCACGGAGCTGGGTCTCACCGCAGGGGGCAATTGGAAGACGCTCAAGGATTGGCCGCATATTCAGTTACGTGCGGATAGAAACCCCGAAATGAAACTTAGTATTGTCGAGATAGACAGAGAAATGAAATCGCGCTTCGGTTCCTGATAAGACCCCATGCAACTTTATCGATGTAGAAAGCAACGTCGCCAAAACAAAGAAATCAAAAAAAGGACGCCTTGATTTCATTCAAGAAGATTATAAAAGGAGAGATAAATGCGCTTTATTTCCATAGTCGTGTTTGTCGCCATGCTTTCAGGCTGCGCATCAAACCTCATAAATCGCATTGACCAGCCGCAGCAGGCAAAGCTGCTGACCCCTTATTATACGGTTAAGAATAAAGAAGTCGACCAGGCGGCATACAACTCGGCAATGTCGTCCGCCAATTATGTTGTAGCGCGCGCTCAACGCGACCTTATCGTGCAAAGTATTTGGAAAGAAATAGACAGCGTTTATGGAGAGTTTGAGGCGGGTCTTTATGCAAACAAGGCTGGTTTCGAATTGGAAACCGACATCGCGGAACTATTGATTTCGACCGCAACAACACTGACCGGAGCGCCACGCGCCAAGACAAACCTGTCAGCTCTGCTAACCACTATCAAGGGCTCACGTTTGTCGATAGACAAGAACGTTTTTGCTGAAAAGACTTACGGCGCGCTGGTATCGCAAATGAGGGCCAACCGCAGCAACGTCAGCGCGTCGATCCATGAGAAGCTAGCGAGACTAGATGTGCTTGGCTATTCGCTCACTGAAGCGGAAGCGGACCTGGGACGGTTGTTCAGGGCCGGAACCATACACGAAGCACTTCTGCAAATTACGACAGAAACCGGCGCTGCGGCAAAGATAGCGAAAGAAAACGAGGACAAAAAAGCGCTAATAAAACTTGACCCGGCAACTGCCAAAGAGTTGGCTTCTATTACCAGCATCCGGTTTGCTTTCAATGCTTTGGCAAGGTCAAATGATGTAGTGAAAGGCCGGAAAATATTGACAGAATTGGTACCGTCGACACCTGCCACGCTTTCAGACGAGCAGGTATGGATGAATCTTGATGCGGAAATTCGCAAAGGCGGTGATAAGTCTTACCTGCCAAAATTGGCGGCCGCTTTCGGCCAATGACACGGGGAAAATCATGAACGTACAAATCGATGGAAGCACTACACTGGAGTCACAGGAAAACTCTATAAATTTCGGCCAGCAACAGTACAGTGGAGCACTGTCTGCATACACGAAAAACTTGTCTGCACCACCCCAGAACCATGGCGTGTTTGAGATTGCGCCCTTCGGCCAAGACGTTCTTCCGGTTAGCCTGATAGAGGTCGCAGACGGAACCTCCATGGGCACTATTGTCGCCGCCCAGCTCGCACTCGGCAAACACCTGATTTTTTACAACGGAGTCTATGTCGGAGGTATAGAGAAAAAAGTTGCCGGCTTTCGCTAATCATGCCGATACTCAGGCATGCTTTGGTTTGCACAGTAATGTGCCCCACTTTAGTGGATAAAATTCCAGTCCTGATCAACAACCAGGTCAATTTACCAACCAGGCTTCATTCCACAAATGCCGCAATGGCACTGCTGCTCGACGCCTCCTGTTTGGCTTTGTACATGGCGATGTCTGCTTCTTTGAGGAACTGCTCGGCATTTGCGGGGGAATCGTAAATGCTGATGCCTATGCTGGTTGACATCATGATGGTAGAACCGGGTAAGGGTACATCAAGTGTGGTGACAATTTTCCGGGCTAAAATCTGTGCGTGTTCCAATACCCTTACTCCCTCGGCCAATACGACAAATTCATCGCCGCCAAGGCGGGCCATGGTGTCGTTTTCGCGCAAGCAGCCAGAAACTCTTTTTGCAAATTCTTTCAGTACTTCATCGCCGGCGTCATGGCCGTTGGTATCATTTATTTTTTTAAAACCGTTCAAGTCCATGAACAATAAAGCCAGCCCATTGTTTTGTCGCATTTGCCGGACGATGGCTTGATGTAAGACCTCCATGAAGTGCCTGCGGTTCGGGAGTCCGGTCAAGCCATCTGACAAGGCCATTTTATTCAATGCTGTTTCCCATTTTTTTCGTTCAGAAATATCATGCAGGAAGGCGGTGAATTCGAAGCGGCCGGCGATAATATTGACGTTTAAACTTACTTCGACGGAAAGCTCTTTACCATCGCGGTCAACAGCAAGAAATTCCCGTCGCGCGGTCGTGGTTTTTTTCCCAAGCTTGCCTAAATGCGTCAGGATATTGTCAAAGGAACTTCTGAAAGCAGGTGGCACGATAAGGTCAGCGATATTGCGGCCCATGGCTTCGCTAGAGGTCCAGCCAAACAGGGATTCGGAAGAACGATTCCATTGCGTCACAATGCCGGCATTGTCGATGGATATCACAGCGTCATTGGCATATTCAAGGATGGTACGTATCCGCTCTTCACTGGTGCGAAGTTGCATCTGTACGCGCAACATTTCGTCGAACGCAACCTGCTTGCCAAGCGCTGCACCCAGTGCTGCACCCATGAGTTCCAGCGTCTGTATGTCTTCTTCGTCAAAACCGTTGGCCTGCTCGGACATGACCTTGAGAACACCAACTGGCTGGCCGCGTTCAAACAGTGGCGTGCAGATCATGGAACGGACACCCACTTTTTTGCAGGCATTGGAATCAACACGCGGGTCGGTTTCTGCATCGTCACACCGAAGTATCTGGGCGCTGCTGACGCATAAGCCTGACAGGCTGTTTGCTCGCAACAGGCGCAAACCAACATGCTGGGATATTGAACCGCTGGCAGAGCGGTACACCATGTAGTCACCATCGACCAGTTCAACTACTGCACCTTTGGCTTCAGTGAGTTCTTGTAATGTGTTTACAACAAGTTGCATGAATGCCGAGAGATCCAGATCTGCCTGGGCGAGTAATGATTGTGTTTCAATGATGCGCTCTAAGCGGTCAAGTTGTTTTTTATTTTTCTTCATTTCCCAACCCCAAACAGTGTTAAATGTTCATAGCTATTCTATGGCATTTACAATTTATTCCTCTTTCAATATAGAGGGAAATGTGCATTTTTTTTGTTAATTATTGCTGCGTGACCTTCAAGGATTTTTTTAAATCTCCTGACCTTCATTCCAACATGTCGAGCGCAATAATAAAACAGAAATTACTTATGGTTTCAACTAATCATTTCGATAATGAGATGATGTTATTTTTTCTTCAATGAAGAATTGATCTTGTCATGACAAAGAGCATGCACAGGCCATGCTCATCGCTGCCCGTTCATGTTAATGAAATGATCTCTGATTTTGAAGGGAGTGCCACTTGTGCCAGGACACTTCCGGTGGATGAATGGCTATTCCCTTGATACTGTTCCATCGCCATACTCATCTATCGCAGGGTCGAGATTTTGCGGCGAATGAAGAATAGCCGGGCCTCGCGAACAGGCTTGCCGCGTCAGATACTCTGTCAATCCTTCAGCCAGCACTGTTGCCGGTATTGTCGCCTGCATTTCATTCAACAACTCTTCAGTGGCCCTGACTATCCATTCCACGCTGCGATATTTTGGCGAGACAATCTGTATATTCTGCGAATCCGTCTGATCAAAAAAACCATGCTGCAATTTGTGTCTCACATAGGAAAGAGCGGTGATGCCAGGGATGGTGCGTTGTTCCAGATAGGCCTGCTTACCGCTCTCATCGTAGCGAACGACAATATCCGGGAATTCATATCCCTCGTCTTCCAGCAGCGCTTCGCTGACGATGCCTGGTAACAGAGGCCGGGCGTCTTCATGACCTACCTCAAACAACAGTATTTTCTTGAGCTTCTTCATTTCCTTTTGTTCTTCCGTGTCCGTCTTTTGAATGGCGATAGTCGGGAAGTACTCGCGGATGAAGGTGTTGGATGTGCTGATCAATTCATCCCTGCTGGTCTCCGGGCTATGCTGGAAAAACCTGTCATCCATGTCCATCATCTTCCAGGCATGATTGAGGTCATGAATGAGGAATTCGAGTGGAGATTGCCAGAATTCATCGACATATACAGGCTCAGTTGATACGCCGATAAAATACACAGGCGTGCCGCGTATTTTCATGAGATCAGTGGCAGAGATATTATCGAAGGTCGGGATGATGATGACTTCAGGCATACGGCGCATCAGCTCTTCGTATCGATACCAGTATTTCTTTTGGAAGTGGGTACTCAGGTTCTTGCCTGTGCGGCATGCCACATCAAAGAAGCCTACTGCCTCAAACAGAATGCGCAGGGTAGGCTCATACGGGCACATGGCACCGTTCTGTATGGTCACGTGGTGGAATTTATGCAACAACTGATCACGCATAAACGCCAGTGCAGGATTGTTGCGGCAGGTCGCATCCATCGCCGGGAGCGTCATCTGACTGCGGAAATACTCGACCACCGGCAACAGTTCCAGGACTGAGGTATTGAGGCAATTGTCATTCGATGCAAATCGCGTGCGCAATTCACGGTATAAATCAACCGGGTTCCTGACCCATTCACGTATCCATTCGTGATGTGAAATACCCTGGGTCGTGGTGAAATTTTTTGCCAGCAATGCAGCGGCAATCTGTTTGTGGTGGCCAAAGGCGAATGAGCCTTCTTTTGCATTTGGCGTTGTCATCACACTCTCAGGCAACCACCGGCCCTGGATACCCGCTGTGTCTGCTGTGTCGGCAATTTCTACCAAAAACCCAATGGTGTCGACGATATGACGTGGGTCTGATGGAATGGCAATTTCTTTGAGATGGTCGCGATATCCGTGCGTGACGGTTTTGTCCATGTAGATGCGGGCTTCGTTTTTTGCCTCACTCTGCACAAAATAATATTTGCGCCCATCTGCTTCCGCAATCCCATACTCTGGCGCTACTGCGCCAAACACTTTGCTGCCAGTTACTCGCAGCGCTGCGAAGATATTGGCTGGAATACCGAGCCCGTTGTGTTCATCTTCATCCAGCAACAAACCGCCTGGCAGAGCGATGCCTTCAGGGAAAATCGTCCTGTCCAGCGTCAAAAATTCACGCCCACTTTGCCCGTCACGCATCACCAGCACATCAACCGTCTTGCGCACCATGACGCCCTGATCGATGCGCTGTTTTGCCAGGGCTTGAAGCTGCTCATCCGACAACAGCGCTTTCACAACTGCCGATGCACTGGCGACATCCAGGTATCTGGCAATGCAATCTTCCATGCCATTCTTGCGGACCGGGTCACGCAGGCGATGGAACCAGTAAATCATGTACAGCAGCGATTCTGCATACAGGCTGGCCGGAAAGTTTTGCGTATTGAGACTGACCGCATAGTTATCCAGTATGGCAAGAACGAGATCCCTTGCACTATCTGCTGGCAAGTCGGTGAATGAAGTTGAGGTTTGTGTGGTCATTTCTGGGGACTCATTGTTATTGTTCGTCATGATGTTCTGAATGCTGGCTATTCGATAAAACCTGTCTTTATTTGCAACGGACATTATCACGCTTTTGTCTTTCGCCATGCCAGAAAACCAAACTCGAAAACAGCTATCTACCAGGCTTACGGAGCAACACGGCGATAACGCAATTCAACTGTCGACATGCTCATCAAAACTTCGTAATACCAGTGATGCTAACAGTGCACACTGGTCTGATCAAACATCATCAAAGACCGGTAGCAAATTAGCATTGCAGTCCTACTTCAACAGTATTTTATTTCCCAAAAGTCAAGTGGTATTTAAGTGGCCAGATATTAATAAAACCAGTTGACCATCGCATTGCTGCCGCACATGCTGAATCTCTGAGTGGCTGGTTTGCAATAAGAACGAGCATCTCAGAATTGCACATTTTAGGAGTCAACACATTTTCTGAATTCACAAAATCATGGGGGGAGACGGTAATGCAAAATACAACTTTAAGAAACCTGATTCAAAACATGCTGCTATGTGCGACCAGTGGTGGCTTGCTGGTGGCATGCGGTGGCGGCAGTGAGAACGCTGGCACTAGTCCGGCAACCACGCCACAAGCACCGCCTGCTATAGCTTCTACAGCTTGCTATGCCGCATGGGATGCAGCTACAGCCTATAACGGCGGCGCTTTGGTTAGTGCGGGCGGTAATAATTATGTCGCGAACTGGTGGACGCACAATGAAAACCCTGCGACCAATAGCGGCGTCTCTGGCAGTGGCAAACCCTGGACGGGTAAAGGTGCATGTGATGCCACGCCAACGCCTACCCCCACTCCAACGCCAACGCCTACTCCGACTCCAACGCCCACACCAACCCCGACGCCTACGCCGACTCCCACACCTACGCCCACCCCAACCCCGACTCCGACTCCGACTCCGACGCCAAACTGTTCTCCCTATGTCGCCGGTACTCAATATCTTGCTGGAAGAGTGGTCAGCAATGCCGGTGGCTTCTATCGTTGCGACGTCGCGGGCTGGTGTTCTACCGGGGCATCGGCTTATGAGCCTGGTGTAGGCTGGGCCTGGAATAGCGCATGGACATCAGTCACATCCAGTGCCTGCCCGACACCTACGCCAACACCCACACCCACCCCAACTCCGACACCGACGCCCACACCAACACCAACACCAACACCAACACCTACGCCTACGCCAACCCCGACTCCAACGCCCACCCCTACGCCAGTACCTGGCCTGGCCAAGCATGCGCTGGTCGGCTACTGGCATAACTTTACCAATCCCAGCGGCAATACCTACCCTATCGCGCAAGTCAGTAACGACTGGGACGTCATCGTCGTGTCGTTTGGTGACAATGCCGGTGGTGGCAATGTGAGCTTTACGCTGGACCCAGGTGCCGGTAGCGAAGCGCAATTTATTGCCGATATCAAGGCCAAGCAGGCGCAAGGCAAAAAAGTCGTGCTGTCACTGGGTGGCCAGAATGGTTCAGTCTCGGTAGGTTCTGATGCAGAGGCGACCAACTTTGCCAACAGCCTGTATGGCATCATCAGCAAATATGGTTTTGATGGTATAGACCTCGACCTTGAAAACGGTGTGGCGCAGGGTGCAGCTATCCAAACTTATCTGCCGGTCGCCGTCAAGAAACTGAAGGCCAAAGTTGGCTCCAGCTTCTATTTATCGATGGCGCCGGAATGGGTGTATGTGGAAGGCGGTTTTACCTCTTACGGCTCTATCTGGGGTGCGTATATTCCTATCATCAATGCGCTGCGTGATGAGCTGACTATCCTGCATCCGCAGTATTACAACAACGGCGATATCTATACACCTTACCAGGCTGCGCCACTCAGGGCAGGCTCGGCAGACCAGTTGGTGGGCACGGCAAAAATGCTGATTGAGGGCTTTACCTATGGCAGCAATACCTTTGCCGGTTTGCGCCCTGACCAGGTTGCCTTTGGTGTGCCGTCTGGCCGTAGTTCTGCCAATTCCGGCTTTACCACTTCAGCAGATGTCAGTAACGCGCTGAACTGCTTAACCAGGCTGCTGAACTGTGGCACCATCGTCCCCAAACAGGCCTACCCAGGCTTCAGAGGGGTCATGACCTGGTCTATCAACTGGGATAAACACGACGGCTATAATTTCTCGGTGCCTGCCAAGGCTGCCCTGAATACCCTGCCTTGATGTTGAAATGCCTAGCCTGTCAGATGACAGGCTAGGCGTGGATAGCTGATACAAAAAAACTGCGCTCCGGCATTCGTCGGAAGCGCAGTTTTTTTCTTGTGGAAGACTGTCGATCAAAAGTCGTGATTAGCCGGGTAATTGCTGAAGAAATCATTATCCCAGCGGAAATTCGTCGCAGCGATGGTGACAGAAATATCCAGTGATTCTACAAAATGCCACCAACCCACAGGCAGGAATAATATCTCGCCCGGCTCCAGCACACATTCAAGCACAGGCACATCGCGCATCTGAGGGAAGCGCGTCAGGTCGATGTTGCGGCCATCCACAGGCGTAAAGCAATGACGCTCATTTTGCAGCTTGGCGAGGTGGCAAGGCGCGATAAGTTTGACGCGTTTGCGCCCCATGATCTGCATCATGAAATTATTGGTCAGGTCATGATGGAAAGGAGTAATCGTTCCCGCCGGACCAAACCAGAAAAAACCTTGCTTGCCCTGATCTGTCTTCAGATATGCTGGCAATGAAGGCACGTCTTCCCACAATTCATTAAGTGCCTTGCGATTGCTGGAGTCATTATTGGCTGTCATGTACATGTCATTGCTATGGCCGCTTTTTTCAACCAGATCGACATAGTCACCAAAGCGCATCTGGCGCTTGTGGGAGATGCTGTTCATTTCATAATTGGCGTCGCTATTGCGGCCAAATTGCACTTCTACCTGACGCTCAGAAAAATGCTCACGGAACCAGGCCAGATTCCAGCGGCTGCGCGCCGGGCAATCGTCCAGCATGCCGGTAATAATGACGGGGCGGTTTTGCTGATAATAATCATGCAAAAACTGTTCGCCAGATAATTGATGTTGACGTTCTAGTGCAAGCGGTTCTATTTGGTCTAGTTTGGCAGTGATGGCCAACACCCAGTCACGTTTGTCGAGCCGGTTTTTGAGTCTTTGCACACCTTGAAAATAAGGGTTGGACAAAGCCGTACTGATTTCCAGTCTTGCTGTATGCAGGCTGAAGGAATTTTGTTGCAAGACATTTTCCAGGGTGGCCGGATGCGCGCCGAGCAGCAGATTTTCTGCAATCCAGCGACGCCAGTCATCGCTCATGGTTTGAGCTGCCTGAGTTGACTTAACTGCTGCATGCAAACCAAGTTGTGCATTCATTTGCTTTCCTCTCGCTGAAAAAACTGCGGATGTGATTGTAGATCGTCATCACATCCGCAGCCCTACATTATTAATGGACCATGCTTTCCACTAATCAGGCTTATCGCCCTTTCCAGACTTCACTACCGAGGACACCGCTGGCATCGCCATCGAGTTCCCAGGTAAATGCGCCACGCAAGTTCTGGTCACGCACATACTTCATTTTAATGGCGATGACGGCCGGGTCATCATAACTCCACCATTCGCCATTATTGGTCATCAGCATCAACTGCTTGGTCACAGGGTGCAGGGTGCGCGTACCGGTCTTGTTTTTCAAGACCTTGTAGTCTTCTATCCCTGCTTCATAAGTGGCCGGTGCAGGACCACCAGTTGCCTGGTACAAGCCGTTGCCATTTGGCCCGGCACTGACGCCTTTCCAGCCACGTCCGTAGAATGGAATACCCAGCAAGATTTTATTGCGTGGCATGCCAGCCGTTACCAGGGCCTGGATGGCATCATCACTATTGTACTTGGCAAGCACACCCGTGGATGGGTCTGCACTGTCATGGTACAGCGGTGAATGGAAGTTGGTGGTATTTTCCCAACCGCCATGGAAGTCATAGGTCATGACATTCACCCAATCCATGTACTGGCTATACAAGGCCGGCTCGGTCTGGGCGATCTTTTCAGTGCCCGCGCCTATTGCTGCAGTCAAGGCATAACGCTTGTTGTCGAGAGCCCCTTGCGCATCGAGTTGCGCACGGAATTCTGCCATCAACAACGTGAAGTTATGCTTGTCATTGACAGCATCCACCGTGTTGTATGGCTGCCCGCCACCGCCTGGATATTCCCAGTCGATGTCGATGCCATCAAACACGCCTTTCGCCGCTCCAGGGCCACCGCGCCCGTCCTGCACAGGCAAATCGCCTGCGATAAATTGCTTGACGCAAGACCTCGCCAATTGCTTGCGCAGGGCATCGGTCTTCGCGGCTGCCGAGAAGAATTTCGACCATGTCCAGCCACCGAGTGAAATGAATACCTTCAGATTCGGATGTGCCGCCTTGAGTAATTTCAGTTGTGCAAAATTGCCGGTGAGCTTGGCGTCCCAGGGTATGGTTTTGCCATCCACGGTGCGTGCGGGCTGCCGCTGATAATCAGCAAAGGCATCACCACCGGTACCTGCATCTGCAGGCGGCGGGTTGTTGTTGCCGGTCTCTGCCCTGGTGACCATATCGCACTCATAACCGCCATTTTTTGCGTACACATTGCCAAAGGCATAGTTAATGAAGGTCAGTTGATCAGCGATGCTGGTCTGCACGCCATTGACTGGTGTCTGCGTGGTGTGGATATCTGCCACCTCGTAGGCACGGCCATACACGCCCCATTGCGCAAAGTAAGAACCAACTTCGCGGCCACCGACTGGAGTCGGTGTCGGTGTCGGTGTCGGCGTTGGCGTTGGCGTCGGCGTTGGAGTCGGTGTCGGTGTCGGTGTCGGTGTCGGTGTCGGCGTTGGCGTGGGTGTCGGCGTTGGGCAGGCACTGACAGTCACCGAAGTCCAGGCACTGGTCCAGGCCCAGCCTCTACCAGGCTCATAGGCAGAAGCACCGCTAGAACACCAGCCCGCGACATCGCAGCGATAATAGCCGCCAGCATTGCTGACGACACTGCCTGCCAGATAACTGGTCCCCGCCACATAAGGCGCGCATCCTGGTGTGGGAGTGGGAGTTGGCGTTGGTGTCGGCGTGGGCGTAGGGGTCGGCGTTGGCGTTGGCGTGGGTGTCGGTGTAGGAGTTGGGGTCGGCGTAGGTGTGGGTGTTGGCGTGACCGTGCTTACTTCCCATGGTCCCCACTGCTCCGCTCCTGGCACATTCCCTTGCGTCCACCACTTGGCCTTGTAGGTGATGCCCTGGTAGGTAACGCAATTGCCCTGGGTATAAATCTGGGTATTGCTCCAGACTGCACAACTACTGGGCACCTCTGCTGGCGGCATTGCCACATGCGCGCCTATCTTGGGTGTGTCTGTCAAATTGCTGGTATTACTTCCACCGCCGCAGGCTGCCAGCATACCGCCGACCAGACTGAGCATGAGGTGATTAATGCGAATTCCAGTTCTATGTCTCATCCTATTCCCCCTGAACTGTTGATAGAGAAATGCCCCGATTTTGTGAGGTCATTTCGGGTTTGTGGTCTCTTTTTTGTGCGAAACCGATTCCACGATGTTGCTTAAATATGAGGCGGTCAAGTGGTTTTTTTTGAAACAAAATATTGTTACAAAAGATGAGTCCAATTAGGAAAACCGGGATTTGGAAATTAAAAACTGAGAGGCGTAGCGATGAAATTGGTATCACAACTTAAATACCTTAACAATACCAATAATTACAATTAGCCAAAGTGGTATTGTCGCAAAAAATTGAGATACCGGATGGTCGGGGATTATTCCCGCTTATCGGAGAATTTGCAGGTCTGAATAGAAACGGCATTGCGCCTAAAGAAAGCAAACCTGATCCAGCACCCAAGAATAACTGGCCAGGTTTTACCATGTGGGAAAAGGCAATCTCCTCTTTTCGCCTTGACTATGCTGACAAATAAAGTATCAAGGCCTTGCCCGAAGCTTGCTGCGCTTCGCCTTGTGACTTAGAGATACAAAAATTTTGATTTACTACAGCTACACTATTAAGTATGCGATATAAATTCGGGGCACTTAAACATTACGGCGCTTTTAAATTTCGACTTGATCAAACGAACCAATTAACCTACCAAATCTCTCAAGCAAATCATCATATGTAATGACTTTCACAAGGCGATTGGAATTAATAGTGAAAAGCGTTTTCTTTTGGGTATCAGTTAATTTTGCTGAACGTCCAATAACGACCATTCCCTCAACAACGTACTCCCCTTTAAGCCATTCTGGCATTTGCGGTGCATTAGTTCGTATAGCTTGAATCCAGTCCTCAATTTGTTGCGATGCATGATCAACACCTTCTCGTAGTCTATTCTTCTTTGTGAAAATTGGTACGTTATCCATTTCAAGCTCGATCAATAAAATTCGTTTATCTGACTGCTCATATTGAAAAATCAAGTCAGCACGATAGTTACCTACGCGTACTTCACTATGTACCTTTGCTGCATGACCATCTATCATAACGGGGTATCTCTTAAGAAAATTATGGATATCAGCTTCACGCTTTCGACGACGTCTCAATAAATGGCAGAATTCAAGATAAATTCGTGAGAATTCTCCTGCAATGGTTGGTTTACTTGGCCCTAAGCTCGCAAGTCTCTCTTGAAGTTTCTGCATATTATCGCTACCTCTGCTTCTACTTTCCGTCAGTCCTTTTGTGACCATTATTGGAGGTATTAATTCACTACCGCCTCGCTCTAAAATTTCGACTTCGGTCGAACTGAAATCACCAAGAATAACTGCGGGGACTTTTTTAAAGAGGAGCGCCTTATAGGTAAGGTATCCTACATAATCATCACCCATGATGAACTTTCCATCAGACTGGTACAAAAGCAGTTCTGTTACAGCTTGGCCATTATCTATATGGGCTGGCATGAAGCGTTTTACTTCATCAAGAGGAAACTCAAGGGCGTGCTCCATATCGTCTGGTATGATAAGCTCCATTGGAACAATAGCCCTGGTACAAACTACTTTGCCAGCATAAGCGTTTTTACAGAGATTTAGTAAGAAATCGTTCTCACGAGGCGGAGCGATTAGACTGACATCAGCTTTTTTAAGATCCGAAGCTTTCATGCGCCTAAATTGGCAGGAGTGCAGACCAGCTATACACCGAAACAGGAATGAGGCGATAGGTTCATTTCCAACCTCAGATATCGAATACCTCATCCAATCTGTTATCGTCATTAATGAGGCAAAGGGTTCAGGCTGAGATTTCGCTGCTCTGAATTCAGCTCGTGAGATTTTCATCTCTTCGTCAGAGATGAAAAATAGCGTGGCAACAAAAAGAAGCCCGCCACCTTTCAACTCATCTTTTTCGACTAGCACCCCACAAGGCTTGCCTTCCCAAATAACAGAGCAGAAACTAAAATCAGGCAATGGCCAGCGTTCGAGATCATCTAATGATGTAAGCGCCGTCTCCAGCGCTGGCAGGTTACTTTCACCTAACACCCAATCCTCATTTACACTAAATATTCCATGGGTCATCTTGCCCTGAGTTGGATTACGGCGGTACAAATCCAAAAGACCTCTTTTAACGGAGAAATCACCTCCTCCATCCTGAACATTTAGTGTCTTAAGAAGCATTAATCGTAATTTTGCAAGCACCGGAATTGGCTCGGCGAAATGTGAATTGGACATTTTTTACTCAATCTTTATTCTAGTTAATCGAAAATTGAAGTGCTATGCCATATCTAAAATCGTAGCAAATCAAGATGCTTCATACCAAGCATAAAATATTAGTATATTCTTACAAATTAGACAATAAATCTATTAATTCACTACCTCCGCCAGCGCCGCCAGATCATATGGCTTGATCAGGGTGACAGCCCCCGGCAAGTTGATTTGCTGATGCAAGCCTGAGGCAAATACCACATGCAATGCAGGCAGCATGCTGCGAGCCTGCGAGGCCAGGGTTTCGCCAGACATGCCGGGGAGCTGGATATCGGTGATGAGGACGTCAAATTTTGTTGACGACAGCAAGGTCAACGCCTGCTCAGCATCGCTGCTGGCAAGGACGCTGTGACCCAGCAGGGACAGTAATTCTGTGGTGTTGGTGCGGATGACTTCGTCATCTTCAACGAGCAGGATGTGCTTGCCGCGTACTGTTGCGGCAGCTGGGGGAGTTGGCGTGGCTTGTTTGCGCTGCTTCTGGTTAGCCAGCACATGACGGATTTTTTGTGCCAGGGCGGCGCGTGTGTACGGTTTGCCCAGCAACTCGACACCGGCATCGAGACGGCCGCCGTGGACGATGGCGTTTTCTGTATAGCCGGAGGTGAACAACACCGCGAGGTTGGGCAGGCAGCCGCGTGCTTCGCGGGCCAGGTCGGGGCTGCGTAGCGGGCCGGGCATGACGACGTCGGTGAACAGCAAGTCGATGGCGAGGCCGCTTTGTACGATCGCCAGTGCGCCTTCGGCTTCACCAGCCTGCAGGACGCGGTAACCCAGGCCGCCCAGCATTTCAACGACAGTCTTGCGTACGCCGACATCATCTTCCACCACCAGTATGGTTTCTTCACCACCGATGATTTCGCGGCTATCAATAACAGTGGGCATTTCTTCTGCTGCCATGGAACGAGGCAGATACAGTTTAACGGTAGTACCCTCGCCAACCTCGCTATAGATCTTGACGTGGCCGCCTGACTGTTTAACGAAACCGTAAACCATGGACAAGCCCAGGCCTGTGCCCTTACCTTCTGGCTTGGTCGAAAAGAAGGGTTCGAAGGCCTGGGCCATGACTTCTGGTGTCATGCCGCTGCCGGTGTCGCTGACGGCGATCATGATGTACTGGCCGCGCTCTACTTCCAGGTGGCTGGCTGCGTATTCATCGTCGAGGGCAACATTGCCCATTTCTATGGTCAGCTTGCCGTTGGCATCCATCGCATCGCGGGCATTGATGCACAGGTTGAGGATGGCGTTTTCCAGTTGTGGTACATCGACCAGGCAATTCCACAAGCCGCCCGAGGCGATCATTTCTATGTCTATTGCTTCACCCAGGCTGCGGCGCAGCATGTCTTCCATCGCGCCTATGTAACGGCTGACCTTGACTACTTTGGGCTCAAGTGCCTGGCGACGACCAAATGCCAGCAGATAGCTGGCCAGCTTGGCACCGCGCGAGACACCATCGAGCGCATTGTTTATCTTGCGCTGCGCACGCGGATTGTCTTTGACTTCGGCAGCCAGCAATTGCAGGTTGCCAGAAATGACTTGCAGCAGGTTGTTGAAATCATGGGCGACACCACCGGTCAGCTTGCCTATGGTATCCATTTTTTGTGACTGTATGAGCGCCTGCTCTGTGCGTTTCATCGCAGCGGCAGCAGCACGCTCTGCAGTGACATCACGGCCCACAGCATGGAACAGGCCCGCATCACGCGAGCCTGTCCACGAAACCAGGTTGTAAGTACCGTCGGCGCGGCGCACATGCTTTTCAAATTTGAAAGTGTTGTTGCCATCTGAGGAGGCAAACAGTTTTCCGCCAGCACGCTGCTGTTCGTCAGGATGTATCAGACTGACAAACGGCATGCCCGCAATATCTGCCTCTTTCCATCCCAGCAAAGAAGTGAAAGCCGGATTGACCGAGGTGATATTGCCATCAACGTCGGCCACCAGCATCAAATCAGTCGCCAGCCGCCACATGCGGTCACGCTCTTCTGTGCGCTGGCTGATCTGCTGGGTCAGGTTGAGGTTCTCATGGGTCAGGACCTGGGACGCACTCTTCTGGTCGTGAATGTCAGTATTGGTACCTATCCAGCGCAGGATTTGACCCTGTTCATCACGTATGGGCAAGGCCCTGACCAGATGCCAGTGGTAAATGCCATCATGCTGACGAATGCGAAATTCAGTCTGGTAGACTTCGCCGGAAGTGACTGCGGCGGTCCAAGTGGCGGCCACCTCGGCCACTTCATCGGGATGCAGGATGCTGGCCCATTTGTCGCCATCGAGATCACCTGGCCTGGTACCGCTGTAGTCATACACACGGTCATTAAACCAGTACAGCAAGCCATCTGGTGCTGCTGCCCACACCTGGTTGGGCACGGCCTGGGCCAGTGTGCGGAACAGGGTTTCGCTTTCAACCCGTGCTTTTTCGGCCAGCACGCGGTCCGTGACATCAAAGCCCTGGACGAAAATGCCGAATACTTCGCCAGCATCATTTTTCAAAGGTTGATAGACAAAATCAAGAAAGCAATTCTTGGTATCACCATTGATTTCGTCGACCAAAGAAAATGGGATGGCATGGCCTTCAAATATTTCGCCAGTCGCATAAAGCTTGTCGAGCAAGCTGACAAAGCCCTGCTCTGCCGCCTCTGGCAGTGCTTCCAGCACGCTCTTCCCCAAGACCTGTCGGTTGTTCACCAGCGACGAATAAGCACGGTTGGTGAGAGAAAAAATATGTTGCGGCCCGGTCAGCATGGCGGTGAAACCAGGGGTTTGTTCAAACATGGCCTGTAGCCGCTGATGTTCGCCTTTGACCCAGCGGTCTGCCCTAACTTTATCTGTCGTTTCCACTACCGTGGCCAGCACTGCTGCGGTTGTACCAAACTCGTCAGACACTGCAGAATAATCCAGGCTCAGGAACACCTGTTCCAGCACACCTTTTCTGTTCAGTAAAAATTCCTGGTCGGTATAGCTGATTCTTTCACCGGCAAACACGCGGCGGATGATCATGGCGTTAAATTCAGCCACTTCCGGCCAGCCTTCTTGCGCCGTCATACCCAATAACTGGGGATGACGTGGGCCAGCAAATTTTGCATAGCCTTCGTTATAGATCATGACACCTTCGACACCCATCAACATCACCATGGGCATGGGTGAACGCAACATCATTGCCACTACCGCCTTGATACCGGCAGGCCAGCCATGGATATCGCCCAAAGCGGTCCTGCCCCAGTCAAAATTGTCGACCAGTTGGCCAATGGCACCGGTGTCGTGAAGAAAAGCTTGATGCATGCGTTCGCGTGGCGTTGGATTTGTCATGGGCATTGTTAAGTAGTGTCTGCTTCCCTGGCCTGAACAATCTTTACGGCCGGGTAGATGCTGCTTGATGCAAGCCTGTCATTATAAGACACAAGTTATCATGAAAAAACGCAATTCGCCTTGGCGTCGCTTATAGAAAGTCTTTGCAAAACAAAGACTTAAAAATCAATCCCCCTGGTCCGGTGAACAGGCCTGCGCGCAATGCCAGTCAATTGCCTATCAGGCTGCCACCAGCAAAAACCAGCCCTGACCACATGGCCAGCACCAGTACAATCTCAGGCATCCAGGCACGCCATGGCAAACCCCGTACCGTCATCATGATCACTGCAAGCATGGGCAGCAGCAGGCAGGCTTCCAGGATCAGGTTGCGCCAGAAGGCATAACTAATGACGCCGGTATGCGACATGCCGGGTAACAGTACCAGCGGAAGTGAAAATTTTTCTGGCATGAACGGCCAAAGCAATGGCAGTGACCTGCCCACCAGCAGGTCAAGCACAAGGTGTGAACATACGGCTGGCAATAAAATCCAGAAAGCTGGCCTGGCCTTGCCGGTGGGCCAGCATCGCCTGGTCGACAGCCATACCGCGCTGCTCAGCAGCAGGCAAAACAAGAGAGAGTGAGTAAAGCGCAGTTCATAACGCAAGTGAAAAAACCAGATTCCAAAATAATCAAAGTCAGGGGCGATTGCAAGCAATACCGGCAAAGCCATGCTGGCATGTGGTCGTGGCTGTTGGCCGCGGTGGCAAAAATGGAGCGTCAGGCCGGCAGCGACATGGGCCAACAGTGAAGACATTGGTGAAGGTGGCCAAATGGCAGCGAGTGGAGATGCGCCAGCTTAGATTTACCGTGTGAAGTGTGTATGCGCTGGGTGTGAAGTGGTTCAATTAATGCGCGTCATTTCCAGTCAAAACGATACGGGTCGTTCACATTCTCGGTTTCTGTCACATATGGTTTGATGGCTGCAGTTGCTCATGGCGCCGGGTGTTACACTGTGCTCCATTCAACTATAGGGAAGCAATGATGGGCAGTGGTGCAGGCAATTTCATTGGCAGTCTTTTTATTTATTTTTGGCTCTTGCCTACGACGCTGGGGGTTTTGCTTTCCCTGTATATTGCCGGCAAAGGAAATCGCCTGCTGTGGATAGTGCCCATGATCATACTCCGAATGCTGAGCGCGAAACTCTTGAATCTCATCGTCATCACAGATCGTCAAAAGCTGGATCTGCTGCACCTTTCGTCTGAATGGTTGATTGCTGCCATCCTTATCCTGGGTGCTTGCGGCTTCAGAGTTCTGATGATGCGCCGGAAAAAGAAAGCGGATGTTCCGGCGGCTTAACTCCTCAGGTTGAGGTGGCGTACTGCCAAGAGACCAAGCTCTGTGCTTTCAATACAGGCCTCACCCCAGCTTGCGCCACGGATTTCCCTGCTTCCTGACATAATGATGGTAGACATAAGACCAAGGCATAACAAGGTAGATCAGGACAACCGCGCCTATCGCCATCACATTGGGCAATAATTTTTCGTCGAATGTGCCATTCAGATAAAGTGGCAATGGCACAGTGACTAACCACAAGGTTTTCCAAACCAGTTCCCACATGAGTATGGGCAACAACTGCAAAGGATAACGAATGCCTAAGGCACAAAGTAACCAGAATGCGCCCATCATGCAGGTTTCCACACCGTGAAAAAATCCCCAGGATGCAATCGGCTTTTTCGATGTCAAGACATCAGGCCATAGAGTTAAAGCAAGCCCGACGACAATCAACAAATAGATGGCACGCAGTGCATATAGTCGGATGTTGGAAATGTCATTCATCGTATTACTCCTAGATTGTTTTAGCGAAAATTAAGGTGATAGCCTGGATGGCTTATTTCAGTGCTTTTAGTTGTTCTTCGGCGTCAGCGCGTGCTTTTGGACTTAATAAGGGTGTGAAAGCGAGTGCTTTTTCGAAGGAAGCGATGGCTTTAGTTTTGTCTCCTAAAGCCTGCCATGTTTTCCCCAACCGATACAACACTGCTGCAGTGGCGTCGATACTTAAAGATTTTTCCAGTTGAGGCAGTGCTTCTTTCAATTTGCCTTGCTCTTGCAATGATCTGCCAAGTCCAAGATAGGCGGCAGAAGAATCAGAGTAACGCTGAGTTGTCTCACGAAACACTTTTTCTGCATCGGAAAATTTCTTCTCTTTGATCAATGCCAAACCTATCTCGACCAAGATAGCTGGCTGCAACTGTGCCGCTGCTGGCGTAGCACTTGCATCGACCGACAATGCGCCGCTTCGTGCTTTGTCCATATCGCCGTCCTTTAAATCAAACTTCGCCTGAAGTAATTTTGCAACTTCCGGGCTTAATTTTTTTGTCTCAAGGATCAACTCTCTGGCCTTGGAATTACTACCGCCCATCAAGCCCGGCACCTCCAAATAAAAGGACATGAGTGAGCTGGCCGCGTTAAAATTCTTGGGGTCCAGTTCAATCGCCTTCTTGTACGAATCGCGAATTTTTCCAATAGAGCTGATGCCAGGCATGATGCCGCCTTTTTCTGCTTTGGCACTCAGCACATTGCCTAGTGCTTCATGACATTCAGAATTTTTTGGATTACCCGCAATGCATTGTTCTGCGATTTTCACGCCCTCATCGAATCGAGTCGCTTTAGTTTCGATTAAAATTAAATCAATCTTGGCTAGCAAAGCATCGGCATCATTCGCGTTGGCTGCGAGTTTGCTACTGACTGCGCGTTCAACTTCGGCATATTTCTTCGCCTTGATGAGGGGTGTGTATTCATGCCCCTGAGCTGCTTGCATGCTAAACAACGATGTTAGCAACAGTGCCACCAGGCCAGCCCGACCTGGTGAGAAGTGAGAACGTGCGGAGCGACTCATAATAATGTCCTTTGTGAAATGTGTGGAGATCTGGCGTTTCCGCCTGACCAAAGAAGCCCTCATCATTCGTGAGGCATCTTCAAATCGTGATCGATGCTGAAGTATCCTGTTTTCAACTAACGGGATCGAGCAAAAAGGGACGAATGACGGTCTGGTCACCCTGAATGACGGAAAAACGCCTGTGCCTTACATTAGCGTGTATGGACGACTCTTTTTGATTGGTGGCGCTAGCAGTCTTTTGGATGTAGAAAGCTGAGTTAGCGTGCACTCCCCTTTGGTGAGCACAAAGAAAAACCACGTTCCTTGAACGTGGTTCATTGATTTCTGACCTGGAATAACCGTGGCTCTATACTTACATTTGCTTAAAATGATGTAAATAACTGCGGCTCACTGGCAGTTTTTCGGTCCGTCCTTTCATCGACACCGTGGCTGTTTCGTTCTCGCCGCGCGTCACATGGCAAACCTTGTTCATATTCACCACCACCGAGCGATGTATTTGAACAAAGTGGGTGCCATCCAGTTGAACGAGTAGCTCTCTTAGTGAGGTGCGTATCAGTGCTTCTGCAACTTTGCCTTCATCATCACGCCAGGCAATTTGTGTGTATTTTTCATCAGAGCGCAAGAAGTCGATATCTTCGACTGGAATCAGGCGTACAGACTGTCCTATCGACGCTTTGATCCAGCGTAAAGGTTCTGGCGCTGTTTTCCTTTGCAAGCGCGCTTCCAGTTTATCCAATAGCACGTCGATGTCAGGCGCTTCGTGAGCAGCGCCTAAACGCTCACGCACCCGCATCACGGTTTCGACCAGTCGTGCCTGATCGACGGGTTTGACCAAATAGTCCAAAGCCCCTTGCGCAAAAGCCTCGACCGCATATTCGCTATAGGCCGTCACAAAGACCAGGTGCGCACCGCGACCAATCTGGCGCGCTACGTCGATACCCGATATTCCCGGCATATGGATGTCGAGAAAACACACGCTGGGTTTAAGCTCCTTAAATTGTTCTAGCGCTTCACGTCCATTGCGCGCTAGTGCCACAATTTCCAATTCTGGCCAGGTCTCAGAGAGCAAGCGCGCCAGCGAGCTACGCAATAAAGGTTCATCGTCAGCAATTAATGCCGTTGGTCGGGTTGGTTTCATTGTTACGCCCCCTTGGACGAAATTGTTGTTGCGGCTTGCATTTGGGTCGGGAAATCAATTTCTGCAAGAAAGCCATGCGGTTCGACAGAAGTCAGCCTCAGGTGCGCTTGATTTGAAAATAATAATTGCAGGCGTTCGCGCAAATTCGCCAAGCCAGTTCCTAGTCCCTGACTGCCCTGGCCACCTTGATTGACGCCTAGCCCAATACCAGTGTCACTCACTTGCGCTATACAGCGTTCGCCTTTGATCCGCACCGTGACATTAATTTCGCCACCTTCTTCACTAGGATCAATACCGTGACGCACTGCGTTTTCCACCAGTGTCAGCAGAGTCATGGGCGGACATTGCACCTTTAATGCAGCCTCATCGACCTTGATTGAAAATTGCATTCGATCAGGCATACGCATGTGCATCAATTCAAGGTAAGCACGTACTAATTCTAACTCTTGTCCCAGCGTGGTGGCGGCGTTATTCAGGTTTGGAACGGCAGCGCGCAAATAAGCGATCAAACTATTCAAGACCTGTGATGCCTGTTCAGATTGAGAATCCACCAGTTCACGCACGTTAGCCAGGGTATTGAACAAAAAGTGGGGCTCCACTTGTGCCTGCAATAAACGCAGGCGCGAATCAAGTGCATCTCTTGCGAACTCACTACGCTCCAACTCAAACGATAAAGCCTGGCGCTGTGCCTGATCATTGATATGGCGATACAAGGCCGACATCGCTATCCATGGCGAAAATAACAGACCAGCACCGATCATTTGTCCGCATCCTGACAATTTCGACTGGGTTTCATACCAGGGAACTGGGTCCCCCAGCGTGGTGAGCGTATACGCGATCGCCGCCGCAAACGGCACCACAATTGCCACAGCAGCAATCTGAAGTACCCAGCGTGCCATCCAGCCTGGCAATCGCTTCGGCCAGCGTTCGACAAGTCCGAATACGGTCAATTGCATCATGCCTATCATGACTAAACGGACAAATATCGTAATCCACCATGCTGACCAGGTCATTTTCATTAAAATGCTCAGAATGAGGCAGGCGAAAAGAACCACCTTAACCCGTTTCCAGGCATACATGGCAGGGAGCGCCGAGCTGGTGTTCAATGACTCTTGACTATTCATGGTGACCACTTTAAAAAATTGAAAATTTGACACACAAGTAGTGCAACTGACAGGGGCTCATCTAAGTTTCCCCAAGACAAATTATGTGTCCAACAAGCGAAGGATATAAGCAGCTTACACTGCAAAGCAAACACAGGAAACTCTTTGTGATCAAGCACGTTTTCCTTAGTTTGAGTCACGTTTTGCAGCGATGAAATGCAGATGAATTTCTTGGAAAATACGCCAGGACGGGTATGGCTGTTAATCTCCATCGCGCGGCCCCGGCATGTTGCGGGCACTCTGGTGCATTACCAGGCCGCTAATTTTTTCATATGGCTGACACTGGAAGCTCAGTTGGGCATCGACGACTTGCAGGAAGAATTTGTCTGTTGCCTCGGCATGGATGGGATTGCTGCCCTGCCCCGTAGCCTGGGCATACAACTGGTCTGATTGCCCAGTGATGATGTGCTTGAAACCGGGGAAAAGAGTGTAGCTGCTCACATATTGCTTGAGTTGCTCTGCGGGGAGAGTAATCTCTGCGCGTTTGGCGGCCTCTGGTGCCAGCTCACCTATGCGGGGCGCTGGCAAGGCATGGTCATTCTGGTGCAGGGTCAGCGACCGTAACTTGTCACTGGCATCGCGTTCAAATTAATTTGTCTGGAAGTTATTCGATGCTGACGGCGACTCTTCTGCAGTAAATCCCATCTTCCTTACATCATCCAAAATGGAACAGCAGAAGGGAGTGCCGATTGCGCTATTGAGCTGGCTGGATTTTTGCCCATCCCATTGCACGACAGAAGTATTCAATTTGTAAATGGCATAGCTGCGGGCGTCACTGTCATCACATGGTCGGCAGCGATGAGCAGAGAAAGAGTAAAACGGTATTGACACAAGACAGGATGTCAGCCCCTCCATGATGAATGTTGGCCCGCTTCCTGCCAATTCCTACGTGAGCTGGTTCTGTCTTCCTACATCCATTTCAAGCGCTTGGGTACATCATACTTGTCATGATCACAGTGTAGATAATTTCCATCCTCCTGACCGGCAACATATTATTTTTTTGGGGTAAAAAAATGAGAATCCTGACAAACAACAAAAAAACTCAACGACGCCCACAAAAAAAACTGCCACCGGCAAGCATATGCCTGGGGCTGATGATGCTGGCGTCGACCGTACATACCTTGATCAAACTAGCTTGAGCAAGAATTTGCGTGCTCAATTCATGGTAATTTTTATGGTGGTGAGCAGGCACCATCACCAGGGAGTTAGCTTTCCCCGGTGATGGCAAGTAATTTTGAATTTTCTGAAACAGCTGAGAAGGTTTAACTGAAAAGCGGGCAATAGCGGCTGTGCAGGTGCCAGGATTACATAAAAATAGCCTGCCAGCCAGTCGCTGGCAAGATGAGTTTTTCTTTATCCTTGGCGACATCCGAAGCGGCAAATTTGGCGCAATGGATTTTGTTTTTCAGGGGATCAGTAGCATCGTTATTCGCCGCCAGATGCTGTTCTTCATTACCCTTGACCAGCACAGTCTGGTTTTGTTCGCGATAGCAAATCCCTACGCCGTTGACAGATGGGATGAACAGGCGCAGATACCAGGGCACCAGTTCTTTGAGGGCCAGGCGGGCAGATTCTATGCTGTCGCTGACATCGGCATACTTGAATACATCTTGCGGCAACTTGGGCAGCAACATGATATGGGCTTCCATGCTGCCTTTTTTCTGGTTGGTGACAAATTCTGCCCCTTCGGCATAGGCGACAGCATCCATTGGCACTGTGACGTCACCTGCTGCGGATATCTCCAGTTTTTTGCGGTTCTCTTTACTGTCGAGATAAATCGCCAGGTTGGGGATGGGCGCATGGGTTTTTGCCGCGGTGATACGGATGATAATCTCGACCTTGTCCTTGCTGGCCGCCTTCACTTTGGAAATCAGCTCGTACGCCGTCTTATACGGCATGATGGCCGGGTCCCTGACGGCTTTGACTTCTACGCTTTGTGGCTCTTCAGAGCTTGCTGCCGCACTGGCAATATTGCTGGCAGCAGCAGATGCACTGGACTGTGCCTGCACTTGGCCTGACATGAGCGTCAGCGATGTCAGCAAAAAGGCGAGAATGGCAGAATAGCGAATGGAGCTTGGAGCAGTAACATTAACAGCAGTGTGCATAGTGAACTATCCTCGAATTTGATCTTGCCGGGCCAGCGTGTATTTATTCCGGATCAGCAGCGATAAGAACGCAAAGTGTCACCACTTTTGCCATCAGCGGCTATATTTTTGGACGAAGCACTACTATTTTGCACTATAGGTACTAAAAAACAGTACCAAATCATTTGAAAATTGCCATCAAGTATCTACTGCACTTCCACGCTTTCCACCCGTATGACTTCGCAGGCACCTGCCCCGGTATCTTCACGGGTCAGGGAGGAACGCCAGCGCCAGCCATCAGCTGCAGTGGCCTCGACCAGTTGACCACGTATCTTGACGACCTGGCCTACCCGCACGTCCCTCAAGGTTTTTTCCACCACTGAGCTAGTGGGGATCAAATGCATATTGGCGCTATGAGTGGCAATTTCTGACGCTGGACGAGGGGGTTCTTTTTCCCAGCGATAAAAATAAAACCGGTTGCTCTGCCCTATGGACAATTTATCCAGCACGGCAGTATCCGACATGGCACCCCATCCCAGCGCCAGGTCCACTGGCGCAAGTTGCGCTTCACGGTCGGAAGAGTAGGTTTGCTTTGATAGCACCCGCGCCTCTACTGTAAAGTCAGCCAGGGCTGTCAGTTTGTAATTGTTTTGCTCATAGACCGTGCCCTTGCTAAGCATGGTTTGCACTGGATCATTGGGAGCAATGCTGCCAGCCGGTACCGGCAAGGGCCGGTTGCGCCAATGCTGTACAGCGAAGATGACGATGATGACGACGAATAGCCAGCGCCAGGAAAACATGTAGACATTCCCATATGATGAAGGTCCTGCAACTTGCAGAAACTTTGCATCATAGGTGAATTCGGACGATGTGTAAGCACTTTTTGGATGAATATTCAGTCTAAGAGATTTCAAACTGCGGCACGCCGGACGCATTTAGCCTGTCATTAAAAATACCTATCAGGGCAATGTCTGCAGCTTGCAGACCAGTCGAGGTTGCATGGCTATACGCATACAGGTAAGCGACGTCGTTATCATAGGCCCAGATATAACCACTACCCGTGTTGCCCTGCTGCTCAGCCAGCAAGGGAGCGTTCAAATTGGCCAATAGTGCAGCGCCGTCCAACACATTCGCCAGTACGGCATTATCCCCGGCGATATCGTAACGTATCACACTGACGTCGGCATTTTTTTGCAGAACCAGGCTGGAACCGGCCGCTATTTCCTGTACCTGCGCTTTTCCAGCGATGCCCACATTGCTCGTCTGGTCGGCATCCAGCCTTACATGCAGCATACCCGGAGCCGTCCAAGCAGTCAGCGTATCACGGTCTGAAGACAAGGTTATACCTTTTCCAGAGGTGTCGTCCGCGAAACTGATTTCCAGCATTTTTAATAGCAGCGCCGGACTACCAATCGCATTGTAGGCCATGATGGTATCAATGCCTTGTCCGCCTCGAAAATACAAAGAACCATCCGGCGAAGCTTCATAGATGACAGCATCATTACCATCACCCGCATCAATACGTGCGACACTCCCGAGCAAATCTCTTAGTCTGATGGAGTCATTACCACTCCCACCATAAATCCCTCCGGAAGATGCTTCGATAGTGTCATTGCCAGCACCACCATAGATAACGTCACGTGATCCACCACCGTAGATACTGTCATTACCAACACCACCAATGATGGTGTCTGATGCCACTGAACCCAGGATCACGGTATCGGTAGTGGCTAATTGTTCAATATTCGATGCGTTTTGCAGAGCAATTATTTTCAGGCCAGGATTATTGACCTGATACAAAACCGATGTGCCTCCTGACAGCACAAGCATTTCGACATTGCTGGCCTTGTCTATGGCACTCAGGCTCTTGCTGCTGATATTGTCGCTGACGCTGAGTTTATCCGCATTGCCAGCGCCGAGGTCAATATGCGCGCCCGCCAGCATGCCTGCACTGACCGTCAGGACATCATTGCCGCTGCTGGCAGTCAGTCCAGCAGCGTTATAGATGCCGTTGCCCGTATTGGTATCAAAGCCACCAGCAACGCCATAGAGCTCGTTGCCGCCACTAAATGCCGTCAAAGAGGCACTCATATCACGGGTAAAGTCCTGCAGCGGAATGACAGGGTAATGAAACAAGAATCCGGTGAAAAGACCGCTCAGGTTTTGCAGTGAAGAAAAAATGTTAGCTGCATCCGCATCAATTTTACCGAGCCAGTTTTTGACTTGCCCCAAATTAAACATGCTCGAATAGGCAACAATTGAATCTGTCGTATCAAGCCTGGATGTCAAAACGCTGGCAGCTGCCACTTTGTTCAAGAGTGCCTGCTGATCCATGCTGCCTGCAGTTGGCCCACTCATGATGGCCAATGCCGCCTGTCCCATGGATACTGCGCCACTCTCCAACTGTCCTGTCCAATATTTCATGCCTGCTGCATCAGCCGCATGCGCAAACAGGTTTAGGTAGAGTGCATTGATGATTTCGGGTATTGTCTTATTCAGATAGACACTTTTGTACTCTGATTGCTCGCTGAAAGACTTGGCGATATCCTGTATGCTGATTTGTTTGCTTGCCAAACGGGCTTCCCAATAGTCCAGGCCAGCAGGATCTGCAGGCCGGCCAAAATAGGCAACATACAGTTGCTGTAATATATTGGTATAAGTACTCATCATGAACCTTGATGATGCAAAGACGCCAATATATCAACAATTAATAAAAATGCAAATGACATTTATGTGACCAAAAAGCCAATGCCAGATATCTTTTTTTGCGGTGACACCCATGGTAATTTCCAGCATGTGATTGATGCCGTGCTGGATAAGCGCCCTGCTGCCATCGTTTTTCTGGGGGATTTACAAGCCAGGCAGCCGCTGGAAGTGGAGCTGGCAGCCATCATGGACCTGACCGAGATCTGGTTTATCCATGGCAACCATGACACCGATACCGATGCCGATTACGACCATGTGTTTGGCTCAGCCCTTGCCAACCGCAACCTGCATGGGCGCGTGGCCGAGGTAGCGGGATATAAGATAGCCGGTCTGGGTGGCGTGTTTCGCGGCCATATCTGGATGCCACCAGGGCCAAAGAATTTTCACACACCCAGGGAATACACCATCAAGGCCGGTAAAGAAAACCGCTGGCGTGAAGGCTTGCCGCGCAAGCATTACAGTTCCATATTCCCTACCGATTACAACTACCTCGCCAGCCAGCGTGCCGACATACTCGTGACCCACGAAGCGCCCAGCGCCCATCCGCATGGCTTTGGTGTGATTGATGAACTGGCACGCAGCATGCGCGTGAGCCGCACTTTTCATGGCCACCACCATGACCGCATTGACTACAGCAAGCACCAGGAAAGACTGGGCTTCAAAGCCCATGGCGTGGGCCTGTGCGGCGTCAGCGATGTCGATGGCAATGTCGTGGTAGCGGGCAGGCATGATCATGAAGTGCCGTGGGCGGTATTGAACAAGCGTCGTTCCTGAATCTCTCAAAAGCAGCAGAGACACATCTGCATCTATGCAGCCTTTTGGCTCGCAGATCGCCATGACCAGTCAAGGTTGACACCCAGGCTGGCCAGTACGATCAGCACCAGACCCGTCATTTGCAGCAGGCTGATGCGCTGACCATAGACCAGATAATCCATGCCCAGTGCCATCGCCGGATAGATAAAAGTCAGCACGGCAATGGCTGGCGTTGGCATTGCTGGCAAAGCGCCATAGATCAATACATAGGCCAGTGCCGTAGGTATCAGGCCCAGACCGACAAGCCAGGCCCATTGCTGCATCCTGATGCCATCAGACGGAAGTGTGATCAGGGCAGCCAGCAAAACCAGACCAACCAGGCAGTGTATCAATGCAATCAAGTGCGCTGGCATATTGCGCATGGCGCGGGTGGACAGGGTCACACCAGCATAGGCGCATGCACCTGTCAGTGTCAGCAGCAAACCCAGCAGATATTGTTCACTCATCAGCCCGCCCATCTGCATACCACCAATCTGCAAGCCGCAGGCCATTACCAGCCCGGCAAAGCCCAGACATATCCAGGCCAGTTTATTGGCAGCGATTTTTTCACGGAACAACACCGCCCCCAGCAACAAGACAATAAACGGCTGCACATGAAAAACTATGGTGGTAACCGAGATACCTATGCGTTGTATGGCAGCAAAAAAAGTGACCCAGTTCACCACCATGAGCACGCCACCAAATACGGCCAGCCCCAAATTCTTGCGCGAGAAATTAGCGGCGACAAACATGCCTTTATAAGCGCAATACAGCGCCAGCGCGATGGCGGCAAACAGGCAGCGGAAGAAAACGGTAGTAATCGCATCCAGGCCAGCTTCATGAATAAAGATACCCAAAGTCGCCAACATCAGCATGGCGGCGATGTAAGCCAGTGTGGCCTTGCGGTTGTATGGAATGGCGGCTGATGACACAGACATGTTTTGCTCTCTGATTGACTATTGCGCTATCATGGATTTTGTCCATGCATCAGACAAGCTGATTAAATTGAAGTCATACATTCGAAAAACTGAATCATGAATTTATCTGAACTCAACCTCAGCCAGTTGCGCACCTTTGTACTGGCCGCCGAGCGCCTCAGCTTTATCAGCGCAGCCGAAGCCGTGCACAGGTCACAAGCAGCTGTCAGCATGCAGATCAGCAAGCTTGAAGCCAGCCTCGGCCAGCCCCTGTTTGAACGGCATACCCGGCGCATTGCTCTGACGCTGGCGGGCGAAACTTTATTGCCGTATGCACGCCAGCTATTGCAGACAGAACAGGCAGCACTGAACGCCCTGCGCACGCAACAAGTGGTGGGCAAGGTGGTACTGGGTTCACCCGATGACTATGTGTCCTCGCTACTGCCGGCCGTGCTGGAGCGGTTTTCAAAAAGATTTACAGGTGTAGAAATAGAACTGGTGTGCCTGCAAAGCCTGTTGCTCAGACCGCTGCTCAAGAAAGGTGCCATCGACCTGGCCTTCGTCACCCGCGATGAAGGCCTAGATGGTGCCTTTATACGCCGCGAACCCATGGTCTGGGTAGGGTCAGAAAAACACGCCGTATGGAAGAAAAGCCCGCTGCCAGTCGCCCTGTATGACAAGGGCTGCGTCGCCCGCGCCCATACCCTGGCGGCACTGGAAAAAAGTAATCTGCCGTATTACTCCACCTACAGCAGCCCCAGCCTGCTGGGCATACTGGCGATGGTGGAAGCAGGCCTGGCAATCGCCGCACTGGCAGAATGCAGCGCCCCTGCACATCTGGTGAGACTGGGGAAAGCAGAAGGCCTGAAACCGATAGCGCCGCTGGATATTGTGCTCATCAAGGGCAGGAAAAATAATTCGCCTGCGGCGGAGTGTCTGGCGAATGAGATCATGCAGGGCTTGAGTGAGCGGCGCGGGGCTTAGATTGTTGCGATCATGTCGTGTTTATATTGGTTCATGCTGCACAATAGTGAGTGAACCACGAACGCCACTAGAACTCATTTCATAAATAGGGTGAGATGCGTTTGCCTCATCACGTGGGCTGGCCAATGGTAAAACTATGGACGAGGCAGTCAATAGCTCTGCCTATTGACAACCAGTCCAACGCAGCCCAGCACACGTGATGAGGCAAACCCTTCGGGAACTGACGATTTGGGCGCATTGCAGCGTTGTGCCGCTTGCAAAGGCGAACACCTTGGCTGCGTAGGGTAAACACCTGAGGCCTTGCACTGCATCCCAAATCGTCTTTTTCGCACTCATCCTATTTATGAAATGAGTTATAGTCTCCTGCCTGCGCAGGCAGGAGGCTACCGCCGGCGCTCCGGTGGCTTTCGCTGCTGGCTTGGGGTATCCGCCAGGCTAATGACATCAAAAACCAATGACGAATTTTCCAACTCAAAGAAAAATAAAACTCACCACTTCATCTCGCCCTTATTGACCTTCGCACCAATATCCAGAGACAAACTTGGTGGCGCGTCAGGATAAGCTTTTTTCATCGCCTCAATCAGTTCTGCACCCGTCTTGGTTGCCGCGGCATTTTTTTCAAACGACAGCAAATAACCCCTGGTAAACGTAATTGCGCTAATGTCGATGGCGGTGCCTGGTTTCATGTGGCCGGGGACGACGATCTTGGGTTGCAATGCGGCCATTTCATCCAGTTGTGCTACCCAGGCACTGCGTTCTGCCACGGTTTGAGTATCTGCTGTCCAGACGTGGTAATTGCCAAACACGCCGATGTCACCGACGATTGCCTTGATGGAGGGTATCCAGAAATAAGGGCGGTGTGCCAGCAAGCCTTTATTGCCGCGCAGCTCTACTGCTTCACCATCGATAGTCAGACTATTGCCTTTGAATGCCTTGGGCAGTACGGGAGTGCGTGGTGCATTGACACCGAGTTTTGGTCCCCAGAAAGCGACTTTGGCTGAGACCTTGGCAGACAGTTTTTCCAGCACTTCTGGCGTGGCGACGACTTCTGCCTGCGGGAAAATTTCCTTGAGCGTTTCTACACCAAAGTAAAAGTCGGGATCAGCCTGACTGACCAGGATGGTTTTGAGTTGCTTGCCGCTGTCGAGTACATTGGCAGCGATGCGCAAAGCATCTGCACGGGTGAAGCCGGCATCAATGACCATGGCTTCTTTTTCACCATAGACCAGGGTGGAATTCACATTGAAGCTATTGTCATTGGCGGTATAGACCTTGACCTGCAACGGCGTGGCGGCCAGGGCTGAGCCAAAAGTGAGGGCGAGGGCAGTTGCTAAAACAGTATTACGTAACATGGCGATTTCCAGTTTTATGTAGGATGTTGAATCGGTATTGATTCAGTGCCTGCAGTGTAATTTCAATTTTCGATCAGATAAATCGACTAAAATGGACATTACTGTTTCAAATACCGATCAAATAAATAGCAAATAGTATTCAATTCACAGGACCATCATGGACAGGCTGACGGCAATGCGGGTGTTTTGCGAGGTGGCGACTAGCGGCAGCTTTAGTGCGACCGCTGACAAACTCGACATGTCGCGTGCCATGGTGACGCGTTATGTCAGTGAGCTGGAGAGCTGGCTCAACGCCCGCCTGCTGCAAAGAACCACGCGCAGCGTGACGCTGACGGATGCGGGTGAACAATGCCTGCGCCGCAGCCAGCAAATGCTGGCTTTGATGGAGAATATAGAAGAAGAAACCCGCAGCGACGATGCAGAATTGCGCGGGCAATTGCGCCTGACTTGCAGCGCCTCATTTGCATTTGCGCATCTGGCGCGCGCGGTCTGCAAGTTCCTGGCATTGCACCCCTTGCTGAAGATAGACTTGCATGCGGGCGACAGCGCCATCAACCTGGTGGAGGCGCGCATTGATCTGGCGATACGCATCAGCAATGACCCTGACCCGCTGTTGATCGCACGGCCATTGGCGGTATGTGATTCAGTGCTGGTGGCGTCGCCTGCCTATTTGCAACAGGCTGGCTTGCCTGCACGGCCCCAGGATTTGTCGGCGCATCGCTGCCTGACCCACATCAACTATGGCCGCAACACCTGGCAGTTCCAGCGCGGCGATGAAGCTGTACAAGTCGATATCGCCAGCCATTTCAATGCCAATGACGCTACCGTGTTATTGCAGGCTGCGCTGGCTGGCGCAGGTATCAGTGTGTTGCCGACTTATCTGATGGGTGAGCATGTCCGCAAAGGTGACTTGCACATCATCCTTCCTGAATGGAAAGCGCCAGACAGAACTATTTATGCACTCTTCCCGTCACGCCGCCATTTGTCGCCGGCAGTGCGAGCTTTGCTGGATTTTTTGGTGGAGGAATTTGCGAACCAGCCCTGGTGATTTGATTGCCCGTAGGAGCGGCTTCAGCCGCGAATGGTCAACAACAGTCATCGACGATTCGCGGCTAAAGCCGCTCCTGCACGGTCCAGCACACCCTTACGATCATGCCAGCGGTTCTTGCTGCGTCGTACAGTGTATACCTCCACCACCCGCGGCAATCGGGTCTATATTCAATTGCACGATACGCCTGCCAGGATACAGGTCGGCCAGTTGTTTTTTGGCGTAGTTGTCTGCTTCTGCATCGCCAAATTCTGGCAGGACGACTGCACCATTGCAGACATAGAAATTGATATAGCCTGCTGCAAAATTCTTGTTTTCAAATTCTGGCCGCACTGACCTGGGTACAGGGATAGGGAAAACCTGCAAGGCCCGGCCCTGTGCATCGCGGCTATTGCGCAAGATGTCGAGATGGCGCTTGGTGACCTGGAATTCTGGCGACGAAGTATCATCATCCAGATTGGCCACCACCACGCCGGGCCGCACGAAGCGTGCATAAAAGTCAGTGTGGCCATCGGTGATATCAGCCCCGGCTATGCCCGGCAGCCAGATAACTTTTTTGATGCCGAGCACCCGCAAGAGTTCTTTTTCGCATTCTGCTTTTGTCACACCGGGGTTGCGATTGGCATTGAGCACGCAACTCTCGGTGATGATGGCCGTGCCCTTGCCATCGACTTCTATGCCGCCACCTTCCAGCGTCAGGCTGCTTTGGATGAAGCTGCTGGATGTCTGTCTGGCCATGCCTGCGGCCACCTGGCGGTCCAGCGCGAAGGCCTGCTTTTTACCCCAGCCATTGAAATTGAAACCCACCCCAGCTTTGCTGCGATTGCTGCCCAGCACAAACACGGCACCAGTATCACGCAACCACAAGTCATTGATTTCTTGCACGATGAGCTTGATGCGCGGATCACATTTTTGCCTTGCCAGTGCCAGGTCTTGCTGCCGTACCAGCATGTTCACAGGTTCAAACGCGACAATCGCATTGGCGATACCTGCCAGGCTGTCACGCACAGGGTTAAGCAAACGGCGCCCCCAGATGGTTTCTGATGCGCCAAAGGCCATCCAGGTTGCCGCATGTGGTTCGGCTTCATCCGGCATGCGCCAGACTTCAGCGGTCTGGCTCGGTGCACTATTGTTGCCCCCAGTCTGGCTAGATGGCGTATTGGCAACTTCTGAACTGGCTTCACCACCACAGGCATACAGCAAGCTCGGGGCGAGCACGATGGCGCTGGTGTGTATAGTCCTGGTCAAAAAATTTCTGCGTTTGGTATTCATCATTTTCTCTGGTCTTGTTTTCTACAACTTCTCAAAAAATCAATAAAACCGGCAAAAACATGCAATCAAGGCAAGACATATCACCGGTCAGGGCATGAACTGGATTGTCGCTGAATCAAACCATGAGAAAAAGCGATATTATTTGCGCTTATTAATTAAATTTTCTCATATCTTCAAGATTCTCATATCTTATAAATGTCTTACTCATGTCAAAACAAAAACTCCCCTCGCTGACCTTGCTGGCTGGCTTTGAGGCAGCAGCCCGTCACGGCAATTTTTCCAGGGCGGCTGATGAGCTTCACCTTAGCCAATCGGCCATCAGCCATCAAGTACAACAACTGGAAGAACAACTGAAACAGCCCTTGTTCCGGCGTGTTGGCCGGGGCGTGGAATTGAATGTTGCAGGGGAAGTCTTGCTGAAAAGCGTGCAACGCTCGATGACGGTACTGCACAGCGGCCTGGGGCAGATCGCCACTTATCTGGACCCCGGCCTGGTTGTGCTGACCTGCCCTGAGCATATCGCACAAGGCTGGCTGCAAGCTCGTCTGGCGGGGCTACAAGAGCAAAGCCCTGATTTATGCCTGATGCTGTCTACCGACATGACAGCGCGCTTTGTTGATGAGGTTGATGTTGATATCAGCATCAGCGACCGTCCTTTGTTGCAAGAAGGCTTGACAGAGTTGCCGTGGTTGCAGGATGGCTGGGTAGTGGTGGCCCATGCTGTGCTGGCGGGCCGCCTCAATGCCTTGCCAGCCAGTGAACATCATTTGCATGCAGGTTTGCTATGCCTGGAACAAAGCCTGACAGATGAAAAAACTGCGACCCTGTTTTTGCATGAGCTGAGCAAGTTTCGCAAGCTGGCACTGTTTGATGATGCCCGCCTCTTGCTGGATGCAGTTCAACGCGGTCGCGGCATTGCCTGCCTGCCACGTTTACTGGTAGATGAAGCCTTGCAGGATGGCAGCTTATGCGTATTAAATGGCTATCCGCAAATCACGGGGCAGACCTGGTACTTGTCTGCCATGGTGAGCGAGCCCAGGGCCGATATTGTCATGCAGGTGTTTACGTGGTTGCAGGTGGAGGCAAAAGGAGAATTATGTGCGAACACCTGACAACCGGAGAAATTTGCTACGCCTGCGGTGATGATGCTGCAAACTCAACGACAGGCGTCAACAGGCGGCGGCTCCAGTCTTCTACCCTGCCGCGTTCCAGCCTGTCCTGGGCCAGCTTGCGCCATGATGGCGTGAGTGCATCCAGTTCAACCATGGCCTGCAATGCAGGCAGGTTCATCGTATCTATGTAGAGATAGTGCAGCAAACGCGCCAGCGGCCATTGTGGTGCTATGCGGTCCAGCAAGCGCAAGCGGTCGCCCGGTGTCACCACACCAGCTTGCAGCACGCGGTAATACCAGCCTGTGCGCAAACTGTTTTGCACCATGCTGGCCATGTGCTCGTGGTTAAATCGCAGATTGAGTTTCCAGCAGGGCTGGCGGGCTTGTGTGACTTGCAGCAGTGCCGTGCCCATGGCAAACACATCACCTATGCAGACGGTGTGCTCAGTCCAGCCAGAGGTGGAGATATTTTCACCAAAGCCGCCAGGCTGGAAAGCGGATGCTGCATCTGGCCCCAGTTGGGCGCGCCACAACGCATAGTATTCTGCCGGGTAGTGATGCACGGCTTTGTCTGGCCCGCCGTGGTACAGCTTGTCGCCCTGCTCATCGCCATGCAAGCCAAGTGTAGTAACTTGCACCGGATGGTCGATGCTTTGCTTTTGTATGGCACTGGCTTCGCCATTGGGTCCATAGGCGCAAGGCTGGCCGATAAAGATTTCAGCTATGATGCTACTGGAAATCTGCATCTGCGTTTTCGTCCTCATCACACCTCGCACACTCTGAGCCACTCAGTAAAAAACAAACGTGCCTGATGCGCCAGATCAAGGCCATGTGTTGCTACTTGCTGACGCATTTGATGCACCGACAATTTCTCATGCGCCATCTCATAGGCATGGCCCACATACCAGGCTTCCAGCCCGGCGGCGAGAACTTCAGGGTGGCATTGAAACGCCAGTGCATGTTTGCCCCAGCTATACACCTGGTTCTTGCAGGCTTCACTCGATGCCAGCAATTGCGCGCCATGTGGCAAATCAAAGGTATCGCCATGCCAGTGGAACATATTGCAGTGACGTGCATCAAAATGCCGCACTGGCGTGTCCTTGCCTTCATTGCTCATCGACAGCGGATACCAGCCTATCTCTTGCTTGGCAGCCGGATATACACTGGCCCCCAGCGCCCGCGCCATCACTTGCGCGCCCAGGCAAATGCCCAGTGTGGGCAGGTCTGCATGCAGGCGTTGTTGCAGGAAATGGACTTCTTGCCGCAGGAAGGGATATTTATCATCTTCATAAGCACCTATAGGGCCACCCAGCACGATGCAGACATCTGCTGCCAGCGGGTCCAGCGTTTCCCAGCCGACGGTACTGGCATTGACTTCCTGGATGACAAAATCCTGCTCTTTCAATGGGGCAAGAAAACTGCCTGCATCTTCAAAAGCGACGTGGTGTATGAGTAAGGCTGTTTTCATGCTGGCTCCTGGCGAATAATAGTGCTTGCACAAAAATATTCTTGCTGAACGACAAATCCAGCCAGATTAATTTTGTGCCAGCCCAAGTGACAATATAGGCTTGAATTTTACAAATGCATTGATTAAATAGAAATGACACACCGTGTCATATATTACACTAATTGTCATCAAGAGTTTCATCAACAAGAAAATGACAGAAAAAATCAAAATCCTGCGCCAGCAAATGTCCATGAGCCTGCAAGACCTGGCAGATGACAGTGGCCTGACCAAGAGTTATTTATCCAAGGTGGAACGCGGCGTCTGCATGCCCTCGATTGCTGCGGCTATAAAGATTGCAAAGGCATTGAAAATCGATGTCGGGCAATTGTTCAGCCCCGTCAGCAGCAGCGACATGTTGTCTGTCGTGCGCCATGATGAACGCCTGCGCATCACCAGGCCCGCCAGCGAAGGCAGCAGCCTCGAAGCTCTGGCCGCAGAAATCAGCAGCAAGCGCATGCAGCCATTTGTGGTCTATCCCCCCAGTGCATTGTCTGACGGCCCGCATGCTGCAGGCCATGCAGGAGAAGAATTTTTATATGTATTGATGGGGAGCCTGGAGATACAATTTCCTGATCACAGCGAGCAGCTCAAGAAAGGCGATGCGATTTATTTCAACGCCATGCTGCCGCACCGTTTGCGGTCTGTGGGAAAGGTGCAGGCGTCGGCGCTGGTAGTGATTAGTTATGAGCCTGGGTGAACTCAAGAACGTATCAACATCGTAGGTTGGGCCGGGCCTCGCCCAACCTACGCCGTTAACCCGCCTCAGGTTTATTTCCCCTTCATCCCCATCTTCTCCAGCGTCAGGGTTTCATCCGCCCGGCCCCAGCCACCATCGGCCACTTCTTCCACCAGCACCATGGTATAGGGTCGCACACCTTCGCCAAAATATTCGACGAACATGGCCGTGGTACGGTGGATGATTTCTTCTTTGCGGCTGGCATCGATGATGCCTTCAGGGAATTTGAAATTAGCAAATGGCATGATTAGTTCCTTTAAAATAGATTAGGCGAAACCGCCGTTGACACGTAACACTTGTGAATTGACCCAGGACCCATCTGCGCCAGCCAGGAAGGCCACCGCAGAGGCGATTTCGGCTGGTGTGCCTATGCGTTCCATCGGTGCCATTTTGGCGATATTGCTGACCTGCTCTTCGGTCTTGCCATGGAAGAACAACTCAGTGCCCACCGGGCCAGGGGCGACGGCATTGACAGTGATATCGCGCCCGCGCAATTCATTGGCCAGCACATGGACCAGGCCCTCTACCCCGGCCTTGCTGGCGATATACGGGCCGTAGGCAGGAAAGGACTTGGCAATCACACTGGTGGACAGGGCGATGATGCGGCCGCCTTTTTCTACATGCTGCGCAGCCTGCGCCAGTACCAGGAAAGCACCACGCAAATTGGTGGCAATGACTTTGTCAAACGCATCCAGGTTATTGCTGTTAATGGTGCTCATGGTCATGCTGCCAGCATTGTTGACGACCACGTCTATACGGCCAAATACTTCTTTGGCAGTAGCAAACAGTTGCGCCACGTCTTCAGGCTTGCTGATATCGCCCTGCACTGCAATCGCCTTGCCACCCGCGGCCTGTATCGCGCTCACGGTTTCCTGCGCCTTGGCGACATTGCCTGCGTAATTGACAACAACAGCAAAACCATCTGCCGCCAGACGCAGGGATATGGCCTGGCCTATGCCGCGTGACCCGCCGGTAACAATGGCAGTTTTAGTTATTTCTTTACTCATTTTTCTCTCCTTGGTGAAGAACATCCAGACTGATATGTCTGCATGGAATACACTTTAACCATTCAACCCAGCAAGATAAATACTGATAAACTCAGAACATAATTCAACCCAGCTCAACAATCATGGACCGCCTCGATACCCTGCAACTATTCACCCGCATCGTTGAAACCGGCAGTTTCAGCCGGGCCGCAGATATGCTGGATATCCCCCGGGCCAGCGCCACCCATGCCATCAAGCAACTGGAAACACGCCTGGGCACGCGTCTGCTGGAGCGCACCACGCGCCAGGTACGCACCACGCTGGACGGCCAGGCGTTTTACGAGCGTTGCGTACATATCATCAGTGAGCTCGATGATGCCGAAGCGTCGATGCGGCATGTTGCCGCCAATCCGCGAGGGGTCTTGCGGGTGGATATGCACGGAACCCATGCCACGCAAGTGGTGCTGCCGCGCATACAGGAATTCCGCGACCGCTATCCCGGCATAGACCTGGTCGTCAGCAGTGGTGACCGTCTGGTAGACCTGGTGCGTGAAGGTGTCGATTGCGTCATACGCGGCGGCAACCCGCGTGATTCAACTTTGGTCGCACGCCGCCTGGCGCTGATGCCGCAAGTGATTTGCGCCAGCCCGGCCTATCTGGAAAAATTTGGCACACCGCATCAGCCTGATGATCTGATGGTGCACCAGGCCGTCAGGTTCTTTTCCAGCACGACGGCAATAGACTATCCCATCGTGCTGGATATCGATGGCCAGGTAAAAGAGTTTGATGTTGGCGGCTGGATCTCCGTCAACGATGCCGAAAACTATGTCACCAGCGCCCTCTCCGGCTGCGGCCTGATACAACTGCCCCGCTTCCACATCGCCGACGCCTTGCGCGATGGCCGTCTGGTAGAAGTGCTGGCCGGGTGGCAAAGCCCACCATTGCCAGTGACCGCGCTCTATCCTTACCGCCGCCAGCTATCGCCACGCGTGCGGGTGTTTGTGGATTGGCTGGTGGGTTTGTATGAGCAGAAGTTTGGGGGCTTGCCTTTGACAATGAAAGGAGAAACAAATTGACGAAAATTCGTTTACCAGTCTTGTGGGGCCGGCCGGTTGATGTTGATTACGGCGCAGAGCAATTAAAACTATCAGAAATCCTGCCAAAGACGGGGCAGACTATTAAGGTCTATTTTTCTGAAGATGATAGCCCGGCTTATAAAGAAAACCCGCATGTCCTGTGGAAGCCGCCTGTGACTGAAATGAATGGCTGGAGCGAGCAGCCCAGTGATATTTTGCATAGTTACATTGTGACAGGGCAATTGACATTTCTACGACAGGTCCCGCAAGGTAATAAGGACGCGACGCCACTGGAAAGAATGTTAGAGAAAAGCCTGGAATATGAGTTGCTCATTACGGATGTACAGCCTTTGCTCAAGATGTGTGATGCAGTGAAAATGATGCTGCCAGAGCTATGGCAAGAACGCTATGGCAGCAAAACACCATCTGGCCTCTTGCAAGTTCTGAATAACAGAGAGGCTTTGTTTGAATATGTTAATGACACGGAATGGACAGAAGTATATTGGGCAGGCACAGCAAAGGCAGGTAACTACATTTATTTGATTTTCCAACACTACGAAGTACATTACGAAGCCCTGCTTCAAAAAGAGGAAAATCAATTATTTGTCCACTATTTCAGCCTTGACATGTACCGTCAAACCGAACGAAGCATTATGCGCAAGAAACTCGCGACCAGGGAGAATGAGGGTATCAAATCATTGATAGCAAGAGCTGTCGTGCTCAATGATAGCTTTGGTGATTACCTGCTTATTGATGTGTAGTCTCGTAGGTTGGGCCGGGCCTCGCTAGGC
>Ga0207952_1000333_pt1 | contig 42656 bp, 41 predicted proteins | sample SubbioR12Aug_8Ca_FD_184831 | JGI IMG/M metagenome (GOLD analysis project Ga0207952, IMG submission 184831) | Serpentinite rock and fluid subsurface biosphere microbial communities from McLaughlin Reserve, California, USA - CR12Aug_8Ca (SPAdes) | ecosystem: Environmental > Terrestrial > Deep... | reverse complement strand
GCAACCACGATACTGCCATCCCTGATCTGGCATCCCAACAGCGTGCCGATTTCCAGATTGGGTAACAAACCAAATCCACAGGCCAGCAAATCACAGCTCAAGTCAATTTTCTTGTCGCCATGTTGCAGGCCGATGCCAAGCAGGCGTTGCTCGCCATGTGCCTTGACCACTCTGGCATCATGCCGGTAATGCACAAATTTAAGCTTCCAGAACAATTTCAGTGCCTGCAACAACTTGCCGCGGTGCGACTTCAGCAAGGCCCAGAAAAATTGACGCAAATTTTTACTGCTTTTTGTTTCTATGATACTGACGACCTGTCCGCCAGCCCGTATGACTGTTTCTGCCACTGCCAGCAGCAAGGGCCCACTACCAGCAACGGCAACGCGCTTGCCATCCACTGGCATGCCGCCCTTGATCAAGGCTTGCAAACCACCAGCGCCAGTCACGCCGGGCAAAGTCCAGCCTGGGAAAGGCAAGAGTAACTCACGGGCGCCGCTACAGATAATCAGCTTATTCCAGCTTAATTTCTGTGCACCGTCTGCTGTCTCCAGCAAAAATTCTTTCTCAGCAGGGGCAGCAACAATACGCACGCCATACACCATGCGTACATTCAGGCAATTTGCCAGTGCCTGCCACAAATCATGCGCCCGCCTGTCACGCCATGTACCTGGGCCACCGCGCCAGATTTGCCCGCCAGGTGCGGGGTTTTCATCGATCACCGTGACGGTAGATGATCCTTCAGCGGCGGCCAGCGCCGCTGCCAGACCTGCCGGACCAGCACCGATGATAAGAATATCCGTCGAAAACGGTAAAATTGCCGATACCATCGTCACACTCCCAAACTAGTGGTTCCGGTATTGATCACCATGCCTGAGCGACAGTATTCCTGGCAAGCCAGTTTATGCGGCTGACCATTGATGCGTACCCGACATTCCTGGCATACGCCCATGCCACAAACGGCAAAACGCGGCTGACCAGAAACCGACTGGCGTGTCTGCATATTGTCATACCGCATCAGGGCTGCGGCCACGCTCATGTCAGTTGTCGCCTCAAAGGGGGAGCCATTAATCCAGATTTTTGCAATTATTTTTGTGTCAGGACTGTGTTCACGCATATTTCAACTCCTGCACAGGGAAAAAACGTTCGGGCGAGTAATGCTGATAATCTATTTCCCCTGCCCGTCCGGCAATTTGGTCTGCCAGCATTTTTGCTGTGGCCATGGCCGTCGTCACCCCCAGGCCTTCATGCCCTGCTGCCAGCCACACACCAGCCAACCCTGGATGATGCCCGATAATGGGATGACCATCAGGTGATGCCGGACGCATGCCTGCCCAAGCGCGTATGATTTGCATATCGGCCAGGCAAGGTAATAGCGTCATGGCTGACTGCAAGACTGCTCCCAGCGCCTTGGGGTCCAAACTATTATCTGTCTGATGATCCTGCCTGCAGGAACCAATCAGCCATTGTCCGTTACTACGTGGCTGCACATTGGCAGCTACGGCCAGTGCATCAGCAGAAACCGCGGCCTGTCCATAATTCATGCTGACAATCTGATGTGAAAGACGACCGGGATAGCGGTCAGTAATCGCCAGATGACCTTTGCGGCCAAACACGGCAATTTCAGGCAAGAGCTTGGCTACTTCGAGGCCAGCAGCAACGATAATGATATCGGCATTGAGCTTGCTACCGTCTTCAAAAGTTAATTGCCTGGCTCCGACCTGTGCGACACGCTTGCGCAAGATCAAATTACCGCCACGCTTGACCAAAAGCTGAGCCATGAAATGCGCCAGTTTGGGCGGATACACCACGCTGTCGCCAAACACCCTGACGCCGCCAGCAAGACCAGGCCGCAAAGCAGGCTCCAGTTTCTGGACCTGTTCACCAGTCAGTGCTTCAGCACGCCATAGCCGGGCATTCAAGCCTTGTGCCCTGTGATGCGCCTCCACCAGTTGACCTTCGTTCTCTGCCACCCACAAGGTGCCGCACTGACTGACTTCTCCTATACCAGGAAATTCAGTGAAGAAGTCTTTCCACATGCGCAAAGAAAGCAGACACAAGTCCAGCTCTTGCTCAGTTTCATCCAAGGCAACAAGATGTCCCATACCCACGGCAGTCACGCCGCAGCCGGGCGAAGCGGCCTCAATCAAACTGACCTGATAGCCCTCTTCCTGCATCTTCAAGGCGCAGGTGGTGCCGACTATACCGGCACCAATGACACACACTGTCGTATTCATAGGCATGTCCCCTGCACCTTCACACTGGCCACATTAAATAAAAAAATCTATCAGTTAAATGTTGGCAAAACCGGGCGATTGGCCAGGGAAGCACTAACCACTTGCTCTACACGGGTGCGCAAAGCGCCTTCCAGTGGCAGACGAGGTGCACGCACGCGGTCATTGGAATCGATCGCCAATGCTTCTACCAGTTTGATGTTTTGTACCAGGTAAGTAGAGACATCCAGGTCCAGCAAAGGACGGAACCAGCGGTAGATATCCAGCGCTTCGTTATAACGTCCAGCCTTGATGAGGCGGTAAATAGCCACAGTCTCATGTGGGAAAGCTACGACCAGACCAGCTACCCAGCCAGTGGCACCAGCAGTCAAGGCTTCAAAAGCCAGGTTATCTACGCCAGTGAACAAGTCATAACGGCTACCAAGGCGGTTAATGATTTCTGTAGTCCGGCGAATATCATCAGAAGATTCTTTTACTGCTACAAAACGGGCATCGTCCGCCAGTTCTTCCAGCATGTCAGTCGTCACATCGACGCGGTAAGCCAGGCGATTGGAGTAGATCATGACGGGCAAATCACCAGCAGCGGCGATGCTGCGCAGGGTTGCTACGGTTTCACGGTGATTAGTGTGATAGATGGTGCTAGGCACAACCATCAAACCATCAGCGCCAGCTTTGGCGGCTTTTTCAGCAAGGGCACAGGCATCACGTGTTGCTGCTTCAGCGACGGTCAGGATGGCAGGCTTGTTACCTGTCACTTCTTTCGTCAATTTCAGCACATCGATACGTTCGGCATGGGATAACAAAGGGCCTTCACCCAGAGAACCGCAAGCGATCAGACCATCGCAACCGGCATCCATCAAATAACGGAAGCAACGCTCCATTTCCTTGAAGTCCAGCGTATCGTCCTGGTTGAATTTTGTCGTAACTGCGGGAATGACGCCTTGCCACATGATATTTACCTTGTCTCCGGATAAAACCGGTCAATTTCTGAAAATCAATCAAAGAACCTGATGCTGACAAATCGCGAAGAAATCGATCACAGTAAATATAAGCTATTTGCAAACTTATTTCACGCGCTGCCAGATTCGAACATGACAAAGTGTAAGCCCGCAAAGAGGCCCAGTCTTGATGTTTGTATGCATTTTGAAAGACGAAATCGGCACAGTCGATTATTACTGTGCGACAAGGATAAGCCGGGACCAGCAAGGTGCAGCAAGGTGCAGCAAGCAAGGAGGAACAGTCTCTCCTTGCCTGGCAGATGAAATTTAATTAACTACTATTGGGTATCAAGCAAGTGCTGAAAGGAAAAAAGCACCTGCCAAAGTGATCATCACTCCTGCATACCGTGGCAATGTGCTGGTCAGCATCTTTTGAGCAGCATTGCTGGCAAACCAGCCCACAGCATGAATCAAGGCCGTCGCCAGCACGAAACCAGCACCATACAATGCGGCAGATTCATTAGCTGGCATTTCCTGACCGTGGGCATAGCCATGCGCCATGGCAAATACGGACACCAAAGCCACTCCCGCACCAACAGGCAGCTTGACTGCAAAACTGATCAGCAGTCCAAGAACCAGCACTGAGGCTGCGATTCCATGTTCTACGCCCGGCAGGGGTATGCCAGCAAGGGCCAGTGCGCCGCCAGCGACCATCATCAAGGGAAAACTGGCCGGTATCAGCCAGGCTCGCGCATTCTTTTGCTGCGCCGACCAGATACCTATTGCCAGCATGGCCAGCAAATGATCGAGCCCTGTAAATGGATGGAGAAAACCATCCTGCATGGCATTCATGGAATGCAGCACACTGTCATGTGCCAAAGCTGGCAATGAAATCATGGCACTGCCTAGGGCAGCAGCCATACACAGGCAGCGCAATTTATTAAGTTTCATATTGATCTCCGGATTCCAAATTGAAAATTAGTTTTTGACTTCGTCCAGCATGCCTTGCTGACGAATGAAACTGACGACTGCCTCCAGCCCGTCACCAGTACGCAGATTGGTAAATACAAAGGGGCGTTCGCCACGCATGCGCTTGGCATCTTGTGCCATGATGTCGAGATTGGCACCAACGTGCGGTGCAAGATCGGTTTTATTGATGATCAACAGATCAGAACGGGTAATGCCAGGCCCGCCCTTGCGCGGGATTTTTTCACCACCGGCCACATCAATGACGTAGATGGTCAAATCAGATAGTTCGGGGCTGAAAGTAGCCGCCAGATTGTCGCCGCCGGATTCGACCAGTATCAAATCAAGGTCAGGAAAGTCTGCACTCATGCGGGCTATTGCTTCCAGGTTGATAGAGGCATCTTCACGTATGGCGGTGTGCGGACAGCCACCAGTTTCCACCCCCATCAATCGTTCTGCAGGCAAGGCATTTGCACGCAGCAGGATTTCCATGTCTTCCTTGGTGTAGATGTCATTGGTGATGACTGCCATTTCATACTGGTCACGCATGCTTTTGCACAGCATTTCACAGAGCGCAGTTTTACCGGAACCAACCGGGCCGCCTATGCCTACGCGCAGGGGATTTGGTTCTGGCGAGCTTAAATTTGAGGTATTCATCTATTCGTTTCCTGTTTTTAATTTTTATGATCTGTACAAACGGCTGTACTGCACCTCATGCTGCATGGACAGCAAAGAAAGCCCTGGTGCCCAGTTCGATAACTGATCGTCTTCCAGTTCTTGCGCCAGCCTTGCTGCTTTTTCCAGTTCGGGTCGCAGCGACAGCAACAAGCGTTGTCCAGACACCTGGCCCAGGGGGATTGATTTCACGCCTACCAGCACCTGGTTTTCTGCCCATGAAAACAACATGCCCAGCAAGACTGATTCTGGCGGCACCTGCAAGGCAACTGCAGCAGCAGCCATGGCCGTGGGCAAAGGTAATTCATTTTGTGCCAGTAAAATTGCCAATAACTGAGCATCAGCAATCTTCAAGTCGTTCACCAGTTTGCCCAGCGAATAACCCATCTGTATGCTCTCTGCCCGAAATTCTGCGGTGTCCCGCGCGGCAATGAACAAGCTGGTCCAGTGCGATACGGCGGCCAGATCCCTGCTCTCAAAAGCCTGCAACAAGCGCCAAAGTATCGGCGCTTCAAAGCGGGCCACTACTTCATGCAGGCAATTGATAATCCATTCCCTGGCTGTGGCTTCGTTACGTACCAGGCCTTTTTCTATCGCCGCTTCCATCCCTTGCGAATAGCTATAGGCGCCGATAGGCAAAGACGGGCTGGCCAGTTGCAGGAGATGGAGTAAGGCCGCAGATTGCATGCTCAAGCCTTGTTGTCTGAAGGACGGTGTATGCGCTGGCGCAAAGGTATAGGTGCCAGTGGATTATGCGGATGCCCATCATCGCCTCCATGATGATGTCCGCCACCATAAGCACCTGATTCCGGCTCAAAACTGGCCAACTCTTCAGTGACGACTGCACCCAGACCTTGCAACATTTCTTTTAGCACCGGGTCTTTGCGTATGCGCAAGAACCCATCGCCGACCTGCGCCTGGGTATGCCGGTTACCAAGGTGGAAGGCACAACGCAACAAATTAAAGGCTGTATCGCATTGCACTTTATACGTAGGTTCAGCAGCGGCAATGACTTCAATCACGCGGCCATCATTGCCCAGCATCAGGTCACCATGGCGCATGACCGTACCGCGCACGGTGAACACGGCCACATCTTCACCACTAGCCAAAGTAGCGCGCAAACGGCTTTTTTCACGCAGCTCATACGGCAAGACTAATTGCCCGGCGATGCTCCCGGCAGTCGCTATCTTTGTTTGTAATGTCAGCATTGTTTAAAATAAAAAATAGCGTTGGGCCATGGGCAGAATTTTTGCCGGTTCGCACACCAGCAACTCACCATTGGCACGGACTTCATAGGTTTCTGAATCAACTTCCATTTTCGGCGTCAGGCTATTGTGTATCATGTCCTTTTTGCGAATATTGCGGGTGTTCTTGACAGCAATCAGGGTCTTGTTCAGCTTCAGCTGTTCTGCCAGTCCAGCATCCAGCCCAGCCTGCGAGACAAAAGTAAACGACTTTTTCAGGCCACCGCCAAAGGCGCCAAACATCATGCGGTAATGCACAGGCTGTGGCGTTGGTATCGATGCATTCGGATCCCCCATCTGGGCTGCGGCGATCATGCCACCCTTGATGATCATGGATGGTTTCACGCCAAAGAAAGCTGGCTTCCACAAGACGATGTCGGCAATCTTGCCTACTTCCAGTGAGCCAACTGCATGGGCAATGCCATGAGTCAGCGCCGGGTTGATGGTGTATTTGGCGATATAGCGTTTGACGCGGTAGTTATCGTGGCGCGCATTGTCTTCCGCCAGCGAGCCACGCTGTTGCTTCATTTTATCTGCCGTTTGCCAGGTACGTATGATGACTTCACCCACACGACCCATGGCCTGGGAATCAGAAGACATCATCGAGATAGCACCAATGTCATGCAAAATATCTTCAGCAGCAATGGTTTCGCGCCGTATGCGTGATTCGGCAAAGGCGATGTCTTCAGCAATAGCCGGGTCAAGATGGTGACAGACCATGAGCATATCGAGATGCTCATCCAGGGTATTGACGGTGTAGGGACGGGTAGGATTGGTGGAAGACGGCAATACATTCGCCTCGCCCACCGCCGCAATAATATCCGGCGCATGGCCACCGCCCGCACCTTCGGTATGGAAGGTATGGATAGTCCTGTCCTTGAATGCCGCCAGGGTGTGCTCCAAAAAGCCACCTTCATTCAGCGTATCGCTATGGATAGCAACTTGCACATCCATCTGGTCTGCCACGGTCAGGCAGTTGTCGATGGCTTGCGGCGTCGTACCCCAGTCTTCATGCAGCTTCAGGCCGATGGCACCAGCCCTGACCTGTTCTTCCAGTGGCAACGGCAGGCTGACATTGCCCTTGCCCATAAAGCCCAGGTTCATGGGAAATGCATCTGCCGCCATCAGCATGGAATGCAAATGCCATGTGCCAGGCGTACAAGTCGTTGCTGCCGTCCCGGTGGCCGGGCCAGTACCGCCACCCAACATGGTGGTGACGCCGCTCATCAAGGCTTCTTCTATCTGCTGCGGACAGATGAAATGGATGTGTGAGTCGATGCCACCAGCGGTAACGATCTTGCCTTCACCGGCAATAATTTCGGTCGCACCGCCAATTGCCATGTCAACGCCAGACTGTATGTCGGGGTTGCCAGCTTTGCCTATACAGGCAATCAAACCATTTTTAATACCAATGTCTGCCTTGACGATACCCCAGTGATCAATGATGACGGCATTCGTAATAACGGTGTCCATCACTTCGGCATGCGGCCTTTGTGACTGGCCCATGCCATCACGTATCACCTTGCCGCCGCCAAATTTCACCTCTTCACCATAGATGGCAAAGTCTTTTTCAATTTCTATGAACAGGCCAGTGTCTGCCAGACGGATGCGGTCACCCGTGGTTGGCCCAAACATTTCAGCATAAGCATGACGTGAAATTTTCATAGCGCCCCCATCACTTTGCCGCTGAAGCCATAGACTTTCCTGTCACCCGCGAGCGCCACCAGCTCTATGCTACGCTGCTGCCCCGGCTCAAAACGGATGGCAGTACCGGCAGCAATGTTGAGGCGCATACCATAGGCCAGTTGGCGTTCAAATTGCAGTGCAGGATTGGTTTCATAAAAATGAAAATGTGAACCTACCTGTATCGGCCTGTCGCCGCTGTTGGCCACAGTAATGCTGACGACGGCACGGCCCACGTTTAGTTCTATATCCCCGTCCTCTATCAGGGTTTCGCCTGGTATCATGGTTTTCTCCTAAGGAATGGGGTGATGGACGGTAACCAGCTTGCTGCCATCCGGGAAAGTCGCTTCGACCTGGATATCAGGAATCATTTCCGGCACGCCTTCCATGACATCAGCACGGCTGAGTATTTGCGCGCCCTCAGACATCAGTTCAGCCACCGTCCTGCCATCGCGCGCACCTTCCATGATGGCGGCAGTGATCAGGGCGACTGCTTCTGGATAATTCAGCTTCAGGCCACGCGCCTTGCGTCTTTCTGCCAGCAAGGCGGCTGTAAAAATCAGCAACTTATCTTTTTCTCTGGGTGTCAGATCCATATCTTCTTTCGCTTATTGTCTGTGCTATCACCAAACTTATTATTTATCGCCATTTACAAAATAACAAGCAAGTCCACTAAAGTGACAGGCCATCCCTGTAAAAACATTATAAAAAGCAACACAGCAAGTTTCGAACCAAGGATAAATAGCCTGGTTTAGCGGAATACGCACCAAACAAAGGCGCAAACTCACCAAGTTAGTGCATTTAATATAAATGCAGATAGCACGAAAATAATTGGAACTTTCAAAGTATCTCAAGGTAATACCTTAAAACAACCTACAAATAAACGTGGATAACCAAGAGACAGATTCCAGCTTGCTGACACAAATGCGCGACGGTGATGTTGCTGCATTTCAACGTCTGTACCAGCGTCATCAGGGACCTATCTATCGCTATGCCCTGATGCGATGTGGCCAGGCAGCGCTGGCAGCTGACGTAGTGCAGGATGTTTTCATGGGATTGCTGAGCAAGTCTTACCGCTATGACGCAGGCCTGGGCAATTTACAGAATTTCTTGTTTGGTGTTTCCAGAAATTTATTGTTGAAACAGGATCAGGCAGAGCGCCGCCACCAGCCTTTGCCTGGATTTGGCGTAGAAGATGGAGAAGAAGTTTTGATGAGTGAAACGACAGAACCGACGGATGTCATCTTCCATCAGCAAATGACTGAACATGTGCGGCAAGCAGTCTCGCTATTGCGCCCTCATTATCGTGACGTGATTATTTTGTATGAATTGCAGGAACTGTCATACGCAGAGATAGCCGTGATTTGCGACATAGATATAGGAACAGTTCGCTCACGCCTGTCACGGGCGCGGGCCGCGATATTACAGTACAGCGAAAGACTGGGCTGGCGACCCGACGCAGCAGCAAAAACCGGAACACAAAGATGAAAGACCCTATGAATACCCCACAGGATGCCAGCAATACAGATGCCTTGCTGGATCAACAGTTCAGCCTTTTGCGCAAAGATTTACAGGAGCTGAATACGCCAGCGGCGATTGAGCAGACTTTATTGCAAGCTTTCGCCAAGCAACAGGCCAAGGAGAAAAAGCAGGCACGCCGCAGACGCTTGCGTCCATGGCTGGCAGGTTTGCTGACGCTGAGTGGCAGCTTTGGCCTAGTCATGCTGACGGTCATATTCCCTGCATCGCAGCATCCATTGACGCCGGATAGCACCACTGTTTCAGGTACAGAGCTTCCTCCTTTCGTCGCTCTGGTACCACTGGAGCGCCTGAATAACGAAACACCAAGCATGCTGGAAGCAGAAGTCCCGGCAGCCTGGCTTGCCAGCCTGGGCATGCCAGTCTCGCCAGAAATAGCCGGTGACATGGTGCAGGCGCAAATGCTGGTCGCTGCCGATGGCGAGCCATTAGCCATGCGACTCCTGAAGTAAGCAATAAGCTACTCAATATCTAAAGCAGCATAGAAAGACAAAAATGACACACGAAAAAGGAAGCATCATGAAAACCAAACTGCCACTCTTCATATTGTTAAGCTCTGCCTGGGCAATGGCACATGCCAATACCGACAGTGACACTGCAAACCCTAGGGAAGAAAAACCTGTGCATCGCCACGTGGAAATCATACAAGTTCCTGCAGTGCCACCACTGCCGCCCACTCCACCGATGCCCGCGATGTCACCAATGCCACCAATGCTGGCACTGGCAGACATACCCGACTCAAAAAACATCAGCAAAATCGTGTCTGACGCCATGAGCCAGGCATTTGTCAGCATGCAAGGCATGCACAGCATCCGGCCAATAAAAAATGCACCGTACAGCGCAGAAATCGTCACAGAGAAAACCCAGACCCTGGCCGATGGCAACCAGATCAGCAACAAAACCACCAGCCTGAACTACAGGGATGCTGCTGGCCGCACCCGCCAGGAAATGCGCGACAGCAAGGGCAATGTTCAGCACATCGTCATCGTTGATCCGGTTGAAAACCTGCGCTACATACTCATGCCAGAAAAAAAGACAGCAACAAAAATGCACATGGGTAAAGACCTGGATGAAAAAATGGCGAGTGCCAAAGAAAAAATTGATGCTGCCAAAGAAAAGCTGGACAAGCTGAAACAGGAAGGCAAAACAGTCAGCGTAGAAACCCAGCGCAATGGTGACGAAGTCATCGTCAAGCGTATAGAACGCAAAACCAGCGGCGACAAGGCAGAAGGCAACAAAGATGTGCGCGAAGAAGTTCAGGTCAGAGTCATCCGTGCTGGCAACGCCAGCGACATGCCCGCACTGCATACCAGCTTGAGTTCTACATCAGGCAATTTCACCAGCCTCATGGCCCTGAGCCCCATGTCGATGGCATTCGTAGACAATCGCTGGACAGCCAAAGGCAATACCAAAGACTTGGGTAGCCGTGATATTGATGGGGTACGCGCAGAAGGAAAAATGCGCTCATACCAAATCCCTGCTGGCGAAGTCGGCAATAAAAACCCGATTACAGTCAGCTCGGAAAGCTGGTATTCACCAGAACTGCAAATGACCGTCTATGCAAAACAGACTGATCCACGCACGGGTGAATGGAATTACAAGCTGAATAATTTGAAACGCACAGAACCTGCGGCGAATTTATTTGGTATCCCTGACGGTTATACTGTGAGAGAAATACCTGCGACACCAAAAATCATCGTGGAAAGACGCGAAGAAAAGAAACCCTGATCCCTTAGGCCAGCCGGGCCGTTTTTGCAGGGCTTGTGAGTGGATGGGGCCAGGATTCCCGACCTGCCCTGCCACTCATTTTTAATTTGCTTGCCAATATTCCGGGGATTGGTTATAGTTTTTCCATGCTCGCAATTATTCATCCCCCGCTGAACACGAACTTATGCGCAATTAATGCCGCATCTGCTGTCGTGCACGCGATTGCACTGCCTGCTGCTTCCATCTGCGACATTTCAATTATTCGAATTATTCCGGGTCGTTAAGCTACGGCGTTTGCCGGTGCCTGGCGGCCCTTCAGCTCATCATGTTTTGATGTCTTGAGCGCTATTGCTAAAACTATCGCGCCCACGCCTTCTCTGATTTTTTCTGCTGATTTTTATCCTGGAGTTTTTATGTCCCATGTCGCCACAGACAGGCCTTTGCACGCCCCTTCATCCTTATCGTCCACCTTATTGAGTGCAGGTTTTCCTTATCCTTCGCTGGCAGATATTCGCAAGACTGCTGCCAGGTTGTCGCAACAGGTTTTGCATACCCCAGTCTGGCACTGGCAAACCGGGTCTGCACTGGACAAGCTGGAGCCTGATACTGAAGTCTGGCTGAAGCTGGAGTTGTTCCAAAAAACCGGCACCTTCAAATTGCGCGGCGCTTTGAATTGCATATCTGCGCTGGATGCAGATGCGCGTGAGCGTGGCGTGGTTGCAGTCAGCGCAGGCAATCATGCGATGGCAGTGGCCTATGCTGCCAAACTGGCGGGCGTCTCTTGCAAAGTGGTTTTGCCACGTCATGCCAGCCCTACCCGCATCACGGCTTGCCGACAAGATGGCGCGGAAGTGATACTGGAAGCGGATATGCATAAGGCATTCGCACTGGGGCAGCGCATCGTTGAAGAAGAGCAGCGCACCATGATCCATCCTTATGACGGCCCGTTGACTGCACTGGGTACAGCGACGGTGGGGCTGGAGTTGATGCAGCAAGTGGTGCAACTGGATGCCGTGATCGTGCCTATCGGTGGTGGCGGTTTATGTGGCGGCATTGCTTCTGCCGTCAAACAACTGGCACCGCATTGTGCCGTCTATGGAGTTGAACCCTATGGCGCAGATGCCATGTACCGCAGTTTCCAGTCTGGTCAGCCAGAGAAGTTAAAGGAAGTCGACAGCATAGCCGACAGCCTGTGCGCGCCTTATGCAATGGAATATAGTTTCAAGGTATGCCAGCGCTTTGTGGACGAGATTGTCAGGGTCAGTGACGATGAAATCTGTACAGCCATGTCGGACTTGTATCACGACGTCAAGCTGGTGGCTGAACCTGCTGCCGCGGTTGCCACAGCAGGCTTGTTTGGCCCATTGCGTCAAAGACTTGCAGGTAAACGTGTGGCTGTAATTGTTTGCGGCTCGAATGTAGACCCAGCCAGATATGCAGAATTGCTTGCCAGGGCCGGATCATCAGCACATGGACTGGCCGCCTGATCTGGGAACCTCGGATACAGTTGGAAAGCGGCTGCTCAGTTTGCAACAGGCATCATACGTATAATATGCAAAGCCTCGCAATGCCCTACAATAGGGGTTCACTCAGGCATAAACATAGACGGATTTTACATTTCCCGCTCTGTGCCTGTTCACTGCATGATTATTAATGGAATTGCATATGCAACAAGGCTGGCTGACAGATTTTTTTCGCCAAAACGATAGTTTGATGGTGTTTGTCAACGTCCTGTTGCAGCAACTGGGCTTGCCTGTGCCAGCAGTACCGACCATGATGTTCAATGCCAGCCAGGCCACACAGTCCGGGCAATTGCTGGTTTTGTTGATGGCAGCAGTAGGCGCTTCGCTGATTGCCGACCTGATCTGGTACCAGGCTGGCAAGAAGTTTGGCTATAGCGTGCTGAAGTTTTTATGCAAGATGTCGATCAACCCGGGTTCCTGTGTGAACCAGACGGAAGCACGCTTTCATCGCTGGGGTGTGTGGTCGCTGGTGGTGGGTAAATTTATACCCGGCTTTTCTACCGTGGCCCCCCCGGTAGCGGGTGCTTTGGGCATGCCACGCACGTCTTTCATGCTGGCTTCTGCCGCAGGTGCTGCTTTATGGGCGGGGCTGGCTTTGCTGGCTGGCTTTGCCTTGCAGGCGCAAATTGAAGCTGCTTTGGTATTTTTATCAGCACAAGGTATACGTATCGCCGCCATTTTCATAGGCTTGGTATTGAGTTGGCTGGTCTGGAAATTCTGGCAAAAGAAGCGTTTTGAAAAACTCGCATCCATCCCTCATTTCAGTGCGACTGAAATGTCAGACACAATAAAAACCAGCGCCCTGCCCCATATCATCGACTTGCGCAGCCCGGCGTTGATAGCAGAAACAGGCACCATACCCCATGCCATGGTCAGCGAGGTCAAGCAGGTTGGCAGTGCTGCCCAACATTGGCCACAGCATGAAATGATCATCACAATATGCGCCTGCCCTGGCGACGCTGGTGCCGTACACGCTGCGCATACCCTGAGGCAGTTGGGTTTTAAAGATGTCAGGCCATTTGCCGGCGGTTTTGACGCATGGCAGGAATTGTCTGTCCAGCATCCGCACTTGCTGATCAAGACGTGAGTACCTCACACTTTTTGCAGCATGGCCTGTAGTTCCTTGACCAGATGATCAAAGGTAGTCCGGTAACGCTGACTGGACCGCAGGTCTTCATGCATGACTACCCATACCGGAAAGTCAATTTGGAATTCATCTGCCAGCACGCGTTGCAGATAAGTATGCTGCTGAGCCAGGCCAACCTGGCAAATACCTATGCCATAGCCTTTGCGTATGGCAGAAAACTGCACCAGGTCGCTATCGGCACGTAAGGAAAAATCAGCACGCTGTACCTGCGGGTAACGTTTTTGCAAAGCCCGGATATAGGGAAATTCCCTGTCATAGCCGATCACGCTATGGTTTTTCAGCGCCATCAAATCGGCTGGCATACCATGGCACGACAGATAATCAGCGTGAGCAAAATAACCCAGGCTGATCGTACCAGCACGACGGGCAATTAATGCATCCTGCAAGGGCTCGGTATTGCGTATGGCAATGTCCGCATCACGCTTGAGCAAATCCTGAGTGTGGTTGGTTATTTGTAGTTCTATGCTCAATTGAGGATAGCTTTGCTGCAAGCCTGCCAGCATGCCTGGCAATATCTCTACTCCCATGACTTCTGATGCGGTAACACGCACTGTACCTCTCACCTCATTTGCTTCTGACGACACACTGCGCAACAAGGCGCTTTCGGTTGCCCGCAAGCTTTCTGCATAAGGTTTCATGGCCAGCGCGGCTATGGTGGGCGACAGGCCAGACTGATTGCGCACAAACAAACTGGTGCCCAAAGCCTGCTCCAATGCCTCGATATGCCGGCCTACTGTCGGCTGCGTCAAGCCCAGGGCTCGGGCTGCGCCTGATAGCGAGCCTTCTTCCAGCACCGCCAGGGCAGTACGGTAGTAGTCCCAGTGGATATTCTTGTCATCCATACAGAAATGTATATCACCTATGCAGTTTTAGAGAATTGTATATAGCTTGGCAAAGATACACAATGACTACATCAACCAAACATTAAGGAGTAACAAAATGAACCAGCAAACAGCCAGCAATCAAGCAAATGCTCAAACCAATAAGCAAGCCCTGGTATTAGGTGCAACCGGTGGCGTAGGTGGTGAAGTAGCACGCTTGCTAATGCAACGCGGCTGGCAAGTCACTACCCTGCACCGCAATCCTGATCAAGTGAAAGATAAAACATCAGCGCATATCTGGATGAAAGGTGATGTCATGGTGCAGGACGATGTGGTGCAAGCTGCGGCAGGAAAATCTGTTATCGTCCACGCTGTCAACCCGCCTGGCTACCGTGACTGGGAAAAACTGGTCCTACCTATGATAGACAACACGATCGCAGCAGCCCAGGCTAGCGGCGCACGCATACTGCTGCCGGGTACTGTTTATAACTACGGCCCCGATGCCTTCCCGCTGATTGCAGAAAATGCTTCACAGTTCCCTATCACTAAAAAAGGGAAAATCCGGGTAGAACTGGAACATCGTTTGCGCCTCGCTGCCAGCAGGGGTGTCAAATCCCTCATCGTCAGGGCTGGTGATTTCTTTGGCCCCAAGGCAGGCAACAACTGGTTTTCACAAGGTCTGGTCAGCCCGGGCAAGCCAGTGAGTGTAGTGCGCTACCCTGGCAGTGCTGGCGTTGGCCATCAATGGGCTTACTTACCGGATGTAGCAGAAACCATGGTGCGTCTGCTGGAACGTGAAAATGAACTGGGTAATTTTGCCCGCTTCCATATGGAAGGCCATTGGGATCATGATGGCAAGCAAATGGTCGCCGCAATTGGCCGCGTCACTGCCCAGCCTGCATTGAAGGCAAGCTGGTTCCCATGGCCATTATTCACCTTGCTGGCACCTTTCCAGCAAACCTTCAAGGAAATGCTGGAAATGCGTTACCTGTGGCGCAATGAAGTCAAAATGTCGAACCAGGCTTTGGTAGATTTTTTGGGTGAAGAGCCACGTACACCGCTGGATGTGGCAGTTCGTTCCAGTCTGGCAGGCCTGGGTTGCATCAAGCGTAATGCTAGCTATGAATCAAGTGTTCCAGATGCGAGGAATTTTGGCATCACACCCAATCACGACAGGGCGTAAATGCTGCCACGTCCTTTGCATCCAAAGCCGGGCAACTTCACTGGAGTTGCCCAGGTAGCGTGCAACAATGACAGACTTCATTTGCGTGACGCCACACATGGCGTCCGCTTCACGCTCAGACAACAAGGCCGATGTTTGTTCACGCAATGCCTGCAATTGTTCGCCAGACAGCATGGCACCAGAAGCCAGCACCATCGCCGACACAGATTTGCCATTCAAACCCAAAGGACTTTCCATGGCAGGGCTGCCACCTTGCAAACTGCCCTGTTCATGCCAGATCATCTTGTCGTCACGATAGATGCTGCAATGCTGTTTGATCCGGCCACTGTTATATGTTTCGCCAGAGGCAGTGCGGCCAAAGCAGAAAATATCAGCCGCAATCAGCCTGGCATCCGCCGCCAGATGTATGGTCTGGTGCAAATCAACACAGGCATCGTCAAAAAAAATGGTCTCTTGCGGCAGCCATTCCAGCCTGGCACCTGCATCAAGTTTCAAATTGATATGTTGTGCGGATATATAGCCGTTACTGCGATACCATTTCGCCGCGCCCGGTGTCGTCACCAGCGCATGAGTGTCAGTCGCCAACGCCACATCTATTTTTAGCTGGTCGCCACCGACTACGCCACCCGGTGGGTGGATGATGATGGCATGGCAGACTGCATCTCCTTCAGGATATAAAGGCTTTTGCACGCGCAAGGGGCCATTGTGTTTGCGTTCCGTCAGGCGCGTGACATCCCCATCCCTGCTAAAGCCCAGTTGCAGGCTGGCTTGCCAGTGGGATTTTGTGACGCTTGACGGTAGTGCCGGACTGCAGACATCCATATTCAGCTAGCGATATATAAAGACTGCACTATACCGCCAGATGCCGCTTGACGTCATCACCATCCATCAATTCCTGGCCGCCATAGGCCACCACTTCACCACGTGATAGCACGACAAAATGATCTGCCAGTTCACGGGCGAAGTCGAAATACTGCTCACACAGCAAGATGCCTATGTCACCTCGCTCACGCAGCAGGCGAATGACACGACCTATATCTTTGATGATGGAAGGCTGTATGCCTTCTGTGGGTTCATCCAGGATGATGAGCTTGGGTTCTGCCAGCAAGGCGCGGGCAATGGCGAGTTGTTGCTGCTGGCCGCCAGATAAATCACCGCCACGCCTGTGCAGCATTTCTTTCAATACAGGGAAAAGCTGATATACCTCATCCTTGATTTTGCCTGCCTTGCGTGCTGGCAGGCTGGCCATCCCCATGAGCAGGTTTTCTTCCACGGTAAGGCGCGCAAAAATCTCACGGCCTTGTGGCACATAGGCTATCCCTGCTCTGGCTCTGTCATGCGGCGAGAGTTTATTGATGTCGCGGCCTTCAAAAGTGACTGTACCCTCGGTAACAGGCAAGACCCCCATCAGGCATTTCAGCAAGCTGGTTTTACCAACACCATTTCGGCCCAGCAAGGCCATGCATTCACCTTTTTTCAGTGACAGTGAAATGCCACGCAAAGTATGGCTGGAACCGTAATGCTGGTGCAGTTGTTTGACTTCAAGCATGCTCAACTTTCATTAGCGTCCTTTAGCGTCCAAGATAGACTTCAATGACGCGTTCATCTGCCTGCACTTGCGCCATCGTTCCCTCTGCAAGGACAGATCCCTCATGCAATACCGTGACTTTGCCCTGTTGCGCAATTTCAGTGACAAAACCCATGTCATGCTCGACCACCATGATGGAATGCTTGCCGCGCAATTCATTGAGCAATTCAGCAGTGCGTGCAGTCTCTGCATCTGACATGCCAGCCACCGGCTCATCAAGCAAAATCAGTTGTGGTTCCTGTATCAGCAGCATGCCTATCTCCAGCCACTGCTTTTGGCCGTGCGACAGCAGACCAGCCTGCCTTTGCTCTTGCCCATTCAGGCGTATCAATTGCAGGATGGCGGCGATCTTGTCCTTTTGCTCGTTGTTCAAGCGGGCAAACAGCGTGGTCTTGACGCGTTTGTCCATTTTCATGGCCAGCTCAAGATTTTCGAACACACTGTGTTGCTCGAACACGGTTGGTCGCTGGAACTTGCGACCTATGCCAGCATGGGCGATATCGACTTCGCTCATGCGCGTCAGGTCCATGGTCTGCCCGAAGAATGCGGTGCCGGATGTGGGCCGGGTTTTACCGGTGATCACATCCATCATCGTAGTTTTACCCGCGCCATTGGGGCCGATAATGCAACGCAGTTCCCCCACCGATATATCCAGGTTCAGATTATTAATGGCCTTGAAACCGTCAAAAGAAACAACGATGTCTTCCAGATAAAGGATAGCGCCGTGGGTGGTATCAACACCTTCCTGCTTGATACGGCCATAAGAAACGCCTTGGTCACCAGTAGCACCCTCGTACTGCTGCCCTGGTCGTAATACGCCACTCATCATATAAGAAGTCATGCTGGCTCCCGCTGTTTTTTGAACTTGCTCACCAGACCCAGTACACCCTGTTGCATGAACAAGGTCACCAAGATAAACAGCAAGCCCAAGGCATACAGCCACAAATCAGGGAAAGCAGCAGTGAACCAGCTCTTCATGCCATTCACGGTAAAGGCACCAATAATAGGCCCGAGCAAAGTACCGCGCCCGCCTACTGCGGCCCAGATCACCATTTCTATGGAATTGGCTGGCGACATTTCAGAAGGGTTGATGATGCCCACCTGTGGCACATACAGGGCACCGGCAATACCGCAAATTATGGCGGACAAGGTCCAGACAAACAGCTTGAACCACAAGGGGTTGTAGCCGATGAACATCAGCCGCGATTCAGAATCCCGCACGGCCTGGAGCACGCGCCCTAGTTTGGAAGTGACTATCCAGCGGCACAGGAACAAAGCCGACAGCAAAATCAGCAAGGTGATCAGATACAGCGCTGCCTTGGTGCCAGGTGCGGTGATGGTAAAACCCAGAATACGCTTGAAGTCAGTAAAGCCATTATTACCACCAAAGCCCGTGTTATTACGGAAAAACAGCAGCATGAAGGCAAATGTCATGGCCTGGGTGATGATGGAGAAATACACACCCTTGATGCGTGAGCGAAAGGCAAAAAAACCAAAGATAAAGGCCAGCACACCAGGCACCAGTATCACCAGCGCCATACAATACCAAAAGCTGTCGGTCATCGCCCAATACCAGGGGTAGGTTTTCCAGTCCAGGAAGACCATGAAGTCAGGCAGATTGCTTTGATAGACGCCATCTCGGCCTATAGCACGCATCAGATACATACCATGCGCATAGGCACCCAGTGCAAAGAATACGCCATGTCCCAAAGACAAAATCCCGGTATAACCCCAAACCAGATCAAGCGCCAGCGCAGCCAGGGCATAGCACATGAACTTGCCAACTAGCGCAATCGTATAGCTGGAAATATGCAATACGTGGCCAGTTGGAAAACTCAGATTGAGGACAGGTAGCAGCACGGCAATAACTGCGCACACCAGTATGCCTGTCCATGCCGGTTTGGAAAACAGACCCTTTGCTGTTGCAATCGTCGTAGTCGCACTCATTCCACACTCCTGCCTTTGAGCGCAAACAAGCCTTGCGGTCTGCGTTGTATGAAAATGATGATAAATACCAGGATGACGATCTTGGCCATGACAGCACCAGCCACTGGCTCCAGGAATTTATTCACTTCGCCCAGGCCAAAAGCCGCAATCACAGTGCCAGCCAACTGCCCTACCCCGCCCAACACCACGACCATGAAGGAATCGACGATATAGTTTTGCCCCAGGTCAGGGCCAACATTACCTAACTGCGACAAAGCCACACCACCCAGACCTGCAATGCCCGAGCCCAGACCAAAAGTCAGCATGTCTATCTTACCAGTTGCCACACCTACGCAATCAGCCATGCGACGGTTCTGTGTCACGGCACGTACGAACAAGCCCAGACGTGTCTTGTTCAAGATCAGCCAGACTGCCAGCACGACGAAAAAGGCAAAGAAGATAATGATGATGCGGTTATACGACAGCACCAGCGAACCCAGCACTGTGATACCACCCGACATCCAGGAAGGATTCGCAACCTCGACATTTTGCGCACCAAAAATCGAACGCACTGCCTGCATCAAGATCAGGCTGATGCCCCAGGTGCACAACAGGGTTTCCAGCGGGCGGCCATATAACCAGCGTATGACCGTTCTTTCCAGCAAAATACCAACGGCGGCAGAAACCAGGAAAGCTGCAGGCAGAGCCAGCAACAAATATGCATCTACAGCACCCGGCATGAATTTGCGGAACAGCATTTGGCAAACATAGGTAGTGTAAGCACCTATCATCAGCAATTCACCATGTGCCATATTGATGATGCCCATCAAGCCAAAGGTGATTGCCAGGCCCAGGGCAGCCAGCAACAGCACACTACCCAGCGACACACCATAAAACAGATTGCCGACAAATTCCATGCGCGATAAGCGGCCATCGATAGCATTCAGGGTATTGGCAGCCTCGAGGCGTATGCTGGCATCGGCTTCGTTGTAACTACCATCGGGGTTTTGTGCCAGCATCTTTTGCAGCACAGGTTTTAAATTGGGGTTGGGACTATCCAGCAAAGCCTTGATGGCAGCCTTGCGTACTACCGGGTCACTGGCCTGCAAATTGGCGGTGGCAATCAGCATTTGCAGACGGGATTTGATTTCGCTATCGTTTTCTTTCAGATAGGCTTTATTCAGCAAGGGCAATTGTTCTGGCGTTGCTTCTCTTTCCAGTGCCGTGGCCGCGACGAGGCGGGTATTTTTGTCCGGTGAAAATAATCTCAGGCCTGACAGCGCGCTGTCCAGCGCGGCACGCAGGCGGTTATTGATGGTGATTGCCTCGGCATCATCTGGCAGCTTTTGCATTTTCCCGGTGCTAAGGTCCTTTGCCTGTTCGCCATTAACCAGATAGACGGCGACATCCTTGGCAAATAAAGTTTCATTTTTCAGTGCAGTCAATACTTCCGCCGCCTCTTCATTACCCAGGGCTGCTATGGAATTGACTGCGGTAATACGCGCATCAGGATCCTCACCCGCCAGCGCCTGCAAGAGCTTGCCATCGATAGCCGCGTGCGCTGTCAGACTGAACACGAACAAGACTATGCTCGCGCAGATTTTACGAAATATCATAGGCAACCAGGTCAGGAGTGGAAAATCCGGAACAGCACTCAGGGCCATCGATATGTGAAAGCCCTGAGTGCCTGCGTCAATCCTTAAACACTTATTGAATTACAGTTTTTGTTTACCTTCATTACCCGGAATATAAGGGCTCCATGGTTGCGCACGGATAGGTGTCTTGGTTTTATAGACGACGCTGAACTGACCGTCAGCCTTGATCTCGCCTATCATGACTGGCTTGTGCAAGTGATGATTGGTTTTATCCATCGTCAATTCAAAACCGGAAGGTGCCTTGAAAGTCTGCCCACCCATGGCGGCTATGACTTTATCTGTATCTGTAGATTTGGCTTTTTCAACAGCCTGCTTCCACATATACATACCTACATAAGTCGCTTCCATAGGATCATTGGTCACCACTGTTGCGGCATTAGGCAGTTTTTTGGCGACTGCATAGTCTTTCCATTTTTTGATGAATTCGGTATTCACCGGGTTTTTTACAGACTGGAAGTAATTCCAGGCGGCCAGATGACCCACCAATGGCTTGGTATCTACACCGCGCAATTCTTCTTCACCGACTGAGAATGCGACGACAGGTACATCCGTAGCCTTCAGGCCAGCATTACCGAGTTCTTTATAGAATGGGACATTGGAGTCACCATTGATGGTGGAGATAACTGCTGTCTTACCACCCGCAGCAAATTTCTTGATATTGGCAACGATGGTCTGGTAATCAGAGTGGCCGAATGGAGTATAGACTTCATCGATGTCAGTATCCTTGACGCCTTTGCTATGCAAGAAGGCGCGCAGGATTTTGTTGGTGGTGCGTGGATATACATAGTCAGTACCCAGCAAGACAAAACGCTTGGCACCGCCGCCCTCTTTCGACATCAGGTATTCTGTCGCAGGAATAGCTTGCTGGTTAGGCGCAGCACCCGTGTAGAAAACATTTTTCTCCAACTCTTCACCTTCATACTGTACCGGGTAAAACAGCAGGCTATTGAGTTCCTTGAATACGGGCAGAACGGATTTGCGTGATACCGAAGTCCAGCAACCAAATACGACGGATACTTTGTCTTGCGATACCAGTTGGCGGGCTTTTTCTGCAAACAGCGGCCAGTTGGAGGCAGGATCAACGATTACCGCTTCCAATTTTTTGCCCATGACACCGCCCTTGGCATTGATTTCATCTATCGTCATCAGGGCCACATCTTTGAGAGATGTCTCCGAGATTGCCATAGTGCCAGACAGGGAATGCAGAATGCCGACCTTGATAGTATCGGCGGCCTGTGCCTGCGTGAGCCAGCCGGAACTGGCCAGTGTCATTGCGGCGACAGCAGTTGCTTTCAAAACAGTACGACGTGACATGTTTTCTCCTGATAGTGGTGAGGTCATGGAAAGAAAAACCGAACTTCCACCAAGGCAGGTAGCAGATAACGTGCCAGCTGTTAAAAACAAATAAGGAATCCCGCATCCCAGTAACTCAATAGTTGCAAATCCGGTGTTGGCAGATGGGAAGAACTTGAATCAGGAATGCAATAAGAGAAATTTACGAATTATTCCAGTGCATGCGACAGACGAAGGGATCAGAAATAATTGACGAAAACAATGCAAAAATAACTTAAAAATATACCAATTCCACTTTTCAGTGCATCTGCGCGCTGAAATTGTGCGAAATGTAAGTTCATTTTTTCAAGTGAATTTATCTGGAACCTCATTCAAAAAAGACAGGATGTCTTTAAAGCATATCTAAAAGCAACAATTAACCCAAAAAATCATTTTCTTTTATCTGACGTAAGTCCATGTTTTATTGGACTTAATTTATGAATCATTAATAAAAATAAGCAATTTTCAGGATATTTACCCGGAGCAGTAACTAAAAACATAGACAACCCAACTGAAAAAAATGGCACTTTATCTACTTGTTGCTCTAATATGTAGACATAAGGGAATTTTAAAAAAACAATATTTTTATTGATTTTTTTCCTACAGGTGGTGATGGTGAATCAATTTGATGAATTCAGTGTTCTGCCCGCAGCTAACGCTGCCCCTCTGCCTGCTTCAGCCGTAAGCATCTCCACGGACGCCAGACTGCAATATCTGATCGACAATACTCCGGCAATCATCTACAGCAGCGTACCCACGGGCGATTTCAAAATGACTTTCGTGAGTAACAATGCCTTGCATGTGCTTGGTTATCATCCTGACGAAATGGTCGCGGACCCCAATTTCTGGTTTGAGCATATACATCCTGGTGATGTACCCGAGATTTTCTCCAGCATTGCGAAACTGTTTACCGAGGGCGAAAGAACCTACGAATATCGCTTCATGAGCCACAGCGGCCAGTATGTATGGATGCATGACATGCTGAGGCTGATACGCGACAAGGATGGCAATCCTGTTGAAGTTGTGGGTTCATTGACCGACATCACCAAACGCAAGGAGATGGAAGCAGCTCTGTTCAAGAAAGGTGAAGAACAACATCTTTTGATCAAAAAACTGCAAGAAGCCCACGAACAGTTATTGCAATCAGAAAAAATGGCTTCAGTCGGCCAACTAGCCGCTGGTATCGCTCATGAAATTAATAATCCCATAGGTTTTATCAATTCAAATATCGGCAGTTTGCAAAACTACGTAGAAAAATTATTTGAAGTCATCAATCAGTATGAGGATTTAATACAGCAACAGTCGCCGCCAGCTGCTGTCAGCAAAATGGACGAATTAAAAGAAAAGGCGGACCTGGAATTTTTAAAGGAAGACATACAGGACCTGGTGCGCGAATCCATGGATGGACTCAAACGCGTGAAAGATATCGTGCAATCTCTAAAGGATTTTTCCCATGTCGGCGAAACAGACTGGCAGGAAGCTGATTTGCACCAGGGAATAGACAGCACTCTCAACATCGTCAAAAACGAGATCAAATACAAAGCCAATGTTGTCAAAGAATATGGCCAGGTTCCTTTGGTGAAATGCATTATTTCCCAGGTCAATCAGGTTGTCATGAACTTGCTGGTGAATGCATCACATGCCATCAAAGAAAACGGCATGATCAAAATCAGCACAGGGTGCGAGAAAGACATGGCATGGATCAGGGTATTGGATACTGGTTCTGGTATCCCGCAAGAAAACCTGAATCGCATCTTCGAACCTTTTTTTACGACCAAACCCGTAGGTAGTGGCACTGGCCTGGGTTTATCGCTTTCCTACGGCATCATCAAAAAACATGGCGGACGCATAGATGTACAAAGCGTCATGGGAAAAGGCACGTGCTTCACCGTCTGGCTACCTTTGCACCAGACAAATACATCGACTGAATCATGATACTGCACCCAATTAATCAGCCCGCAGCATCACATACAGCAAATTGAAGTCCAGACAGGGCTATCGCCATGAATACGATAGAACAAGACAGTATCGATATAGAAACTGAGCTCAATGTCGCCATTGATACCAGTGCATTGCATTTGCACTATCAACCTACCGTTGATTTGCAGACAGGGCATGTGGTTGCAGCAGAGGCATTGTTACGCTGGCAGCATCCCCGCCATGGCAGGATCCCGCCTGCAGTGCTGATCCCGGTTGCCGAAAAATCTGATCTCATCGTGCGTCTGGGCGAATGGATTATCAAGCAGGTTTGCAAAGACATCGTCCATTGGAATTTGGCAGGACTGACTCCGCCCTGCATTGCCATTAATATCTCTCCCATACAATTGCAAAGCAATGACTTTAACAATCGACTATCTGGAATACTGGAAAGTATGGCTGTCCCGCCAGATAAAGTATCACTGGAAATAACGGAACAAATACTGATGTATCGTAGTGACAGTATAGACAAGGTATTCAGCGATTTCAAAAAACAAGGGTTTACTCTGTCACTGGATGACTTCGGCACCGGTTATTCAGCCCTGAGCTATCTAAAGCATTATCCGTTTGACTATGTCAAGATTGATCAGTCTTTTGTTCATGAATTACCGCACAATCTTGACGATGCGTCGATTACCAGAGCCGTTATTTCCATGGCGCACAGTCTGGGCATCAAAGTCATTGCTGAAGGAGTCGAGACTGAGGCTCAATGCAAATTCCTGAGCGACAATATGTGCGACCAGATACAGGGACATTTCTTCACAAAACCCCTGGATTCAGAGCACATGCAACTTTTTCTGCAAGAGAACCCCGTTCTCGACAAGCATTTACTGCGTTTAGGTAAACCTGACCGTACCCTGCTCCTAGTCGACGACGAACCCAATATACTGAGTGCCCTCAAGCGTCTTTTGCGCAGGGATGAATATCGCATACTGACAGCTGGCAGTGGTCATGAAGGCTTGGAAATTTTGGAAAAGAACCGGGTCGATGTCATCATTTCCGACCAGAGAATGCCAATAATGACAGGAGTAGATTTTTTGCGGAATGCGAAAAAAATATATCCTGATACGGTTCGCATCATCTTGTCAGGTTACACCGAACTACAATACATCACAGATGCCATCAATGAAGGGGCCATCTATAAATTCCTGACCAAGCCTTGGGACGATGAGCAAATACGTGCGAATATACGGGAAGCATTTCACTATAAAGAAATGGAAGATGAAAACCGCCGCCTGACCTTGCAAGTTCAAACGACCAATCAGGAACTGATCAGCGCCAACAAGCTACTGGCTGAAATGCTGGAACAAAAACAAAAACAAATCAGCCGTGATGAACTCAGCTTGAGCATCGTACGCGAAGTTTTGCAATACGTCCCCCTACCCATCATTGCAGTGGATGACGAAGATATGGTGGTTTTCATCAATAATTCTGCTGAAAAAATTATTCCGCCATCAAGACTGGAACTGGGTTGTCAGATCGAGTACATGATACCGGATGCAGGCTCAGGAATACGCGAGTATTCTGAAGGACTCTGGTTTCCCGTGCAAATACTCGGCCAACTTTATAATGCCCAGTGGAAAAACCTGGGGGCGAAACATAAATCAACAGGAAAAATAGTCATGCTTATGGATGATCGCAATCGCCATTAAAAAGGACTAGGCAGCACATTAAATATCAGTCATAGATCAGAGCAAGATGAAAGAGCTTTTGCATTACATCGGAGACCAGGTAAAACAATGAACAAAGAATTCTCCTTATCAGGAAGTGATGACATACCTACATCTGCAGCCTCTGCTCCAGATGATCACATCCCTGTTTCCCATGCAGAACAAGACAAAGTGAAAGTTGAAGGCCCTCTGCTCAACAAGATGGGGATAGAGCTTGCGCAGTTTCTTGACAGTAGCCCAGTACCGACCTTCGTCATTGATTTCAATCACGTCATCACTCATTGGAACAAGGCTTGCGAATTTGTTCTTGGTTGCTCAGCTGCCAGCATGATCTCAACCCGCAATCAGTGGAAACCTTTTTATCGCGATAACCGCCCCGTGTTGGCTGACCTGGTTTTATCAGGTCATGACGATATTGTTGTACATAAGTTTTACAACAATAAATTCTCGCAATCTCAATTGATACACGGCGCTTACGAAGCTATCGATTTCTTCCCTGACTTGCACGAACATGGCCTTTGGCTGCATTTTACAGCCGCGCCGCTGTACAACAATGAAGGAAAAATTGTCGGTGCCATGGAGACCCTGGAAGATATTACGGAGCGCCGCGATGCAGAAAATGCTTTGCGCCAGGCCCATAGCAATCTGGAAAACCTGGTCAAAAAACGTACCTTGCAACTGGCCGAAACCAATAGCAAGCTGGAAGCTGATATTAAGCAAAGGGAATCGGTAGAAAACGAACTGGTGCGCAGAAATACTGAACTTACCGAACTCAATGCCAAATTATCCATGGCCCAGGAACAGTTACTGCAATCAGAAAAACTAGCGTCAATAGGTCAACTCGCCGCAGGTGTGGCACATGAAATCAATAATCCCATAGGCTATATTTTTTCCAATTTCTCGACCCTGGAAAATTATATTAAAGACTTGTTTGCCATCATCCACGTCTATGAATCATCTGAACAGCATATCGCCTCTCCCAGCATAAAAAACGAAATCACTGAAATCAAAGAGAAAAAGGAGTTATCTTTTCTCAAGGAAGACATTCCCGAACTTGTTCAGCAATCCCGTGAAGGCATAGAAAGAGTACGTAAAATAGTCCAGGATCTGAAAGATTTTTCCAGGATTGACTCGCAACAGGAATGGCAATGGGCAAATATCCATCAAGGCATAGATTCGACCCTTAATATCGTCAATAATGAGATCAAGTACAAAGCTGAAGTGATCAAGGAATATGGCAAGATTCCCGACGTCGAATGTCTGGCATCACAAATCAATCAAGTAGTCATGAACCTGGTGGTCAATGCATCCCATGCCATCACCGCCGAACGCGGCCAGATCACCATACGCACCAGTTGTGATGACACCCATGTTTTTATTGAAGTTGCGGATAATGGCAGTGGCATCCCCAAAGAAATTGTCAACCGCATTTTTGATCCCTTTTTCACTACCAAATCGATAGGCAAAGGCACAGGTTTGGGACTTTCACTGTCTTATGGCATTATACAAAAACACCATGGCAAAATCACAGTCAGTAGCGAAGTTGATAAAGGAAGCTGTTTCCTCATCAGCTTGCCCATTAAGCATATCGACCAAACAATAGCGGATGGCGGTGAAAATCAATGAATGAAGAGTCAGTATCAGACGCAATGCCAGTATTGCTGTTCGTTGACGACGAGCCGAATATCCTTTCCTCACTGCGCAGGCTCTTCAGGCAACACTCTTACAAGATATTCATCGCCAATGGAGGCCAGGAAGGCCTGGAGATACTGGAAAAAGAGACCGTAGACCTGGTCATTTCCGACATGCGCATGCCAGTCATGGATGGCGCGGTATTTCTGACGCAAGTGAAAGCCAGATGGCCAGATACCATACGTCTTTTGTTGACCGGCTACGCCGACATACAATCGACGATTGATGCCATCAACCGTGGCGAAATCTATCGATACATTACCAAGCCCTGGAACGATAATGACATTGTGCTGGTCGTCAAGCAGGCGCTGGAACGCAAGTCACTGGAGATAGAGAAAAAACGGCTCGAAGAACTAACCCAGCGCCAGAACGAAGAGCTTAAGTCACTGAATGCCAGCCTTGAAATCAAGGTCGATGAACGCACCGCAGACCTGAAAAAAGCCCATGCGTCCTTGTTACATGCCAACGATAAGTTAAAAAGCAATTTTCTGACATCGATCAAGGTTTTTTCCAATGTCGTCGAAATGCGTGGCGATAAACTGGTTGGGCATTCACGACGTGTCGCTGATCTATCCAGGAAAATCGCAAAGAAACTTAATCTCGACACACGCGAAGCACAAGAAATTTTTGTCGCGGCTTTGCTGGCAGACATAGGTAAAATAGGCTTCTCAGATGAATTATTGGCAACGCCCGTCAATCAAATGAATGGCGAGCAATTGGGTCATTTTCATAAGCATACCCTGCGCGCCGAACAATTATTGATGCCGCTGCAAGATTTGCAGGGCGCGGCAAGGATCATACGTGCGCAGCATGAACGCTTTGATGGCAGAGGCTTCCCTGACGGTCTGGTCGGTGAGAATATCCCCATAGGAGCACGCATATTGTCGCTGGCAAGTGATTATGACAATCTGCAAAACGGCAGCCTGGTTCAAAAACGCGTGCATATGGAAGATGCCCAAGCCTTGATCATACGTGGCGCTGGCAATCGCTATGATGAAAAAGTCGTTGCTGCTTTCAAGCAAATCATCAGTAATCAGGCTGATGATATTGACGATAGAGAAATTACCATAGCGCAATTACAACCTGGCATGATACTTTCTGCAGATGTTATTTCCAAAGAAGGTATGCTGCTCCTCCCGGCTGATTACGTACTTGATCAGCACGTGATCGATAAATTGACGTTGTTCGAGCACCCTGTGGGTGCTAAATTGATCATACGTGTACACAGTAACAGGAGAAAATAATGTACAAAATCTTATTGCTCGATGATGAACAGAATGTTTTGCTTGCACTGCAAAGAAGCTTAAAAAGTGTCGCAAAAGAGATGGAAATGACGATGGAATTGTTTAATTCCCCTCAGGAAGCGATAAAGCGTCTCAGCAATACAGCTTTCGACTTTATCATCTCTGATTACCATATGCCGGGCATGAACGGCATACAGTTTTTGTCCATTGCCAAAGAAATGCAGCCCCATGCAATACGCCTGATGCTCAGCGCCTCTGCCGAATTCAAGACTATACTCGGTGCCATCAATGATGCAGAAGTGTTTCGCTACATAGCCAAACCCTGGAATCAGGATGAATTACTGGAAACCATACAACTGGCAGCAGCGCGTCGCCAGCAAATCATGGAAGACCAGACACTGGCAGACGAATTGCGCCTCCAGCGTGGTGTGATAACGCCGCAGGAACTTGAGTTGAAAAAACTGGAAGAAACCGAGCCAGGGATTACCAAAGTAAAATGGGGTCCGGATGGCTCGGTATTACTGGATTAATTCAAGCTACATTCCATCGCAAGGAGACATGAGCAGCATGCACATCCTTTTAAAATTTCTGTATATATGAAGATTTATAGTGCTTTAACCGGGATACACAACAGACAAGAAAACATTCCTGTCTGTGGGTCCAGCGCAGAGTTCGCAGAAAACTGCTCAAAACAGGGCCTGTCATCACATTGCATGCCACTAGCTGGCAAGTATTCGCGCATCAACTCCATCCATGCATCATTCACAGCCGTCACAGGCCCATTGAATGTGGCAACTGCATAAGCACCACCTGGCAGTGTTTTGACATTTGCCTGAGTGCCATGCACAAAGTTTTCTGAGACAGTTACGCATGCATCATAGCGACATTTATTACTGGCAGTGACGCTGGGGTCATCATGACCTATGCCAAAGCAGATTTGATCTTGCAAGCCATGTACTTGCATCCATGGCGCGACTTTACTGCGCCAGAACTCTGTGACGCCAGGTCCATAAGGACCTATATAACGCTGATAAGCGACGCGTACTGCCGGCAATTGAACAATATTTACTTCCATAAGATACTTTCGAAGTGGTTGATGAGAGCCACCATCTTCGCAAATACCGCTCACGTTTACCTGATCAGGATTGCTGAGTATCTGACTCAGATTGCTGTCTTGCTTTGCCCGCTTTTCGTAAGCAGCACGCACCAGCGTCAGCCTGCGCTCATCACGACTGGCACGCCATTGACTTGGAGTAGAGTCAAAACGGATCTTGAATGCGCGGGCAAATGCTTCGCCAGATGCAAAGCCGCAGGCCAACGCAATATCCAGTATTGATGCCTGCAGATCACAGGACAAACGCCAGGCCGCAGTTTCCAGGCGTCGCCGACGCAGGTAATCGCCCAGCGTTTCTCCCATCCAGGCAGCAAATATTCTATGGAAATGAAAGCGCGAAAAATATGCTATTTCGGCCAGTTGCCCCAACTCCAGAGAGGCATCCAGATGCTGGTCTATATGATCGAGAACACGGTTCAGGCGTCTGGCGTATTCCGCCTGATAAACATGAGCATTAAGCCTGGAATCAGTTTGAGATTGTGAGGTAGGGGATGCGTTCATGCTTTGATTTCTGATGTAAACCGCAGAATATCCTTGGCGACTTCATCTGCTTTCGTCTGCAATAAAAAATGGGGCGCGTCATATTTGCATGTTTCCATTTCATGCAATTGCTTGTCGATGCCAGCATGGGCAGATGCTGGCACCAACCTGTCCCTGGTAGCTTGCAGATAAAGTACCGGCACTTTGATGGCCTTGAGTTTTTCTCTGACATCGCAACTCAGTACTGCGTACAGGCGCGCCTTCAAACTAACGGGATTGACCTGGGCCAAAGCACCTGCCAACTGCCTGCGCAATTCTTTGCTGGAAAAACGCCCCAACAGCAAATGACTGAGTACGCTCAATGGTGCCAGTCTGGTTGGCAAATAAGGCAGTGCATATTTAGAAGCTGCCAACCAAGGATAAGGATTGCGTGCAAACGTCGCGCACAGTATCAAGGCTTTCAGTCGTACTGGCCGAGTGGCAGCGATGGATATGGCGATAGGACCCGAGAACGATTCACCCAGCAAAATATAGTCTTCATCCACTGGCAACCGGGCCTGAACCAGTGCCTCCAGTTCTGTATAGCCCAATAGCTGATCTACCGGGTAAGTCACTACCAGCAACTTGCATTTGCCATTCAATGCCAGATGCAAAGGTTCATAGAGTGTGCCTGTACCATCCATGCCAGGCAAGAGAACTAATGTCGTCATGCCTGCAATGATAGCAGGCCAGTTACTCATTTGCAGCACAAGCAGCATCAGTGCATTTTAGGATATCCAGTGATTTGCTGTATTTCTTTGTACAAAGGCTGCAAGCGGGCATACATTTTTTGATAGACGCGGTGATACAGCTCATTGTAGATCTGGTGATGGTGAGCGATAGGCTCAAAGGTTTTGCCTATACGTGTCATCTCCTTGATGGCCACATCAAAACTGGGATGCAAGCCCAGCCCCACCGCCGCATCAATTGCAGCACCCAGACCCGATGTCTCGTAAATATGCGGGCGTGAAGTAGGCAAGCCAAAGATATCAGCCGTTAATTGCATGGCAGCGTCACTTTGTGAGCCCCCGCCAGAAATACGCAATTCAGTGATCGCTACACCGCTACGCTTTTCTATGCGCTCCTTGCCTTCTCGCAAGGCATAAGCCAGCCCCTCCAGGATAGCGCGGTACATGTGTGCACGTGTATGCACATCACCAAAACCGATGATGGCCCCTTTGGCTTCTGCACCTGGCACCCTGATGCCGGGCGTCCAGTATGGTTGCAGCATCAGACCCATGGAGCCTGGTGCCACGGCATTCACCAGTTCATCAAACAAGGCCTCTGGCAAGACACCCTGCTCTGCCGCCTGCAGTTTTTCATGATGACCAAATTGTTCCTTGAACCAGTTCACCATCCAATAACCACGGAATATCTGTACCTCGGTACTGTATGAATTGGGTATCGCCGCTGGATAAGGCGGTATAAAGGGTGTCACTTCCAGATATTTTTTGCTGGTGGTGTTGATGGTGGCAGTCGTACCATAACTGAGGCAACCGATATTAGGCTGCTGGCAGCCAGCTCCTATCACTTCACAAGCCTTGTCCGCTGCTGCTGCCAGCAAAGGTGTGCCAGCGAGTATACCGGTTGCTGCCTCAGCCGCCTGGTTGATGTGTCCCATGACTGTGCCGGGCGGCACCAGTTCAGGCAAGCTTTCAGCCTTTACCGCCAGTGCCTGCCATTTCCAGTCCAATTTCCCTGCCCATTTCAAACCTTTGTAATCAAAGGGAAGATAACCGACTTGCGAACCTATTGAATCAATGAAATTGCCGCACAGGCGATAGTTCAAGTAGCCTGACAGCATCAGGTATTTATCCGTCTTCTCCCAAATTTCTGGCTGATGCGCCTTGATCCAGTTGGCCTCCGCCTCACCACGAAAGAAATTGATGGTGCTGGCAACACCCGCCAGCTTGAAGGCAGTCATCCATAAGGGGTTGACCGGTGGGACGACATCGGTACGCCTTTGATCCAGCCAGGTAATCGCGGGTCGCAAAGGCTGGCCTTGCTTGTCCAGGTTGATCATGGTACCACGCTGGGTGGTCACGGCGACACCATATAACGTCGATGGAGAAATCCCATGTTCATTCCACAGACGCTGGCAGGCTGTACATACTGCCTGCCAGTAATCTTCAGGATGATGTTCAGCCCAGCCAGGTTGATCTGAAAAATAAGCTTCGAGATGCACCTGGGACTTGGCGACGATATTACCACGCAAATCAAACAGGATAGCCCTGACGCTTTGGGTGCCGTTGTCTATGGAGAGGATATATTGTTTGGACATGATTTTTATTTTATATAGACTGCCGCAGGTTGCTCCAGACAGGAATACTCTCCCTGTCTGGCAAAGCATAATACCTGTTCCACAATTGCAGATAGGCAGATTGTTCATTTTCCCATCGCTCATCATCCCACAGTAGTTCGGGCTGGCAGATAGTGCGAATGCGTGGCAACAATGCCAGGCCACCCTGGCGTACCAATAAACCCAGCCTTGTTCTGCGCAGCATCAGGTCTTGCAAGTGCTCTACCGCTTCATGTCGTGCTGCCCAGCGCAATTCTACCCACATGGTGAATGTGCCTGGTATGTAATCCAGTTCACCATCCTGAGCGATCTGTACAATCTCAGCAGCGAATTCACCATAATGGCCTTGCAACCGTGATTTTTGTGTATGGTTTAATTGTTTTTCATCCGACAAATCTGATGGGTGGGTAAACAAGTTAATCGCTTTATGATCAGACTGATGGCCAGGAAATAAATGAGCAATGTGCTTTAGAGCATCTTGCGCAATCAACCTGAAAGTCGTCAACTTGCCGCCCGTGACTGTCAATAAACCTTTTTCCAGCCAGATGGCATGATCACGTCCCTCCTTGGATGGATCGACCTTGCCAGTATCAATCACAGGTCGTATGCCTGCATAGCTGGCGATGATGTCATCGAGCTTGAGTTGCAATTGTGGGAACTGGAAGTCCATCGCTTCCATCAAATACGCGACTTCATCTCCGGTGATGGCTGTTTCCTGTTGCATATCAGCGCTATGATCCACATCTGTCGTCCCGACCAGGCTGACACCCTCCCATGGGTAGACAAAGACAGGGCGGCCATCACGCGGGTGCATCAGGCTTACTGCCTGCGCCACCGGCAAGCGCCAGGCAGGCAATAACAAATGGCTGCCGCGCAGGGGGCGCAATCTTGCACTTGCCCCTTGCTGCTGACACAAGCCGTCAGCCCAGGCACCGGTTGCATTGATGATGATTTTGGCCTTGACCTGGTATTCCTGCATGTTCAAAGCATCTCGCAAGACCACTCCAGTGGACTGCCCGTTTTCATACGTGACACTTTTTACAGCAAGATAATTCAATGCCATGGCTCCGGCAGCTCGCGCTTCCTGCAAGACCCTGAGCACCAGGCGGGCATCATCCGTCTTGGCATCCAGATAGCAGGAGCCGCCTTTCAAATCAGCAGTCGGTATATGCGGTGCCAGCATCTGGAAGTCTTGCGCCGAAAAATAATGCTTGCCACGCAAACCAGCCAGAAAGTCATAGATGACCAAACCGATCGCAAACATCCAGCGCCCGGGCTTGCGTCCCTGATAGTCGGCAAACGCAAAGCTCTGCGGCTCTACCAGGCCAGCTGCGACTTGCATCAATTGCTGCCTTTCGCGTACTGAATCCCGTGTCAGGAGAAATTTACCCTCTTTAATATAGCGCAAGCCGCCATGTACCAGTTTGGAGGAACGGCTGGATGTGCCCCAGGCAAAATCTTTTTGCTCGACCAGCAAAACCCTTAAGCCACGTCGGGCAGCTTCCAGCAATATACCCGCGCCAGTGATCCCACCACCGATGACGATGATGTCCCAGTCTTGCTCATGGCTGGCAACCGTCTTGAGCAAGTCGGCACGTGATTTGCTTGTTTTCATTGCTTTACATCTTCGGTAGGCAGTAACTTGCCAGGATTCATGATGCCTTGCGGGTCGAAGTGTTTGAACAGATGACGCATGCCGGATATTCCCAGACTGCCTTTTTCAGCTTCCAGATAAGGAGCATGGTCACTGCCCACACCATGCTGGTGGCTTATGGTGCCGCCATTGGCGACGATCGCAGAAGAGACTGCGGATTTCAGCCTGCGCCAGCGCGCATGATCTTGCTCATAATCGCCGGTCAGGCGATAAACAAAAGTCGAATACACGCTGGCCCCCTGAGCATATAAATGGGACAAATGTGTATAAGCATGCACCTGTTCATTTTCTGTTGCCATGGCATCACGACCCGCCTGCTCCATACTCAACATCATGGTCTTCACTTTGGGCCAATCACAGGCAGTTTCAACAGTATCTATTGCATAACCTTGCTGCCAAGCGCTATTACGCAAGTAGACATTCCTGAAACGCCCCTGCTTCCATTTTTCGCCCATGGTTTTACCTACATGCACACCTTTATGCTGACTTGCAATCTTCAATGCAGATTTGATGGCATGTCGCACCTGGGATTTCTCGCCGCTGGCTCCGATGAGCAGAACGCATTTACGTTCATCACAGCCACGCAGGCGCAGATAAGATTCCAGCAAGCCTATCAGCTTCTTGTGGCCAGCCAGTGTCAGGCTGGTCAGGGTTTCAGTTGCATTTGAGAGCCGCAACATCGATAAACCGAGCTTGCCCTGAGCGAAAGACCTCACAGCAGTTTGCGCTGCATCCCAGTCAGGAAAGAACAAGGCGTGAAATTCTTCACATTCAGGTAAAGGCGTAATGCGCACGGTCACTTCAGTCACTATGCCCATGCGCCCTTCTGACCCCAGCAGCATCTCCCGCAAATCTAGTCCGGCAGCGGATGCCGGGAAGGTCTGAATATCCAAACGCCCGGCAGGTGTTTCTACCCTGGCACCAGCCAGTAATTGTTCTATACGCCCATAGCGCAATGATTGCTGACCAGATGAACGGGTAACCACCCAGCCACCCAGCGTCGAGTATTCAAAAGACTGCGGGAAATGCCCCAGCGTATAGCCGTGGGCGCGCAATTGCGCTTCCAGGTCCGGGCCAAAGACACCTGCACCGAAGGTCGCCAGTTGCGCTTCCTTGTCCAGATTCAGCAATTGCGACATGCGTGACATATCGACTGACAAAACCGGCTGCACACTTTCAGTAACCGCCAGATGCCCAACCACGCTGGTACCACCGCCATAAGGTATAAGAGCAATGTTGTGCAATTTGGCGTAATCCAGCAAGCTGCGCACATCCCAGGCACTTTCTGGATAAGCCACGCCATCAGGGAAATGGCTGATCTTGCCAAAGCGCATTTTGAGCCAGTCTGGCAGGCTTTGCCCCAGGCTATGCCTGACACGCTCCAGCGCATCTGTATCTACCAGAGGATGTGGTGGCAAGCTACTCTCAGGCACTTGCTGGCATACCTGATCCAGTTCTGCATCGGTCTGCGGTTCGCCCTGGCCTATGCGTGCCTGCAAAAAACTCAGTGCATCTGCATTGATCGCATAATGAATACTGTCGTCACCCCAACCATTCCAACGTCGCATTTTTTCTATCCCTGAATTAAGCCTGAGCTTGGTATACTCAATAATTAACTTGTAGCTTAATCAAGTGTCACCCTGAGGTATTGCGCTTTCATGACAAGGTTCTTGTTTTAATATGCCAAATTCACTTACAGGATCTGTCGCAGGCAAGCGCAGCACTGGACGGGTGGCTGCCGCCTACCTGCAACCTTTACTTGAACTGGCGAATGAACGTAGTTTGAATTTGCGCACGCTGGCGACCATGGCCGGCATGGCTGAAGATGCCCTGAGCAGGCTGCAGGAAAGCATAGCTGCTGCGGACTATATACGCCTGCTTGATGCTGGTGCAGAACTAAGCAAAGACCCGCATTTTGGCTTGCATGTAGGCGAAAGAGTCAAGCTTGGCACCTACAATGTGTATGGCATGATACTCATGAGCTGCAAGGACTTTGAACAGGCTTTTCAGCAAACCATGCGCTATGAAGGCCTGGCACATGACCTTGGCCGCTCGGCACTGGTCATTGATAATGCGATGACTGAATATCAGTGGCATAGCCACTATCCGCAGGCCAGCAGGCACCTGGTAGAAAGTGTATTTGCCGGCATACGCGTGTTTGGCAACTGGTTTGCCGGCACTATACTGCCTGATGCACCGGTTTATTTCAGGCATGTGGCTCCAGATGATTTGAGCGAACATCATCGCCTGTTTGGCAAGGAAGTACATTTTGAAGCAATCATCAATTGCGCCCGCTTCCCCACAGCCTTGCTGAGCTGGCCAGTGCCCAATGCCGATGTCAGCATGTACCCGGTCTTGCAACATCATGCTGAACAATTACTCAAGCAAAAACAGCAGGCCCAGCAAGACGGCGGCATCGTCGCCCAGGTCCGGGCAGCTATCAGCAATACTTTGGCGCAAGACCAGGCCAGATTGCCGCTGATCGCACAAGAACTCTTACTGAGCCAACGCACCCTGCAACGTAAATTGAGCGAAGCAGGCATCAGCTTCCAGCAAATCCTGGATCAAACCAGGAAAGATATGGCGATCGACTACTTGCAGCAAACAGGTTTCAGCCTGGCAGATATTGCCTTCCTGCTCGGCTATCAGGAGCAAAGTGCTTTCAATCATGCCTTCAAGGAATGGACTGGCGTCAGCCCAGGCGCATTCCGCGAAAAACATTTGCACAAATAAAAATGCGGGCACTGTCTGCACAGTACCCGCATTTCTTAATTCTGGACGGTGGCCAGTTCGCTTGAATGCAAACCAGGCACACCTCACTACCGTCATACATATCGGTTGTATGTACAGCAGCTAGACATACTATAGCGCAAAATTATGACGGCTGCATGAACTGCTGTTTGCGCTATATCAAACCTGCAATCAAGCTGTCATTCCGCAGCGGGCGTAGCAGTTGCAGCCTCAGGTACAAGGTCAGTGACAGGCACGCTTTCAAAACGAAACAGCTCTTGCACAGAACAATTAAACAATTCAGCAAAGGCTTCGATAAATTCCACTTTCCAGTGTTCTGCCTTGTTATCGACGATACGTAATAATTGAGAATGCGAAACTGTCACTCGCCTGGCGATCAGCAGACGGTGCAAGGCAGAAACCGAACGAATCTTGTTTTCAACCATCAACTCACGGATTCTGAGCTCGGCTTTTATTTTATGTCCGGACATGGGGAATTTAATATTACTGGGGTTTTAATAGAGATGAATGAACATCAAGCAACGGCTGCGATGATACAGGATATAAGCAATTTTTGCGGTCGCCGCATAAAAACAACATGAAATATAGAATTTTCTTCACGCCATGCTGGATTTTTTTTAAAAGCTGTGGCAAGATCAATTCATCGATTTTGGCAAGACTTTTAGACATTTTTTATTTAGGACGATACGTGAAAACTACTTGGCTCCCACAACTGCAACAAGACATGTGCTTAACTGCGCAGGGCTTGCTGTCAGTATTGTCGGCCAAGGGAGTGGCGGGACTGGGTTATCGTGATGCGCTGACAAAACTGGCAACAGCAGCTGGCACGATATCCAAACGCAATGATAGCGATAGCATTGTTCGCACAGTCGCAAACCATGTGAGCACCCGTAACGAGCAGTCCAATACAGTTAATTTTACGTTTAACCCTCAACACAATCACCGCATCCGAAGGTCAGCCCTTCAGGTAGCAGGAGCAAATTAAGAACAGCTCCTCCCCACCTCAAGCTGAAAAGCCCGGATGCCCTGAAAAGCTCCGGGCTTTTTGTTTAATCATCTGCTGCTTTATCCATGATAAGCACAGACCCAGCAGTGAAACCCGCGTAAGCGGTCGTGGCCAGCAACAAGGTCACGGAAACACCAGTAAAGTCAGTACACAAGCTTAATTTGATCAGGCGCATCCAAATACAAGGAGGCGCAAAAGCCAGGGGAAAATCCCTAGCTACTTTTAATTCCAAGGAAGGGAGGTAAACATGTTTGCTGTATTCTGGATAGAAATCCACAAGCAAATAAAAATGTCTCACTGCAGGGAATTTGATACCGGCGACATGGTTGCCGCCCTCAAGTTCGCTGACAATCTGAGACAAAGACAGGCCGCAGGAGAATATATACGCCATATCAGCATGTCGTCAGAAAATACCAATTCTGTCGGCGTACCAAGTGCGGCTATAGATTATCACTGGGCAGAACACAAGATTGCCGCGTGATTTTACAAACCACATCAAGGCAATCATCAATATGATTCACCATATGCAAAGACCTGAGCCAGCTCAGGTCTTTTCATGTAAATCGCCCTCAAAAATCCCATTTCAGCTATTTGCCGCAATTAATCCACGATGCCAGGGGATGTGCAGAAGTTGGCTCCTGCACAGAGTAACGCGGCACTTTAATCACACTCTCCTGATCTTGCACTGCTTTGGATGCCAGTAAATTACTGATATCTTGTGATAACTTTTCCCGGTGATGATCTTTCAACCAAGTCACCAGTTTATTGTTCGAATCTGCATCCATGGTCATCAAGACACGAGCGGATTCAAAAAGAGAGCTTTGTATGGGTGCCTCTTCACAACGCCCCGGTCCATTCACAGCCAGCTTGTAATTTGTCTGGATGGAATTGACAAATCTGTCCAGCTTAATGAGCTGGTTATCGCGATGAGATTCATCTCTATACTCGTCAGCACCATTTTTCTGCAAAAACGCATTGCGCTTGCGCGGGCTACCCTTTTTTGTCAATTCCAGCAAGCGATCCAGACCTATATGCCAAACGGCACAGTTCGCGTGATTGATGGACCGGCCCACAGTAATGGCAGGAATTTCATCAGAAGCAAATTGGCGCACGTCGGCCGTGGATTTTGTGACGCCAGAGTAAGCATAGTTCTTCAAAGGGATATTGACGTTGGGATTGAACCTGTACGACTGGTCACTGGCCAATGGCACACCAAGTACATCCAGCTGCCCTTCCCTGCGCTGCTCCAGCAAAGAATCAAATGCGCGATAAATGGACGGGCTGATGACATAATCAATCATGCTGCTGCGGGTATCGGCCAAAGAACCGCTCAAATCTCCTCTGTCATTAACATGCGCATCGACCAGTATCAGCAAACAAGACAAGTCCTGCGTACCCACCAGGATTTCTGAATAAGCCCGGATCAGGGCATCCACGCCCAAATTATCTGACGAGCCGGCATCGTACAGATGCAAAAACTTGGGGCTGGAATGATGATAAAGCTGATTGTCCGCATTGAAGTTCTTCAAGGCCAGCGGTACAAACAAACCCGGGTAGGCAGCAGAAGCTGCCACTGCGTCTGCTACACGCAACTGATTCAAATCAGAGCCAATTTCTTTAAAGGCGGCATCAGTAAAGGTAAAGCCCTGCAAACTCGCTTCAGAAGAATTAAGCCCTCTGGTGGTCAGGGTATCCGCTCCGACAAAGCGGTGCGCGTGAGAACTGTTGATATACAGGGAAGGTCTGCCTGGTTTACGTTCACCCAAATCGCCATAGACAGCACCTTTATAAATCCCGGCATCAAATACATCTGCCAGGATACGGGTGGCATTTTTGCCGGAAGTCAACGTTGGCACAAAATTCATGGGATTGGCTGAACGGTATACCCACGAACTTAAATAATCCTTGCGAAGCTGGGCTGACATCAGGTCAAAATCCGCTTCATTTTCCAGCGGCCTCAAGCTGACCGCAGCCGCAGCCAGTGAACCGCCTGATACAGAAGACAAAGCCGTGACTTCATCAAACAGACCAAAATTGCGCAACTGCGCAATCACCCCCAAACCAAAATTTGCCGCCCGCAATCCACCGCCCGAAATCGCCACGCCAACAAACATGGGATGAAGACAAGGATCATTCTCCGCAACCGTAGTGCTTGCGCAACCCAGCCTGGAAGGGTAATTCGCACGCGGCACGCTGGTGTCGGCGCTGGTTGCCTTGAGGTTTATATGAGGATTTCTTTCGTCAATGTGCAAAGTAGCACAGCCTGACAAAAACATCGTTGCCCAGATCGAAGCGCCCAAAAAGGCATTTTTTATCAGGGGTGTATTTAACATCCAGACTCCATGATTCCTTAAAAATTTCGAATTCACTGCTGGCATATCGCAGAAAATCCAACAACAAGCTTATTAGACTATTAATTATTGCAGAGGTTCCACACTATCGCACAGTGTGACAAGGCGCGTATGACTTGTCTGTAATTTGCGGCAAGAAACCGAAATGCAATTTTTAAATAAGTTTGTCTTTTTAATCATTGTCGACTAAATTGTCAAATTGAAATTTTAATTTTACTTGAATAGCAATAGTGATCGGTGTACATAGCGAATGCATGCGAAGCGACGCAGCTCACATTTCAAAGGAAAAACAGTATGAGTATGAGTAATAACATAGGTGATCCATCATCACCCAACCCCGGCCTGGCAATGACGCTTGCGGCAACAGCATATTGCACAGACCCGACGACGACACTGAGTAATATGGACAATGGCTGGAGCGCGGTCTGGGTAGCGACTACGGACATCAATGGCAATATCGCCTTCATTGCCTACAATGGCAGCTCGCAATATGTAGTGGCCATACGCGGCTCATTGCTGAACTTTAGCTGGCAAGCCTTTGACAACTGGTTCAAGCAAGATCTCAATGTCTATGAACAAGTCGCCTGGACTTATCCCGCCAGCACATCACTACCTATGATCTCGCAGGGGTCTTCCGATGGTCTCAACGATCTGAGCCAGCTTGTCGACACCTCTGGGCAAACGATTTATCAGTATCTGGCAGCCAATGCGACAGGCAGCAATATCTCCATAGGTGTAGTTGGACACAGTCTGGGCGGCAATCTCGCTACGGTATTTGCTCCCTGGCTGCTGTATCAGTTCCAGCAAAACAATATCACGCCACCAGCGCTTTTCCCAGTACTGACTTTTGCCGCCCCCACTGCTGGCAATACGGCTTTTGCTGCCGCGTACGACAAGAGCTTCCCCAACTCATGGCGCTACTACAATGAGATTGATCTGGTACCGATGGCGTCTGATTCGCTACGTTCCGCGCAAGAACTATACTCCCCGGCACCAGAGGCCAGCAGTATAGAAACCACCTACAAATCTGTCACGGTCACTCTCAAGGAAGGGATCGGACTAATTGCTGATTCTATCGATGTATCTGAAGGTGCAAACGGCTCTATCTACGCACAAACCAATCAAGCCAGTGGCAGCGTCGCGCTGAACACCTCCAGGACCCTGAACCCCGTCGATACCGGCAAGCCCTTGATAGACCAATGGTTCGACCAAGTCGCCTCCCAGCATGTGCAAAACACTTACCTGTCGTTCTTTGGACTTCCGCCAGTAAAGTGCGCAGCCACGCAGAGACAAAGCAACTCAAGTCAATCTGCGCCTTGAAAACAAGCAAGCCCTTGATCAACAAAGGCTTGCTTGTCATTGTTTTGTGAACGGACTTCAGTCTCGCTGTGCAAACAAGGTGGCAATACTCAATATGGCAAGTGCACCTACAATCAAACTGCCTAATGCCTGAAAATCAAATCCACTATTTTCAGACGTTGCAACACTTAGATATGATGGCATCAGGCATCCTATAATCAAACCACCCGCAACACCGACAAGAATATTCAGATAGATATTCTGATGGTCACCTGTAGATGAAGTCAAAATAATCCAACCCACGATACCTCCAACAAAAACCCAAAAAATCAAGCCCATATATCCTCCATGCCCTGTTTATTTTTGCTACAAAAATTGCTCAGCGTCACTCGATATCAATAAATCTGCATCATCAAGACATCCAGAGGTGATTATTGGTTTTGCTCTTGCTCAGTATCTTTGTCAAGGCGCTCTATATCGCCCGCTGATTTTTTTACTATCTTGTTCAGCATGTTCTAGTACGCGCAAGTTGGGATAAGAAGCATCGTCAATCTCGAATTGATATTTTTCTTTTGATGGATGATGCAAAGAATGATTTGGTCCATCGCTAAGCTCATCAATTTGAGGAAGAGCGTTTGTTTGCGGCAATTGTCGATTTTGTCTGAGGTGCTCATTCCAGGCTCCATTTAAATATTTATTCTCAATAGAGAAAATAATAAATAAGGGAATCTCTGATCAAGTAAACGCAACCTGATTCAGAAACGTTAATAGAAGCATGTCCCCTGTCAATCGTTGAAGCCATGAAACAGACTACATTTGCCCAAGGAAGCTTTGAACGTTACGCCAAGACGACGAAGCGAGCAGTATTTCTATCTGAGATGAATCAGGTAGTGCCCTGGTCAATGCTGTGCGAGCTGGTTGA
>Ga0207952_1000332_pt1 | contig 42775 bp, 51 predicted proteins | sample SubbioR12Aug_8Ca_FD_184831 | JGI IMG/M metagenome (GOLD analysis project Ga0207952, IMG submission 184831) | Serpentinite rock and fluid subsurface biosphere microbial communities from McLaughlin Reserve, California, USA - CR12Aug_8Ca (SPAdes) | ecosystem: Environmental > Terrestrial > Deep... | reverse complement strand
CGAGCTGATCCAGCCGATCGCCATGGACGAGGGCCTGCGCTTCGCCATCCGCGAGGGCGGCAGGACCGTCGGTGCAGGCGTCGTCACCAAAGTCGTGAAATAAACATACCGACGACAGGCGAGTAGACATAATGGCCATGGACAACACCAATATCCGGATCCGGCTGAAGGCCTTCGATCATCGCGTGCTCGATTCGTCGACCAGCGAGATCGTGAGCACGGCCAAGCGGACGGGCGCGCAGGTGCGCGGGCCGATCCCGCTGCCGACCGGCATCGAGAAGTTCACGGTCAACCGCTCGCCGCACATCGACAAGAAGTCGCGCGAGCAGTTCGAGATCCGTACGCACAAGCGCGTGCTCGATATCGTCGATCCGACGCCGCAGACGGTGGACGCGCTGATGAAGCTCGACCTCGCCTCCGGCGTCGACGTCGAAATCAAGCTCGGCGCCTAGGCGAACAGGGATAAGGGAAGAGGAACAGACCATGCGTTGCGGTCTCGTCACCCAGAAGGTCGGCATGACCCGCGTCTTCAACGACGCAGGCGAACACGTGCCCGTCACCGTTCTGAAGGTGGAAACGCTGCAGGTTGTCGCCGTCCGCTCGGAAGAGAAGGACAAGTACACCGCGGTGCAGCTCGGCTACGGCAAGGCCAAGGTAAAGAACGTGACCCAGCCGATGCGCGGTCACTTCGCCAAGGCCAAGGTCGAGCCGAAGAAGAAGCTTATCGAATTCCGCGTTGCCAAGGATGCCGTCCTCGAGGTTGGCGCCGAGCTGGTGCCCAGTCACTTCGTGGCCGGCCAGTTCGTCGACGTCGTCGGTACCACGATCGGCCGCGGTTTCACCGGCTCGATGGTGCGCTGGAACTTCCACGGTCTAGAGGCCAGCCACGGCGTCTCGGTCTCGCATCGTTCGCATGGTTCGACCGGCAACCGCCAGGATCCCGGCCGTACGTTCCCCGGCAAGAAGATGGCCGGCCACTACGGCAGCGAGCGCGTGACCACGCAGAACCTGAAGGTCGTCGCCGTCGACGACGAAAAGGGCCTGCTGCTGGTCTCCGGCGCCGTTCCCGGCGCGAACAACAGCTACGTCATCGTCAAGGACGCCTCCAAGCGCGCCCGCCCGAAGGACGCGCCGTACCCGGCCGGCCTGCGCAAGGCAGCCGCTGCGGAAGCGCCGGCGGCCGACGCTCCGGCGGCCGACGCCGCTCCGCAGGCTTAAGGATCAGATCATGAAGATCGCGGTCAAAACCATCGAAGGCGGCAGTGCCGGTGAGATCGATCTCGCCGATGCGGTGTTCGCTGTTCCCGTCCGCAAGGACATCCTGCATCGCTGCGTCGTGTGGCAGCTGTCGCGCCGCCAGGCGGGCACGCACAAGACCAAGGGGCGCGCCGAAGTGACGGCGACGGCCAAGAAGATGTACGCCCAGAAGGGCACCGGTCGCGCCCGCCACGGCAACGAGGCGGCCCCGCAGTTCCGCGGCGGCGGCAAGGCGTTCGGCCCGGTCGTGCGCAGCCATGCCAGCGACCTGCCGAAGAAGGTGCGCAAGCTCGCGCTCCGTTCGGCGCTGTCGTCCAAGGCGGCCGAAGGCAAGCTGATCATCGTCGATGCGGCCGCCCTGGCGGAGCCGAAGACGGCCAAGCTGACGGCCCATTTCGGCAAGCTCGGCATCTCGAGTGCGCTGATCATCGCCGGCGCCGAGGTCGACGTGAACTTTGCGCGGGCGGCTTCCAACATCGCCCACATCGACGTGCTGCCGCAGCAGGGCGCCAACGTTTACGACATCCTGCGCCGTGACACGCTGGTGCTCACCAAGGATGCCGTGAAGCATCTCGAGGAGCGTCTGCAATGAGCGCCAAGCGGTATCCGGCCGAAGCCGTCTCGCGCGCGCGGATGTACGAAGTCATCCGTTCGCCGCTGATCACGGAAAAGACCACCAACGGCTCCGAGCACAGCCAGGTGACGTTCCGCGTCTCGATGGACGCGACCAAGCCCGAGATCAAGCAGGCCATCGAAGGTCTGTTCAAGGTCAAGGTGAAGGCCGTGAACACCGTAACGGTGAAGGGCAAGAGCAAGGTATTCCGCGGCCGTCCGGGCGTGCGGAGCGACTGGAAGAAAGCGATCGTCTCGCTGGTCGATGGTCACAAGATCGACGTGACCACGGGCTTGTAGGGCGGGGGAACGAGACATGGCACTTAAAACTTACAAGCCGATCACGCCGTCGCTCCGACAGCTGGTCATCGTCGACCGTACGGGCCTCTGGAAGGGCAAGCCGGTCAAGGCGCTGACGCAAGGCAAGAGCAACACCGGCGGGCGCAACAATCACGGCCGCATCACCAGCCATCACATGGGTGGTGGCCACAAGCGCCGCCTGCGTCTCATCGACTTCAAGCGCCGCAAGTTCGACGTCGCGGCCACGGTCGAGCGGATCGAGTACGATCCCAACCGGACCGCCTATATCGCGCTGATCAAGTACGCCGACGGCGAGATCGCCTACATCCTGGCGCCGCAGCGCCTGAAGGCGGGCGATCAGGTCGTCTCCGGCGAGCGCGTCGACATCAAACCCGGCAACGCCATGCCGCTCGGCAACATGCCGGTCGGCACGATTGTCCATAACGTCGAGCTCAAGAAGTCCGCCGGCGGCAAGCTCGCCCGTTCGGCCGGCAACTACGCCCAGCTCGTCGGCAAGGACGCGGGCTACGCCCAGATCAAGCTCAGCTCGGGCGAGCTGCGCCTCGTGTCGGGCGAGTGCCTGGCCACGGTCGGCGCGGTCAGCAACCCCGACAACCAGAACATCGTCATCGGCAAGGCCGGCCGCCAGCGTTGGCTCGGTCGCCGCCCGCACGTCCGCGGCGTCGCCATGAACCCGGTCGACCATCCGCACGGCGGCGGCGAAGGCCGCACCTCGGGCGGCCGCCATCCGGTCACGCCGTGGGGCAAGCCGACCAAGGGCAAGAAGACACGCAAGAACAAGGCGACGGACAAGTACATCATCCGCAGCCGTCACTCGACGCGCTGACGGTAGGAGGCAAGAAAGTGGCACGTTCCGTTTGGAAGGGCCCGTTCGTGGACGGGAGCCTGATCAAGAAGGTCGAAAAGGCGAGCCAGACCGTGCGCAGCGAAGTGATCAAGACGTGGTCGCGCCGCTCGACGATCCTGCCGCAGTTCGTCGGCCTGACGTTCGCCGTCTACAACGGCCGGAAGTTCATTCCGGTGAACGTCTCCGAGGAGATGGTCGGTCACAAGCTCGGCGAGTTCTCGCCGACCAGGACCTTCACGTCCCACTCGGGCGACAAGAAGGTTTCCAGGGATTAGATGCGATGAGCAAGCAGCCCACCCCACGCCGCGAGGCGGACAACGAGGCCAAGGCCGTGCTGCGCGCCGTTCGCGTCAGCCCGCGCAAGCTCGACCTCGTCGCCGCCACCATCCGCGGCAAGAAGGCGTCGCTCGCCGTGAACGAGCTGACGTTCTCCAAGAAGCGCATCGCGCTGGACGTCAAGAAGGCGCTGAATTCGGCCATCGCCAACGCCGAGAACAACCACAATCTCGACGTCGACCGTCTGGTCGTCGCCGAGGCGTCGGTCGGCAAGGGCCTGGTCATGAAGCGGTTCCAGACGCGCGGCCGCGGCCGTTCGGCCGGAATCATCAAGCCGTTCTCTCATCTGACCATCGTGGTGCGCGAGCGCGCCGAGGCGGAGGACAAGTAAATGGGTCAGAAGGTCAATCCGATCGGCCTGCGGCTCGGCATCAACCGGACCTGGGACTCGCGCTGGTACGCCGAGGGCGACGAATATTCGAAGATGCTCCATGAGGACATCCACATCCGCAAGGTGCTGCGCAAGCGGCTGGCCCAGGCGGGTGTCGCCAAGATCGTCATCGAGCGGCCGGCCAAGCGCGCCCGCGTCACGATCCACACCGCCCGTCCGGGCGTTGTGATCGGCAAGAAGGGCGCCGACATCGAGAAGCTGCGCGGCGATCTCGCCAAGATGACCAAGGGCGAAGTGGCGCTCAACATCGTCGAGATCCGCAAGCCCGAGATCGATGCCACGCTGATCGCCGAGAACATCGCCCAGCAGCTCGAGCGCCGCGTCGCCTTCCGTCGCGCCATGAAGCGCGCCGTGCAGTCGGCCATGCGCCTGGGCGCCCAGGGCATCCGCATCAACTGCTCGGGCCGCCTGGGCGGCGCCGAGATCGCGCGCATGGAGTGGTATCGCGAAGGTCGCGTGCCGCTGCATACGCTGCGCGCCGACATCGACTACGGCATCGCCACCGCCTTCACGACCTTCGGCACCTGCGGTGTGAAGGTCTGGGTGTTCAAGGGCGAGATTCTCGCGCATGACCCGATGGCACACGACAAGCGCGCCGAGGAAGCCGCGCCGCAGCGTACGCCGGCCCGGGTCGAGCGTACCGAGCAGAGGGACGCGTAAGACGCCATGCTGCAACCCAAGCGCACCAAGTACCGCAAGGCCTTCAAGGGCCGCATCAGCGGCGCTGCCAAGGGCGGCTTCAACCTCGACTTCGGCTCCTACGGGCTGAAGGCGATGGAGCCGGATCGCCTGACCGCGCGCCAGATCGAGGCCGCCCGCCGTGCCATTACGCGTCACATGAAGCGTGCCGGCCGCGTCTGGATCCGCGTGTTCCCGGACGTGCCGGTATCGAAGAAGCCGGCCGAAGTCCGCATGGGCTCCGGCAAGGGCGCGCCCGAGTTCTGGGCGGCGCGCGTGAAGCCGGGACGCATCCTGTTCGAGCTCGAGGGCGTGCCGGTGATCGTCGCCAAGGAAGCCCTGGCGCTGGCCGCGGCCAAGCTGCCGATCAAGACGCGCTTCGTCGCCCGCGTCGGCGTCGAAAGCTGAGGAGGGTGGACATGAAAGCCAGCGATCTCCGTCCCAAGACCAAGGACGAGCTCAAGAGCGAAATGGGTAACCTCCGCAAGGAAGCGTTCAACCTGCGTTTTCAGAAGGCCGGTGGCCAACTGCAGAAGACTGCCCGCGCGCGCCACGTGCGCCGCGACATCGCCCGCATCAAGACGGTGCTGGGCGAAAAGGCCGCCGGTTAGGGAGCCATATAAATGCCGAAGCGTATCCTGGAAGGCGTCGTCGTCAGCGACAAGATGGACAAGACCATCGTCGTGAAGGTCGAGCGGCGCATTCAGCACCCGATCTACAAGAAGTTCATCCGTAGATCGAAGAAGTATCACGCGCACGACGAAGCCAATGTCTTCAAGGGCAAGGTTGGCGAAATCGTGCGTATCCGCGAGTGCCGCCCGCTGTCCAAGACCAAGAGCTGGGAAGTTCTAGTCGAGGCCGCGAAGGCCTAGCGGAACGGAGCAAAGATCATGATTCAGATGCGTACCAATCTCGAGGTCGCCGACAATTCGGGCGCCCGTCGGGTCCAGTGCATCAAGGTGCTCGGTGGCTCGCGCCGCAAGTACGCCAGCGTCGGCGACGTCATCGTCGTGTCGATCAAGGAAGCCATTCCGCGCGGCCGCGTGAAGAAGGGCGAGGTGCATCGCGCCGTCGTCGTTCGCACGTCGTTTGCGCTGCGCCGCGCCGACGGCAGCGCCATCCGCTTCGATCGCAATGCCGCGGTCCTCATCAGCAAGCAGGATGAGCCGATCGGCACCCGTATCTTCGGACCGGTGACTCGTGAACTGCGCGCCAAGAAGTTCATGAAGATCATCTCGCTTGCGCCTGAGGTGCTCTAGCCATGGCCAACAAACTCAAGATCAAGAAGGGCGACCGGGTGAAAGTCATCACCGGTGGCAGCAAGGGCAAGGTGGGAGATGTGCTCCGCGTGCTTCCCAAGGAGCAGCGCGTCGTCGTCTCCGGCGTCAATATGATCAAGCGCCACACCAAGCCGAGCCGGACCGAGTCCGGCGGAATCATCGAACGCGAGGCCACGATCCACGTCTCCAACGTGGCCCTGCTGGATCCCAAATCGGAAAAGCCGACCAAGGTCGGGTTCCGGTTCCTTGAAGACGGCCGCAAGGTGCGCTTCGCGCGCGCCTCCGGCGAGACCATAGACCGCTAGGAGAACGGGCCATGCCCGCGCGACTGCAAGAACACTACGCCAAGACCCTCCGCGAAGCGCTGACCAAGGAGTTCTCCTACAAGAACCCCTTCGAAGTGCCGAAGCTGGAGAAGATCGTGATCAACATGGGCGTCGGCGAGGCGGTCAACGACCGCAAGGCCGTCGACGGCGCGGTTGCCGACCTGACGGCGATCACCGGCCAGAAACCGGTCATCACCAAGTCGCGCATCTCGATCGCGACTTTCAAGCTGCGCGAGGGCATGGCGATCGGCGCCAAGGTCACGCTGCGCCGTGAGCGCATGTACGAGTTCGTCGATCGGCTGATCAACATCGCCCTGCCGCGGGTTCGCGATTTCCGCGGGCTCAACGGCAAGTCGTTCGACGGCCGCGGCAACTTCGCCATGGGCCTTAAGGAGCAGATCGTGTTCCCCGAGATCGACTACGACAAGGTCGACCAGGTGCGCGGCATGGACATCATCATCTGCACGACAGCGAAGACGGACGCGGAAGCCCGAGCGCTTCTCCGCGGTTTCGACTTCCCGTTCGTGAACTGAGGCCGGAGAATCAAATGGCCAAGACGAGTTCAGTCGAGAAGAACAACCGGCGCGCCAGGATGGCGAAGCAGTATGCCGGCAAGCGCGCCAAGCTGAAGGCGATGGCGGTCGACGACAAGCTGTCGCCGGAGGATCGCTTCGGCGCCCGGCTCAAGCTTGCCAAGCTGCCGCGCAATTCTTCGCCGACGCGCATTCGCAATCGCTGCGAGCTCACGGGCCGTCCGCGGGCCGTCTATCGCAAGTTCAAGCTCTCGCGCCTCGCGCTGCGTGAGCTCGCCTCGTCGGGCGCCCTGCCCGGCGTCGTGAAGTCGAGCTGGTAACGGGGGACCGTAGACCATGATGACCGATCCCGTCGGCGATTTGCTGACACGCATCCGCAACGGCCAGTCGGCACGCCTAGACAGCGTGACCGCGCCTGCCTCGCGGCTGCGCTCGAACGTTCTCGATGTGCTCCAGCGCGAGGGCTATATCCGCGGCTGGTTCGAAGAAGAGCTCCGCCCTGGCGTGAAGGAACTTCGCATCGAGCTGAAATACGACAACGGCAAGCCGGTCATTAAGGAGATCAAGCGCGTCTCCACCCCGGGCCGCCGCGTCTATTCGAAGATCCGCGAGCTGCCGCGCCACTTCAACGGTCTCGGCATTTCGATCCTGTCCACGCCGCGCGGTGTCATGTCCGACGCCGAGGCGCGCGCCGCCAATGTCGGCGGCGAAGTCATCTGCAAGGTGTTCTAACCATGTCGCGCGTCGGCAAAAACCCGGTTCCCATTCCCGCCGGTGTCACCATCGAGCTCAAGGGCCAGCACCTCAAGGCCAAGGGCAAGCGGGGCGAATTGCAACTGATGGTGCACGACGACGTGTCGGTCGCCAGGGAAGGCGAGGCACTCGTCTTCAAGCCGCGCACCGAGAGCCGCCGCGCCCGCATGCAGTGGGGCACGGCACGCAACCTCGCGAGCAACGTCGTTCGCGGCGTGTCGGAAGGTTTCACCATCAACCTCGAGATCAACGGCGTCGGCTATCGTGCCCAGGCCGATGCCAAGATGCTGAAGCTGCAGCTCGGCTACAGCCACGACGTCGAGGTTCCGATTCCAGCCGGCATCCAGATCAAGGCGCCGAAGCCGACCGAAGTCGAGATCAGCGGCGCAGATCGTCAGAAGGTCGGGCAGCTCGCGGCCAATATCCGCAGCTTGCGCCCGCCCGAGCCCTACAAGGGCAAGGGCATCAAGTATGCCGACGAGAAGATCCGGCGCAAAGAAGGCAAGAAGAAGTAGAGGCGAGACCAACATGTCCGATCGCAACGCTCTATTCGCCCGCCGCCAGCGACGCACGCGCTACGCGCTGCGCCAGGCCGGCGGTGGCCGTCCTCGCCTCAGCGTGTTCCGCTCGGGCAAGCACATCTACGCCCAGGTCATCGACGACCGGAAGGGCCTGACCCTGGCTGCCGCCTCGTCGCTCGACAAGGACGTCAAGGGCAAGCTCAAGACCGGCGCCGACAAGGGCGCCGCCGCCGAAGTGGGCAAGCTGATCGCCCAGCGCGCTGTCGCCGCCGGCGTCAAGGAAGTCATCTTCGACCGCGGCGGCTACATGTATCACGGCCGCGTTGCAGCGCTGGCCAATGCCGCCCGTGAGGGCGGCCTGTCGTTCTGATCGGGAGTTAGCACATGGCTCGTTCACCCGGTGGTTCCGGCCGTTCCCCTCGCGATCGCGATCGGGGCCGTGACCGCGACGAGGACAACGAACTGACCGACAAGCTGGTCACCATCAATCGCGTCGCGAAGGTGGTGAAGGGTGGTCGTCGCTTCGCCTTTGCCGCCATCGTCGTCGTCGGCGATCAGCGCGGTCGTGTCGGCCACGGCGCCGGCAAGGCTCGCGAGGTTCCCGAGGCCATCCGCAAGGCGACGGAAGCCGCCAAGCGCGCGCTGATCCGCGTGCCGCTGCGCGACGGCCGCACGCTGCATCACGACGTCAAGGGCCGTTTCGGCGCCGGCAAGGTGACGCTGCGCTCGGCTCCGGCCGGTACCGGCATCATCGCCGGCGGCCCGATGCGCGCGGTGTTCGAGACGCTCGGTCTCAAGGACATCGTCGCCAAGTCGGTCGGCACGTCCAACCCGCACAACATGATCAAGGCGACGTTCAAGGCGCTCGAGCAGCTCAACTCGCCGCGCATGGTCGCTACCCGCCGCGGCAAGAAGGTCGGTGACCTGCTCGGCCGTCGCGACGAGACCGTCGTCGAGGCGGCGTAAGGAACACCACCATGGCCGACAGCAAGAAGATCAAGATCACCCAGACGGGCAGCCACATCGGCCGCACCGAGGACCAGCGCGGCACGCTGATCGGTCTGGGACTGAACAAGCGTCACCGCACGCGCGAGCTCGTGGATTCACCCGAGGTGCGCGGCATGATCAACAAGGTGCGCCATCTCGTGCGCGTCGAAGACGAAAAGCGCTAAGCGTTACTGAAACGGCAGCGCAGAGGATCGAACGATGAGACTGAACGAAATCGCCGACAATCCCGGTGCCCGCAAGGGCCGCATGCGCGTCGGCCGCGGCATCGGCTCCGGCAAGGGCAAGACCGCCGGGCGTGGCGTCAAGGGCCAGAAGTCGCGCACCGGCGTTGCCATCAAGGGCTTCGAGGGCGGCCAGATGCCGCTCTATCGCCGTATCCCCAAGCGCGGCTTCCGTCCGCCGAACCAGAAGACCTGGCAGGTGGTGAACCTCGGTACGCTGCAGAAGGCGATCGACGACAAGAAGCTCGACGCCGGCAAGCTGATCGACGCCGCCGCGATGGTGGCCGCCGGCCTGTTCAAGAATGCGTCAGATGGCGTCCGCCTCCTTGGCAAGGGCGAGCTCAAGACCAAGATCGAAGTGAAGGTCGCGGGCGCCTCGGCGTCGGCGATCGCCGCGGTCGAGAAGGTCGGCGGCAAGATCGAACTGCCGCCCAAGCCCGTCGCCGAGGCGGCCTGAGCCAGACGGCGTCAATGGGGGCGTCGTCTCCCCCTTGTGTCGTTCACGCGTGAGGTTCCATGGCATCCGCCGCCGAGCAACTTGCATCCAACCTGAACTGGGGCGCGATCGGTAAGGCGACCGAGCTGAAGAAGCGCCTGTGGTTTACCGTGGGTGCGCTCGTCGTTTTCCGTTTCGGCGCCTACATTCCGGTGCCCGGTGTCGATCCCGCGGCCCTGGCCGAGATCTTCGCCCAGAACGCCGGTGGCATCGCGGGCCTCCTCGACGTGTTCTCCGGCGGCTCGATCGGGCGCATGTCGGTGCTCGCGCTGTCGATCATGCCGTACATCTCGGCCTCTATCATCATGCAGATCCTGACGACGGTCGTGCCGTCGCTCGAGGCGCTGAAGAAGGAAGGCGAGGCGGGCCGCAAGAAGATCAACCAGTACACGCGCTATGGCACGGTGATCCTGGCGGCCTTTCAGGCCTATGCCATCTCTGCCGGCCTGGAAAGCCAGGTCGCCACGGCGGGGCCGGTGGTAATCGATCCCGGCCTGTTCTTCCGCTTCGTGACTGTCGTCACCCTGGTCGGTGGAACGCTCTTCCTGATGTGGCTGGGCGAGCAGATCACGGCGCGTGGCGTCGGCAACGGCGTATCCCTGATCATCTTCGCGGGTATCGTGGCGGCGTTGCCTGGCGCCCTGATCCAGACCCTGGAACTCGGCCGTACCGGAGCGCTCTCGGCACTGTTCATCATTGCCCTGATTGTCGGCGTGGTGGCGGTGGTGGCTGTCGTCGTGTTCGTTGAAACGGCGCAGAGACGCATCATCGTCCAATATCCCAAGCGCCAGGTCGGCAACCGCATGTATGGCGGCGAGGCCTCGCACCTGCCGCTCAAGATCAACACGTCCGGCGTCATTCCGCCGATTTTCGCGTCGTCGCTGCTGCTCTTTCCGGCGACCATCGCCTCGTTCCAGGGCAACACCGGCGAGGCCGGCTGGGTGCAGTGGATTGCCACGTGGCTTGGCCACGGCCAGCCGCTCTATCTGCTGTCCTATGTCGGCCTGATCGTCTTCTTCTGCTTCTTCTACACCACCGTCGTCTTCAACCCGGTCGACACTGCCGACAATCTCAAGAAGAACGGCGGCTTCGTGCCCGGCATTCGGCCGGGCAAGAACACGGCCGAGTACCTGGAATACATCCTCAACCGCCTGACGGTGATCGGTGCCCTCTATCTCTCGGCGGTCTGTATTCTACCCGAACTCCTGATCGCCCGTGGCGGCGTGCCGTTCTACTTCGGCGGCACCAGCCTGCTCATCGTAGTTTCCGTCACACTCGACACCGTGACTCAGGTGCAGTCGCACCTGCTTGCCCACCAGTACGAGGGCCTCATCAAGAAGGCCCGGCTGCGCGGGAAGGCCCGATGAACGTCATTCTTCTCGGACCTCCCGGCGCGGGCAAAGGCACCCAGGCACAGCGCCTCCAACAGGAGCGAGGCCTGGTCCAGCTCTCGACCGGCGACATGTTGCGCGCCGCCGTCTCGTCGGGCAGCGAGCTCGGCAAGAAGGCCAAGGGCATCATGGAGCGCGGCGAGCTGGTGCCGGATGCGCTGATGGTGGGCCTGATCGAGGACCGCATCGCCCAGCCGGACGCCGCCAAGGGCTTCATCCTGGACGGCTTCCCGCGTACCGAGGCCCAGGCCAAGGCACTGGACCAGATGCTCGACAAGGCGGGCAAGAAGCTCGACCGGGTGGTCGAGATGGAAGTCGACGAGAAGGCGCTGACCGAGCGGATCGTCGGCCGGTTCTCCTGCGGCAAGTGCGGCGCGGGCTACCACGACAAGTTCAAGCGGCCTAAGGTCGAAGAGGTCTGCGACGTCTGCGGGTCGACGGAATTCACCCGCCGCAAGGACGATAATGCAGAGACCATGAAGACTCGCATGGCCGCCTACCGGGCCCAGACGGAGCCCCTGTTGCCCTACTACGGCACCCGGGGGGTGCTGCGGAAGGTCGACGGAATGGCCTCGATGGACACTGTTTACCGTCAGATCTCCGCCGTTTTGGCAGGGACTTGACAAGCGTGAGTTCCGTTGACTCGGGGGCGCAGGTACCTATAATCGCGCGCTTTTCCGGGGCCAGCGGAACATCTGACGGGCGCGCGCAAGCGCGCCATAAGTCTTTGAAGGAGTTGGGATTTTGGCTCGTATAGCCGGTGTGAACATTCCGACCGCCAAGCGGGTGGAAATCGGACTGCAATACATCCACGGGATCGGTCCGGCGAAAGCCAAGGAGATCTGTGGAAAAGTGGGGATCGAACTCGCGCGCCGCGTGAACACGCTGAGCGACGACGAGGTCATCCGTATCCGCGAGGCGATCGACCGCGACTACACGGTCGAGGGCGACCTGCGTCGTGAAGTGGCGATGAACATCAAACGATTGATGGACCTCGCCTGCTACCGGGGCTTGCGGCACCGCCGCGGCCTGCCGGTCCACGGGCAGCGCACGCATACCAATGCGCGCACCCGCAAGGGCCCGGCCAAGCCGATTGCCGGCAAGAAGAAAGTCACGAAGTAAGTCGAGGGAAATCGGATCATGGCCAAGCCTGCAGCCGCCGCGAGCGGCACCGCCGCCGCTACCACGGCGCGTCCACGTCGCAAGGAACGCAAGAACATCATCGCGGGCGTCGCGCACGTGAACGCGTCGTTCAACAACACCATCGTCACCATCACCGACGCGCAAGGCAACACCATCGCCTGGTCGTCGTCGGGTCAGCAGGGTTTCAAGGGCTCGCGCAAGTCGACGCCGTTCGCTGCCCAGATGGCCGCCGAAGGTGCTGGCCGCAAGGCGATGGAGCACGGCATGCGTACCCTGGAGATCCAGGTCCGCGGCCCGGGTTCGGGGCGCGAGTCAGCGCTTCGCGCGCTGCAGGCCGTTGGCCTCGCCGTCACCTCGATCCGTGACGTGACGCCGATCCCGCACAACGGTTGCCGTCCGCCCAAGCGTCGGCGCGTCTGATTTGCTTACCGGGCGACCGGCTCTCCTCGCGGGAGACGGGTTGTCCAGCGAGCCGCGGCATTCGCCGCCGGTTCCGAAAGATACAGTCGTGGGCCCCCCGTCATGAGTGGGGCGGTCCGCAGAACACCGGTCTAGAGAGGTAGCCCCCGTGCTTCAGAAGAACTGGCAGGATCTGATCAAGCCGGAGAAGCTTGTCACCGAGGCCGGCGTCGAGCCCGGCCGCACCGCCACCATCGTCGCCGAGCCGCTCGAGCGCGGCTTCGGCCTTACGCTCGGCAATGCGCTTCGCCGCGTGCTGCTGTCGTCGTTGCAGGGTGCCGCCGTCACGTCGATCAAGATCGACAACGTGCTGCACGAGTTCTCGTCGATTCCCGGCGCCCGCGAGGATGTGGTCGACATCGTCCTCAACATCAAGGCGATGGCCGTGAAGATGCAGGGCGACCGCCCGCAGCGTCTCTACCTGCGCGCTGTTGGCCCCGGCGAAGTCACCGCCGGCATGATCGAGCTGCCCGGCGACGTCCAGATCATGGATCCGAAGCACCTGATCTGCACGCTCGACGATGGCGCCTCGATCTCGATGGAGTTGATGGTCGCCACCGGCAAGGGCTACATCCCGGCCTCGGCGAACCGTCCGGAAGACGCGCCGATCGGCCTGATCCCGGTCGACTCGGTGTTCAGCCCGGTCAAGCGCGTCTCCTACAAGATCGAGAACAGCCGCGTCGGCCAGGTCACCGACTACGACAAGCTGTCCATGACGGTCGAGACCAACGGAACGACTATGCCGGCCGATGCCGTGGCGCTCGCCGCCCGCATCCTGCAGGACCAGCTCCAGCTCTTCATCAACTTCGAGGAGCCGCGCGAGGTCCGCAAGGAAGAGCAGCAGGACGACTTCCCGTTCAACCGCAACCTGCTGCGCAAGGTCGACGAACTCGAGCTGTCGGTGCGCTCGGCCAACTGCCTGAAGAACGACAACATCATCTACATCGGCGATCTCGTGCAGAAGACCGAGGCGGAGATGCTGCGGACGCCGAACTTCGGCCGCAAGTCGCTGAACGAGATCAAGGAAGTGCTGGCCGGCATGGGCCTTCACCTGGGCATGGAAATCCCGGGCTGGCCGCCGGACAACATCGAAGAGATGGCAAAGCGGCTGGAAGAGCCGTACTAGGCCGGCTGGAAGGATATTAGGTCATGCGTCACGCCAATCGCGGTCGGAAATTCCACCGCACCTCTGAGCATCGCAAGGCGATGTTCATGAATCTCGCCGGTGCTCTCATCAAGCACGAGCAGATCACGACCACGCTGCACAAGGCGAAGGATCTGCGTCCGATCGTCGAGAAGCTGGTCACGCTCGGCAAGAAGGGCGGCCTGCACGCCCGCCGCCAGGCGATCGGCTTCCTGCGCGATCCCTACGTTGCCGACAAGCTCTTCACGACGCTCGGCCCGCGCTATTCCAAGCGCGCCGGCGGCTATCTGCGGGTACTGAAGGCGGGCTACCGCTTCGGTGACGCAGCGCCGATGGCCGTGATCGAGTTCATCGAGCGCGACACCGCCGCCAAGGGCCAGGACAGCGGCCCCTCGGCCGAGCCGGCTGAGCAACAGGAAGCGGCGTAAGCCCCTTTCCGAGGATCTTCGAAAAACGCCCGGTGGCACTGCCCGGGCGTTTTTCTTTGATAGGCTTTTCGCCATGTCCTTGACGTTCAAGAAGGCCGTTCCGTCGGAGCGGGAGGATGCCCAGCGGATCCTGTGGACGGCGTTCACGCCCTATGTCCGCAACCTCGGCCGCGAGATCACGGCCCACCACTACACGTTCCTCGCCGCCGCCATCGAGCGCGGCGACGTCTACCTCGCGCTGGAGGACGGAGAGATCGTGGGCGTCGCCGCGACCGTGCGGCGCGACGACGGCATCTACATCGACCGGCTGGGTGTTGCGCCGTCGCGCCAGGGCACAGGCCTCGGGAGCTTCCTCCTGGAGCGGCTTGAGGAAATCGCGCGGTCGAGCGGCCTCAAGGAACTGTCGCTCGAGACGGCCGAGATGGCGGAGGGCAACATCCGGCTCTATCGCCGGCATGGCTTCGAGATCGTGCGCCGCGGCCCGCCCTCGCACGGCATGGACGCACATATGCGAGTCATCATGGTGAAGGCGCTCTAGGCGGCCCAGGCGATCGGATAGCGGTTGAAGCCGCGGAAGCGGGCGCGGCCGCCGCGTTCCGGTGCCCCGTCGCGGCGCAGCCCTTTTAGGCGGCCAACCAGCCGCCCGATGGCGATGGTGCCTTCCAAGCGTGCCAGGACGGCGCCCAGGCACATATGCACGCCGGAGCCGAAGGCAAAATGGCGATTGGGGTCGCGGCCGATGTCGAAGCGGTCGGGCTCGGCGAACTGCGCCGGGTCGCGATTGGCCGCGCCGATGCCGATATGCAGGTAGGTGCCGGCGGCAAGAAGCTCGCCGCCAATCTCAAGGTCGGCCGTGAGGCGGCGGTTGCCGAGCTGGTTGGAACTTTCGAAGCGCAGCCCTTCCTCGACACAGCTCTTGAGCAGTGATGGGTCGTGTCGCAGCCGCTGTAGCTCGCCGGGGAAGCGCAGGAGCGCATCGACCGTGTTGCCGATCAGGTTGGTCGTGGTCTCGTGACCGGCATTCAGAAGGAAGATGCAGTTTTGCACCAGTTCGTCGTGGCTGAGCCGCTCGCCATCGACTTCGCCGTGGATCAGGACGCCCAGGACGTCGCGATCATCGGCTGGGTGCTTGCGTCGCTCGGCGACGAGATCGTCGAGATAGGCCGAGAACTCAGCCACTGCCGCGTTGCCGGCGGCCTGCCGCTCCGGCCCGGCGACCGGCTCCAACGCCCCCAGGATGGCCAGCGAATAGCGACGGAAGGGCGCTCGTTCGCCGGCGGGCACCCCCAGCATGTCGCAGATCACCTCGACCGGAAGGCGGAAGGCGAAATCCTCGATCAGGTCCATGCGTCCGCGGTCGGCGCGCTGGGCGAGGAGGTCATCGACGACGGCCTCGATCCGCGGCTGCATCGTTGCCAGCGCGCGCGGCGTGAAAGCGGCGGCCAGGAGCTTGCGCACCCGCGTATGCAATGGCGGGTCGTTGAAGACCAGGCTGGTCGTGTGATGGCGATAGAGCGGCGTGCCGATGCCGAACTTGGGGCCGAACTCGGCCTTCTTGTCGGAACTCATGCGGGAGTCGCGGTAGCAGACCGCGACGTCGGCATAGCGCGAAAGAAAGACACTATCGTCGGGTAGCCGCTTCAGCGGCGCGAAACGGCGCAACGCGTGATAGTAGGGAAACGGATCATCGAGGAAGGCCCGCTCCAGCGCGGCCAGATCGAAGCGCCCGGCGAAGGCCCGGGCTTCATCCGCCGGCAGTTCGATCAGGTCCTGCGTCAGAATTGGTCCTCCTTGAGCGCGAACACCGTCCGGCCGGCGGCCTTGAGCGGGCCGAGCTGGGCCAGCGCCGGGGGCAGGATGACCTCGGCATAGAAACGCGCCGTGATCAGCTTGGCCTCGAGGAACGCGGGGTCGCCGTCGCGGGTCGCGAGCCGGGTCTGGGCGACCAGGGCGCTGCGGGCCAGCAGCCAGCCGCCCAGCGCCGTGCCGGCCAGCCTCAGGAAGGGCACAGAGCCCGCCAGGGCCGTCACCAGGTCCGCCTTGACCGACTGCGCCACCCACTTGGTGGCGTCTTCCAGGGCGTCTGCAGACGCCAGCAAGCCAGCACGAATTGTTGCCAGATCGTCGCCGGGGGCCGCTTTCATCTCGTCGGCCAGGGTGCGCATTTCGGCCACCAGCGCCAGCATGGTGTCGCCGCCGTCCTTGGCCACCTTGCGGCCCACCAGGTCGCGTGCCTGAATGCCGTTGGTGCCCTCGTAGATCGGCAGGATCCGGGCATCGCGCAGATGCTGGGCGGCGCCGGTTTCCTCGATGAAGCCCATGCCGCCATGGATCTGCACGCCGGTCGAGGCGATCTCGTTGCCGAGGTCGGTGAACCAGGCTTTGACGATCGGAATCAGCAGGTCGACGCGGTCCTGCGTCCGGCGGGCGGTTTCCTTGTCGGGATGTTTTAGGGCGCCATCGATGCCGGCGGCGGTGTAGTAGCCCAGTGCCCGCATCGCCTCGATCTGGGCGCGCATGGTCATCAGCATGCGCCGCACGTCGGCGTGATGGACGATCGCTACCGATTCCGGCTTGGGGCTGCCGTCGTCCTTCGATTGGACGCGTGTCCGGGCAAAGGCTGCAGCCTGCTGATAGGCACGCTCGGCGATCGCCAGGCCCTGGATGCCGACCGAGAGCCGGGCGTTGTTCATCATGGTGAACATGTAGGAAAGGCCGCGGCCCTCCTCGCCGACCAGGTAGCCCACCGCGCCGCCATCGTCGCCGAACGACATCACGCAGGTCGGGCTGGCGTGGATCCCAAGCTTGTGTTCGAGGGACACGCAGCGCAGATCGTTGCGCTTGCCGGGCGCGCCGTCGGCGCCGACCAGGAATTTCGGCACGATGAATAGCGAGATGCCGCGCACGCCGGCGGGCGCATCAGGCGTGCGCGCCAGCACCAGGTGCACGATGTTCTCCGTCAAATCGTGCTCGCCATAGGTGATGAAGATCTTCTGGCCGGTGATGAGGTAGTGGTCGCCGTCGCGGACCGCCCGGCTCTTGAGCTGGCCGAGATCGGAGCCGGCCTGCGGTTCGGTCAGGTTCATGGTTCCGGTCCATTCGCCGGAAATCATCTTGGGTAGGTAAGTGGTCCGCTGTTCGGGCGAGCCGTGATGATGGATGGCGTCGATCGCGCCCTGGTTCAGCAGCAGCACCAGGCCGAAACCCATGTTGGCCGCCTGCCACATTTCCTGCACCGTGGTCGCGAGCAGCCACGGCATGCCCTGGCCGCCGAACTCGGGGTCGAAGGGGAGCGAGTTCCAGCCGCCGGCGACGAATTCCTTGTAGATGCCGGCAAACCCCGGCGCGGTGCGGACAATCCCGTTCTCCAGCTTGGCGCCGACCTTGTCGCCGTCGCGGTTGAGCGGCGCCAGACCGTTGCCGGCGAGCTTGGCAGCCTCCTCCAGCACCGCATCGACCGTGTCGTCGGTGGCGTGTTCGTAACCGGGCAGCGTCGAAACGCGTGCCAGACCGGCCACTTCGCGCAACGCGAAACGCATGTCGGCGAGCGGGGCGGTGTAAGTCATGTGTTTTCCTCCGGGCCGCAATATGCCGCGCCCCGTCGCTTTTGGCGACCGGCTCAGGTACCTTGATGGCAACATGACCGATACCGTTCAGCTTGCCCCAGTCCTTCTGGAAATAGCCGGCCCCCGGGCCACCATCACCCTTAACGATCCCGCCAAGCACAACCGGCTCGATCCTGCTGGCCTCAAGACGTTGCGCGCGGCAATCGAGAAGGCCGATGCCGATCCCGCCGTGCGCGTCACCGTGATCACGGGGGCAGGCGAGAAGACCTTCTGTTCGGGCTACGACCTTGGCTCGATCTCGGCCAGTGAGCGCCGCTCCCAATCCACCAACGACGACAGTTTCGAGAAGGTCATGGATCGCCTCGAGGCAATGCGCATGCCGACCCTCTGCGCCTTGAACGGCGGCGTCTATGGCGGGGCCACCGACCTGGCGCTCGCCTGCGATTTTCGTCTCGGTGTAAAGGGCATGAAGTTCTTCATGCCGGCGGCCCGCTTCGGCCTGCACTATTACCCGGGCGGCCTGCGTCGCTACACCCAGAAGGTCAGTCCGAGTTTTGCCAAGCGCGCCTTTCTGCTGTCGGAGGATTTTTCCGACACGGAATTGCTGGCCGTGGGATATCTCGATTGGCTGGTCGACCGCGCCGAGTTCAAGGATAAGGTCGACGAGAAGGCCGCCAGACTCTCCTCGCTGGCACCGCTGTCCATGGCGGGCATGAAGCGTGCGATCGAGCAGTTCGCCCAGGCGGCGCCCGACATGCCATCGATCCGCGAGAGCGCCCAGGCCTGCGCCGGGTCGGAGGATTTGCGTGAGGGGCTGGCGGCATTGCGCGAGCGTCGCGCGCCGGCGTTCAAAGGACGCTGACATGCGGCTGGGCCGGTTTGCCCTCGCCCTGCTGGTCTTGTCGAGTGGCGTCGCTGAGGCGCAGCAGCTCGATTTTTCACGCGTCTCGCGTAGTGGCGACGAACGCCTGAGCTACCGGTGGCGAGATCTCGACCGCCGCGAGCAGGCGACGGTCTTTACGCTGACCCGCCAGGAAATCAGGGAAGCCGAAGCCTCGTTCAAGGATTTCAGCCTCGACGGGATGTGGAAAGATATTGCCACTAATTTGCGCGATGAAACCGCCAAGTTCGGCAATGGCGCGCAGATCGAGATCCGTCGGGTAGGGGACCGCTTGAGCTGGACCGTGAAGGTTCGCGATCCAGCGTTGCAGGAGACGCTGATCAAGCGCCTCAACGAGCGGTTCACGCGATCGCAGAAAACCTACCTTGCCCGACACCTGCGGCAGCGGCTCGACGAGGGCCGCATCATGGTCGATTTCGCCGCCGCCACCCGCGCCTTGCAGGACCCGATGCGGGCTGTCGCAAAGGCACTGGGGGCCACGCCCGGCATCGCCGACGATGATCGGGCCCGGGCGAATCTAGCGCTCGCCTTCTTTCAGCAGGTCCCTTATGCGACGCTTGGAGACGCGGCTCGGCGGGGAGGTGATTTCCTGCCCGGCCCCGCTCTGCTGGCGCAAAACCGGGGCGATTGCGACAGCAAGGCCGTAGCCTTGGCGGCGGTCCTGCGGGCGTACACCCCTTGGCGAAAGCTTGCGATCATCGTGATGCCCGGCCATGCCATTCTCGGCGTTGACCTGCCGGCCCAGCCGGGCGAACGAAAGGTACGTGCACAGGCACGGCAATATGTCGCCCTCGAGCCCGCAGGCCCGGCGATGGTGCGGATCGGCGACGTGGCGCCCCAGACCGCCAAATATCTCGCCGAGGGGCGCGCGATCGAGATTTGGCCGCTAAACTGAACCCACCATGCAACGCCGTCTCGCTGCCATCGTCCATGCTGACCTCGCCGGATTCACCCGGATGATGGAAGGCGCGGAAACCCGCACCTTCCGGCATCTGAAATCAGCCCAGATCGAGGTCTGGCGGCCGGCGATCGAGGTGTCGCAGGGCCGGCTGGTTGGCACGGCAGGCGATGCCATGCTGGCGGAGTTCGGCTCGGCGGTGACCGCCGTCGGGGCCGCCATCGATATCCAGGAACGCATGGCGCGCTTCAACGAGGCCCTGCAGGCCGACCAGCGCATGATGTTTCGCATCGGCGTTCACTTGGGTGAGGTGATCATCGACGACGAGGACCAGAACATCTTCGGCGACGGTGTCAATCTCGCCGCCCGCATCCAGGCGCTGGCCGAGCCTGGCGGTATCGCGGTATCGCGCGCTGTGCGCGACCTGGTCGAGCTCAAGGTCGACTATGTCTTCGCCGACGGCGGCGAACAGCAGATGAAGAACGTGAGCCGGGCCGTCCAGATCTTCCATGTGCGCCACGCCCGGGCGCCGACCCTCGGAACGACGACGCGGATGGTGCCGCAGATTACTCTGCGCTTCGAGGGCCCCGATTCTGCCGGCCGCAAGCACGCCTTCGACGTTGCCCTCGACAAGCTGATGACCCAGCCACAGGGAATGGTGATCGGTCGCTCCGCCGACCAATGCGAACTCGTCGTGGCCCACGCCACCGTGTCGCGCCGCCACGCCCGCCTCAGCCTCGCGGGTGAAGCGCTACAGGTTGAGGACCTCAGCTCGACCAACGGTTCGGCGGTCAATGGCGCGGCGCTCAGCGCCGGGGCGCCGGTGGCGCTTCATGCCGGCAACAAGCTCCGCATCGGCGACGTCGAACTGCTGGTGCGGCAGGTCTAGGATATGCGCCACGCATGACCGATTCAGCAAAGCCGCCGCTAGGTGAAGTGCCCGAGGTCGATTACGTCGCGCTCCGTCCCGGGCAGGCGATCGGCCGCTATGAGATTGTCTCCGTTCTCGGCCAGGGTGGCTTCGGCATCACCTATCGTGCGCGCGACATCCAGCTTGGCCGCGAGGTCGCGATCAAGGAGTACCTGCCGTCGGCGTTGGCGGTGCGCCAGGACGGTGCCACGGTCCTGCCACGTACGACCAAGATGGCCGATGATTTCGGCTGGGGTCGCGATCGCTTCGTCACAGAGGGCCGTACGCTGGCGACGCTGCATCGCGTGCCGGCGATCGTGCACGTGTTCGACTTCCTCGAAGCCAACGGCACGGCTTACATCGTCATGGAGCTTCTGAGCGGCGAGACGCTCGAGGATCGGCTGAAACGCCAGGGCACTCTCACGCCCGACGAGGTCGATCGCATCCTGTGGCCGCTGCTCGACGGGCTGGAGCAGGTGCATGGCGCGGGCTTCCTGCATCGTGACATCAAACCGGCGAACATTCTGCTCAATGCTGCCGGCGACCCGACCCTGATCGATTTCGGCGCCGCGCGCGAGGCGATGGTCGGGCGGACATCGGCGATGACGGCGATCTTCACGCCGGGCTACGCCGCCGCCGAGCAGATGACATCGGCCAAGCAGGGACCGTGGACTGACATCTACGGCCTTGCTGCCACGCTCTATCATGCGATCGCCGGCAAGACGCCGCCCAGTGCGTTCGATCGCATGCTGGACGATGTCTACGAGCCGCTCGCGCGGCTGCTGCCGAAGGGGTTCGGATCGGGCCTTCTGGCCGGCGTCGACGCAGGCCTTACCGTCGCCGCCCGCGACCGGCCGCAGTCGATCGCCGGTTGGCGGCCCATCCTCGGAATGACCGCAGCACCGGCCGCGGATGAGACCATGATGATGGCCAAGGCGCCGCCGCCTGCGGCCGGTCGCCATTCCGTGCTGACACCGACACCGGACGCCGCATCCTCCGGAGCAGCGCCAAAGTCTCGTACCGGGCTCTGGATCGCCCTGGCGGTCGTTCTGGTCGCAGCCCTTGGCGGTGGCGGCTACTACGCGACGGCCATGCGCGGTCCGGATCCCGAGACCGTCAAGGCGCGGGCGGCGGCCGAAGCGGCGGAAGAGGAGAAGCGCAAGTTCCAGGAGGAGGCGCAGAAGCTCCGTGCTGAAAAGGAAGCCGCGGAGCAGAGCAAGGCCGAGGAAGACGCCCGGCTCAAGGCAGAGCAGGAGACACGGCAGAAGGCGGAGGCCGACGCCGCGGCGAAGCGCCAGCTCGAGGACGAGACCCGCCGCAGAGTCGAAGCCGAGATGGCGGAGAAGAAGCGGGCCGACGACGAGGCGCAGCAGAAGGCCGCGGCTGAAGAGGCGGCCAAACGCAAGGCCGAGGAGGACGCCCGCAAGGCGGCCGAGCTGGTCGCCGGTCAGTTCGACCATTTTGGCAAGACGTTGATGTTGCTGACCTTGCGCAACAATCCCGCCGAGATTCGCTTGCAGGGGGTCGACGTCGTGGACGATCCTGGCTTGCGCCAGGCCGGGGTCAATGCCCTGGCGGCCAAGCCGCGCAACCTGCATTGCCGTCAGACCGACCGGCTGACCGACGGTACGCCGCTCTATCGCTGCCTGATCACCAAGCTCGACGCCAAGGATCCGCTGGCCGACATTCCCGACTCGGATCGGGTCGATCTCGCACTGGCGCTGGTCCGCGGCGGGCTGGTCCTGGCCTCCTGCGACGCCCCGCGGGCCTATGCCGACGCCGAGGACGAAGCCCGTGGCAAGAGTCTGAACTTATGGGCTATGATAAAGCCCGCTGAATACAGACGGAGATGCGCACGATGAATGCTGTAGTTTCCATGCCGAGCCCCCGTGCAACCGCACGGCCGCGGTTCCTCGTCACGCTGCTCGGCATGGTGGCCGCGCTCGGTCTCGCGACAGGCTGCACGACCAGCGAAAGTGGCGGCCCGTCGAACCAGGCCATGGGCACCGTCATGGGTGCGGCGGTCGGCGGCGCGGTCGGCGGTCTGGCCTTTGGCAGCGCCGGCGGCATCGTGGGCGGTGCGCTGGTGGGCGCGCTGGCAGGCAATCTCGTCGGCCGGGCGCTCGACAACCAGGAGCGGGCACGGCTCGCCCAGGCGACGCAAAACGCCTTCGTAGCCGAAACCAACGTACCGACCACCTACACGGTCGAGAAGACCGCCAATCAACCCGCGTCGACGCCGGCAACCGTGGTCGCCGCCAAGCCAGTCGGTCCGCCGGCCGGCCGCGCCGACGGCAGCACCTGCCGGCCGATCGAACTCACGGCAACCAAGAACGGCCAGACAACGACCGAGACCACGACCTTCTGCAAGGCCTCCGGGTCCAACGATCTGAAGCCGGTCACAGTCTAGTCCGGAGGGCGATCGGCGGCCGGAGTTTAGCCTGCCGCGGGAAGTTGGCAGCCTTTTGCGTTATGCCGGAGGCTCATGAGCGACGTGCCTGACCAGTCTGCTTCCAGCGGGACGGGGACGCCACCGGTCGATTTCGTTGCGCTGTCAGCGGGACGGATGATCGGACGATACGAGATCGTCTCCGTGCTCGGTCAGGGCGGCTTTGGGATCACCTATCGCGCCCTCGACAGCCAGCTCCACCGCGCGGTCGCTATCAAGGAATACCTGCCATTGGCGCTTGCCGTGCGCCAGGACGGCACGACGGTGCTGCCGCGCTCGACCGACGCTGCGGCGGACTTCGCCTGGGGTCGCGACCGCTTCGTGGCCGAGGGGCGGACGCTTGCCAGCCTGCAGAATGCCCCAGCCATTGTCCGGGTCTTCGACTTCCTCGAAGCTAACGGCACGGCCTACATCGTCATGCAGCTGCTGAGCGGCGAGACGCTCGAGCATCGGCTGAAGCACAAGGGGCCTCTGGCGCCGGCCGACGTCGACCGCGTCCTATGGCCGTTGCTCGATGGGCTGGATCAGGTGCACGCGGCCGGCTTCCTGCATCGCGACATCAAACCGGCCAACATCCTGCTCGATGGTGCCGGCAATCCCACCCTAATCGACTTCGGGGCGTCGCGGGCGGCAATGGTGGGCCGCACGACGGCACTGACGGCGATCTTCACGCCGGGCTATGCCGCGGCCGAACAGTTCACTTCGGCCAAGCAGGGGCCGTGGACGGACATCTACGGCCTGTCGGCGGCCCTCTATCACGCCATTACCGGCCAGACGCCGCCCAGTGCCTTCGATCGCATGCTGGACGACAGCTACGAGCCGCTGGGCGGGAAGTCGCTGCCGGGTTTCTCGCCCGGTCTGTTGGTCGGGATTGACGCCGGGTTGGCCCTCCGGGCCGCCGACCGGCCGCAGTCTATCGGCGGCTGGCGACTCATCCTGGGTCAGACGACAGCGCCCGATGCCCATGCAACGGTGGCGATGGCCCGACAGCCCGCGCCGATTGCTACGCCCGTCGCTCCCACTGTCCAGGCGCCGGCCAAAAGTCGCATGCCTCTGTTTGCCGCCATCGCGGCAGTGGTGCTGGCTCTTGCCGGTGGCGGCGGATACGTCGCCTTCGCCCCCGGCAGCACGATGGCACCGGCGGGCACGGCGTTACAGGATCTCAAGATCGAGGATCTCGAGCGCGTGCTGGCGGAGCGACGCAAGGCCGATGCTGCGGCCGCGGAGAAGAAGAGATTGGAGGAAGAAGCGCAGCACAAGGCCGAAGCCGATGCCACCGCCAAGAAGGCCGCCGACGCCGAACTCGAGAGGGCACAGCAGGCGCGGCTGAAGGCTGAACAGGAACTGGCCCAAATGAAGGCCGAGGTGGAAGCCCGCCGCCAGGCAGAGGCCGGTCAGCGCGAGCAGGCTGACGCCGCCGCACGACGCGCCGCCGAGGAAGCCGCCCAGCGCAAGGCAGAGGCCGAGATGGCGGCGCTGAGACAGGCCGAGGATGACGCGCGCAAGAAGGCGGCTGCCGAGGCCGACACCAAGCGCCAGGCCGACGAGGCACTCGCCAGGGCACAAGCCGAGCGGCAGAAAGCGGAAGCCGAAGCGAAGCAGAAGGCCGAAGCGGAAGCCAGGCAAAAGGCCGACTCCAGCGCCAAGGAAGTTGCCGAGGCGGAAGCTCGCCAGAAGGCTGAGGCCGACGCCAAGCAGAAGGCCGATGCCGAAGCCGCCGCTGTTGCCGCCGGGAAGAAGGCAGCGGAAGCAGACGAGACGGCGCTGCGTCTCGCGATGGCCGACCGCCAGCGCCTCCAGGTGGCGCTTACGTCGTTGGGCTTCGATACCCGCGGCAGCGACGGCGCTTTCGGCCCGCGCTCGCGCGAGATGATCGCCAATTGGCAGCGCGGCCACAGCTATCCGGCGACCGGCTTCTTGACTGGTGCACAGAATCAGGCGCTGCTACGCGAAGCTGCTCCGGCCATCACCAGGTTCGACGACGAGCAGAAGAAGCTCGAGGAGGCCAGGAAGAAGGCCGACGAGGACAAGGCCAAGGCCGAGGCTGCCGCCAAGGCGGTACCTCCTCCTCCTGTCGCGGCCGCGCCTCCGCCCGTAGCTGCGGCGCCGAACGTTGCAGCTGCTACCCCAAGATCGGGGCCCGATGGGGTCTGGCGGGGACCGATGCATTGCACGTCGTCGAGATTAGGCGGTGAGTTCACCGTCGGCATGCAGATCACCATATCAGGCGGCTCTGGCACCTGGACCCGACCAGGCTCCGGGCCCGGCACGCGCGGCATTCAGTCCGTCAGTCTGCAAATCAGCGGAGCGCAGGTTAACGTTTCGCGCATCTTCGTGCCCAACAATCAGCCCGGAGTGTCTCAGACGGGGAGGATGTCGGCGCGATTCGAGGGCAATAGCATCAGTGGCGCGGGGCCCGAGCAGGGCGGCGGCGGACGCACCTGCAACATCTCGTTGACGCGGGCCCCCTAGACGCCATCCTGCGGTCGACATTATTGCGAGAGGACCGAGATATGGCGGGCAATGAGAAGGCGCGCGCGCTGCGCGATCGGCTGGCGAAGGGCGAGTTCATCCTGGCCCCCGGGATCTATGACGGCATCTCCGCCCGCGTGGCGGACAAGATGGATTTCCCCGCCCTCTACATGACGGGCTATGGCGCCACGGCCTCGGCGCTCGGTCTGCCGGACGCCGGGCTCGCGACCTATTCTGACATGGTCGCGCGGGCCGAGATGATCTGCTCGATCACCAAGACGCCGTTGATCGCCGATGCCGATACCGGCTACGGCGGCCTCCTCAATGTCCGGCGCACGGTGCGCGGCTACGAGGCAGCCGGCGTCGCCGCGATCCAGATCGAGGACCAGGAGATGCCCAAGAAGTGCGGCCATACGCCCGGCCGCCGCGTCGTGCCGGCCGAGGAGATGGTGCTCAAGATCAAGGTCGCGGTCGAGGCGCGCCGCCACGACGAAACGATGATCGTGGCGCGCACCGACGCGCGCACGGCGCATGGTCTCGACGAGGCGCTGCGCCGGGCCCGACTCTACGAGGAGGCCGGCGCCGACGTGATCTTCGTCGAGTCGCCCGAAAGCGAAGCCGAGCTCGAGCGTATCGGCAAGGAAGTGAGCAAGCCATTGCTCGCCAACATGGTCGAGTTCGGCAAGACGCCGCGCGTGGAAGTGGCGCGGCTGAAGAAATGGGGCTTCGATCTCGCGATCTATCCGGGCCTGGGCTTCAGCGTCGCCGCCGAGGCCATGCGGCTCGCCTGGTCGCATCTCAAGGACAAGGGCACCAGCATCGACGTGGCCGCCCCTCAGTACCGCGACATGCACGAGCTGATGGGCTTCCCCGAGGTCTGGGACTTCGAGAAGCGCTGGGCGCCATGAACGGACCAGGCGGACCAAGGGGGCCGGGCGGCAAGCAGTTCCTAGAAATGCTGGCGCGGCTGCCGGCGCGGGTGTGGCTGCAGGCGATCATCGGCCTGATCGGCTTCATCGTGCTGGCTGTTCTGGGCTTCGCCGTGATTGCCGGCGTGGCGGCCGTGGTGTTGATCGCCATCCTGGCTTTCAAGGCCAAGGCGTGGATCGCCACCCTGTTCGGCGGGAAATCGCCGGCCCAGCCGCCGCCGCGCGACGTGCGCCAGGTGACCGACGTGCAATACGAGATTGTCGACAAGCGGGACGACACCCCGCCGCGCTAAAACGCCTAGACGCGGACGATCTTGCCCGGATTCATGAGGTTTTGCGGATCGAGCGCGCGCTTGATCGACCGCATGGTGTCGAGCTCGATCCTGCTGCGGTAGTGCGCCAGCTCGTCGACTTTTAGCCGGCCGATGCCGTGCTCGGCCGAGATCGAGCCGCCGTAGCCCACCACCAGATCGTAGACCGCCCCGCTGATCGCCTCGCCATAGCCGTTGAACCGCTTCTTGTCCCAGCCCGGTGGCGACTGGCAGTTGAAGTGAAGATTGCCGTCGCCGACGTGGCCGAACGGCACCGGCCGGCAGTCGGGCAGGGCCTTCTTCATGGCGGCGAGGCCTTCCGCCATGAAGGCCGGGATCTTGCTCACGGCAACCGAGATGTCGTGCTTGATCGAGGGGCCCTCGCGCTTCTGGGCCTCGGAGTGGTTTTCGCGCAAGGCCCAGAAGGCGCGGCCCTGGGCCTCGTTCTGGGCGATGGCGGCATCGAGCACGAGGCCCTGTTCCATGGCCTCGCCGAGATAGGTCTCCATCTTTTCCCTGAGCCCGGTCTCGTTGGCGCCCTCGCGGCGGGCGCGGGTCGAAGACCATTCGAGCAGCACGTACCAATCGTGGCGTTCGGCCAAGGGATCGGCCGAGCCCGGAACGTGCTTCAGGACGAAATCGACGCCCTGGCGGGCCATCAGCTCGCAGGAGGTGACGTTGTCCTCTGATGCCGCATGCGCGCCGCTCAGCAGGTCGACGGCGGCCTGGGGCGAGGGCACGGCGATCCACGAGGTCGCCACGTCCTTGGGCTTGGGCCAGAGCTTCAGCACCGCCTTGGTGATGATACCCAGTGTGCCCTCGGCGCCGAGATAGAGATCGCGCAGGTCGTAGCCGGTGTTGTCCTTCTTGAGCGCCCGGAGGCCGTTCCAGACCTCGCCTTTCGGCGTCACGACTTCCAGGCCAAGCACCAGATGGCGGGTGTTGCCGTAGTGCAGCACCTGCACGCCGCCGGCGTTGGTCGAGAGATTGCCACCGATGGTGCAGCTTCCCTCGGCGGCGAGGCTGAGCGGAAACAGGCGGTCGTGCGCCGCCGCCGTCTCCTGGATCGTCTTCAGGATCACGCCCGCCTCGACGGTCATCGAGTAGCCGATCTCGTCGATCTCGACGATGCGGTTCATGCGGGTGAGCGACAGCACGATCTCGCGGCCGTCCTCGTGCGGCATGCCGCCGCCGACCAGGCCGGTGTTGCCGCCCTGGGGAACGATGGCGACACCCGCGGCGGCGCAAAGCTTCACGACTCTGGCGACCTCCTCGGTCGAGCCAGGCCGCACCACGGCGAGCGCGGTGCCGAGATAGTTGTCGCGCCAGTCGGTGAGATAGGGATGCTTGCCGGCGTCGTCGGTGATCAGGCCCTTGTCGCCGACGACCGCACGCAGCTTTTCGATGAAATCAGTCACAGGCGGAGAATCTTGCCGGGGTTCATGATGTTCTTGGGGTCGAGCGCCCGCTTCAGCGAACGCATGGTGTCGAGCTCGATCTTGGAGCGGTAGTGCGCCAGCTCGTCGATCTTGTCGATGCCGATGCCATGCTCGGCCGAGATCGAGCCCGCCATGTCGCGCACCAGGTCGTTCACGGCCCGCGTGACGGCCGGCGAATACTGCTTCAGCGTCTCGCGGTCCATGCCCTTCGGTCCCATGAAGGAGAAGTGCAGGTTGCCGTCGCCGATATGGCCGAGCGGGTAGGGGCGGATCGAGGGCAGGATATCGAGGGCAGCCTTGATGCCCTTGTCGATGAATTCCGGGATCTTGGAGATCGACACCGAGATGTCGTAGCTGAGGCCGGGCCCTTCGGCGCGGGACGCGGGAGCGACCGACTCGCGGATCACCCACATATTGCGCGACTGCGCCTCGCTCTGGGCGATCACGGCATCGAGCACGCGGCCCTGCTCGAGCTGGTCGCCCAGGAACTGCTCCATCTTGTCGGACATGCCCTCGGCCCCTTCGGCCTTGGACCGCGACGACGACCATTCGAGCAGCAGGAACCACGGCGTGTCGGCTTTCAGCGGATCCTGCGTGCCGGGAATGTGGCGCAGCACCATGTCGGTGCAGGCCCGGCTCATCAGCTCGCACGAGCCGACATTGTCGTCGCTGGCGGCATGCGCTTCCGACAGGATTTCGATCGCCGCCTGCGGGTCGCGAATCGCGAGCCACGCGGTGCACACGTCCTTGGGTGCGGGCCAGAGCTTCAGCACGGCCTTGGTGATGATGCCGAGCGTCCCCTCGGCGCCCATGAACAGGTGCTTCAGGTCGTAACCGGTATTGTCCTTCTTGAGCGAGCGCAGCCCGTTCCAGACGTCGCCGTTCGGCAGCACGACTTCCAGGCCCATCACCAGATTGCGCGCGTTGCCGTAGCGCAGCACCTGCACGCCGCCGGCATTGGTCGAGAGATTGCCGCCGATCATGCACGAGCCCTGGGCGCCCAAGCTGAGCGGAAAGAAGCGGTCGTGGCCGGCCGCCGTCTCCTGCAGGGTCTGCAGCACGCAGCCCGCCTCGACGGTCATCGAATAGCCGACCGGATCGACTTCCAGCACATGGTTCATCCGCCCGAGCGACAGCAGGATGCCCGAGTGGGTCGGCCACGGCGTGGCGCCGCCCATCAGGCCGGTGTTGCCGCCCTGGGGCACGATGGCGATGCCGTTGTCGAAGCAGAGTTTTACCACCTTGGAGACTTCCTCGGTGTTGCCCGGCCGGACCACGACGGCAGCCGTGCCCACGGTCGAGCCGCGCCAGTCGGTCACGAACGGCTGCTTGCCCTGGTCGTCGAGGATCAGGCCCCGCTCGCCCACGATGGCGCGCAGCGCCTCCAGAACGGCAGGCGTCACCGGGACGGTCGGAATGACGGGCGCAATGATGGTATCGGGCATGGTTTTGTTCTTCTCCCTAGGCTGGGAAATCTAGCGTCCGCGGTCCTTGCCGTCACCCGCTGCCGCCCGGCGCAGCCGGTCGTTGATCGCAAGGCCGAGGCCCGTTTCCGGAATGGGCATGACCGCAATGCGGCCGATACCCGGCCGGTCGAGCAGCCGCATCTGGGCGAACAGGTTGGCCGCCGCCTCGGCAAGGTCGCCGGACGGGCTGAGGTTGTAGGTCAGCATCGCGCCCGGCGGCACCGTGGATCCGAAGGCCAGCAGGCCCTCATCTGCGCCGATGCTGGTGGCGCCCAGGCGCACCGGCCGCGCCGGCGCGTAGTGGCTTTCGAGCTGGCCGGGCGATTTGTGCGCCGAGTCGCCTGACGGGAGGGCGTGGCTCACGGCAATGGGTCCGATCACGGCTTCGATCGCCTCGCGCGTGGCACCGCCGGGGCGCAGCAGGGTCGGCGTTGCTGTCGAAAGGTCGAGCACCGTCGATTCGACACCGACCAGGCAGGGCCCGCCGTCGAGGATCAGCGGTACGCGGTCGCCCAGCGACTCGACCACATGCTCGGCGCGTGTCGGGCTGATGGCGCCGCTCCGGTTGGCCGAGGGCGCGGCGATCGGCCGGTCGGCGGCACGGATCAGCGCCTGCGCCACGGGATGCGAGGGCGCGCGGATCGCCACCGTGTCGAGTCCGGCCGTCGCCAGCAGCGAGATCGGCGACCCCGGGCCGCGAGGCAGCACCAATGTGAGCGGCCCCGGCCAGAAGCGTGCCGCGAGCCTGTCGGCGGTTTCGTTCCAGCGCACGAACTTCTGCGCGGCGGCAGCATCAAGCACATGGCTGATCAGCGGATTGAACTCGGGCCGGCCCTTGGCCTCGAAGATCGCCGCGACCGCGCGCTCGTTGGTGGCATCGCCGCCCAGGCCGTAGACCGTCTCGGTCGGGAAGGCGACGAGCTGGCCGTCGCGCAACAGCTGCGCCGCTTCGGCGATCGACTGCGTGTCGGGCTCGACAATTCGTGTCATCGGACCGCGGGCCTCCAGGCCCGCTCATGCTCGAAGGAGCGCGCCACTGGAGTCGCGCGCTCTTCTGAGCGGGCCTGGAGGCCCGCGGTCCCATGATCGACCTTCACCGCGCCGCCTTGCTGCGGGCGATGAAATGCGGATTGGAGAAGCGCGGCTTGCCGTAGAGGAGGGGGCGGTCGTCGGTGGTGACCACTTCACCGCCCGCGGCTTCGAGCACGCCCTGGCCCGCGGCGGTGTCCCATTCGTTGGTCGGGCCGAAGCGCGGATAGATGTCGGCCTTGCCCTCGGCGATCAGGCAGAATTTCAGGGAGGAGCCGGCCTGCACGCGATCGGCGACGGTGAGACCCTGGTTGCGGAACCAGATGTCGAGGTCGCTGTAGATGGCATGGCTGCGGCTCGCGCAGGCCGTCAGGCCCTGCGGCGGTGCCGGCCGCGTGGTGATCGGGCTGAAAGCGCCACCGCCCTCGCGCTTGTCGGCGCCGAGGCCCGAGGCGCCACGCCACAGCGTCTCGGTCGCCGGCGCCAGCACGATGCCCAGCGTCGGCCGGCCGTTCTCGATCAGGGCGATGTTCACGGTGAACTCGCCGTTCCTCTTGATGAACTCCTTGGTGCCGTCGAGCGGATCGACCAGCCAGAAGGGCCCCCCCGATTGAATGGCGTCGATCTTCGGCACATGGCCCGCGGCCATTTCTTCTTCGGCCACGACCGGCAGGCCGGGCGTCAACGCGCGCAGGCCAGCCACGATGACGATCTCCGCGGCGTGGTCGGCGTCGGTCACCGGGCTCTTGTCGGCCTTCGTGCGTTCGCCGAGGTCGCCGGCATAGATGCGCATGATCTCGCGCGCGGCGTCGCAGGCGAAGATCGTGCAGGCATCGCGAAGAGTCGTGAGGTCGGGGAGGGTCATGGACATGGGAGCGGCGACCTTATAACCCATTCGACCATGGCAAACAGGCTTTTGGGCGTCATATCGGCTCTTCCCGAAGAACTGGCCCATCTCTCCGACCTCTCGGGCGAGCAGAGCCTGATCGGCGGGCTGCCCTTCTGGCGTGGCCGGATCGCCGGCCGCGACGCGGTGTTCGTCGAATCGGGGGCGGGCAAGGTCAATGCCGCCATCGCCACGGCGCTGCTGCTCGACCGCTTCGACTGCCGCGCGCTGATGCTGTGTGGCGTGGCCGGCGGCATTGATCCGGCGCTGGGCGTCGGCGATGTCGTGGTCGGCATCGGCAACACCCAGCACGACTACGGCGTGCTGAAGGAGGACAGCTTCCTCACCATCCAGCCCGGCAGCCGGCCGTCGCTGGGCGAGGACCCGACGCCGGGCTATCCGCTGGCCGGGCCGTTGGCGGCGCGCCTGCGCGAAGCCTTGGCGGGCCTCGTGCTAAAACCGTTGCCGGAAGCCGTGGGGGCGGGCCGCCGCGCGCCTGCGATCCATTTCGGCACGATCCTGACCGGCGACATCTTCGTCAATTCCGAGCGCACGCGGCAGCGCCTGCATGCGGAGTTCAAGGCCCAGGCCGTCGAGATGGAAGGCGGCGCGGTGGCGCAAGTGGCGCATCGCTGGGGTCCCGACATTCCGGTCGTCAATGTGCGCTGCCTCAGCGACCTCGCCGGCGCCGAAAGCCATCTCGATTTCCGCGCCTTCCTGGCCGTGGCAGCGCGCTACGCCTCGCAAGTCGCCCACCGGTTGGCGCCTGTAGTCTGAGGTCATCGCCTCCCCATTCATATGGGGAGGTGTCGTCGTTCTACGACGACGGAGGGGTCAAAAGCCCCATCAAGATTCCTGACCCCTCCGGCGCTGCGCGCCACCTCCCCATTTGAATGGGGAGGAATCTAAGATTGCTTCAACACACGCCCCGCGACGGCGTCGAGCTTGGCGATCATGTCGGCCGAGCGCGCCGCGGGTGCCGTGATCAGCGCATGGTCGAGCGTGCGGTCGCAGCCGTGCGGGCAGGGAGCGGGCCGGGCCTGCTTGAGCCGGGGGGCGACCATGCTGACCAGCGTCTTGGCCTTCTCGGCGTTGTCGAGCAGCACGCGGACGATGTCGGCGACCTGGACATGGCCGTGGTCGGGATGCCAGCAGTCGAAATCGGTGACCATGGCGACGGTCACGTAGCAAATCTCCGCTTCGCGGGCGAGCTTGGCCTCCGGCATGTTGGTCATGCCGATGACGTCGCAGCCCCAGCTCCGGTAGAGCTTCGATTCGGCGAGGCTCGAGAATTGCGGCCCCTCCATTGCGAGATAGGTGCCGCCGAACCTGATCGGAAAACCGGCCTCGCGGGCACACGCGTGCGCCGCTTCGGCGAGGCGATTGCAGGTCGGATGCGCCATCGAGACGTGCGCCACCAACCCGTCGCCGAAGAAGCTCTTCTCGCGTGCGAAGGTGCGATCGATGAACTGGTCGACCACCACGAAATGCCCGGGCGGCAGATCCTCGCGCAGCGACCCGCAGGCCGAGAGCGAGAGGATGTCGGTGACGCCCGAGCGCTTGAGCGCGTCGATGTTGGCGCGATAGTTGATAGACGACGGCGAATGACGGTGGCCACGGCCATGGCGGGGCACGAACACGACATCGAGCCCGTCGAGAACGCCGAACAGGAATTCGTCCGATGTCTCGCCGAACGGCGAGGCGATCCGCCGCCACGTCGCGTCCTTGAGGCCGGCGATTTCGTAGACGCCACTGCCGCCCAGAATGCCCAACACCGTCATCCGCTTCTCCTTGCTGGCGTTGGTGTATCATGCTCGGAATCAAGAATCTTGGCCCTGTTGGCCTTTCTCGGTTTCACGCACATTGTCATCCCGAGCGAAGCGAGGGACCTTTAAGGCCACCGATAAAGATCCCTCGCTTCGCTCCAGGGCGGGGGTTACCCCGCCCGAGATGACAATTTTGCCGTGATAGAAAAAGTGAAGGAAACACCTATGGGCAAGCTCGACGGCAAGATCACCATCGTCACGGGAGCGACCAGCGGCATCGGTCGCAGGACCGCCGAGATCTTCGTGAAGGAGGGCGCCAGGGTCCTGGCGACCGGCCGCCGCGAGGAGCTGGGGCGCACGCTCGAAGCGTCGCTCGGCAAGGACAACTGCATCTTCGTGAAGGCCGACGCCACCAAGGAAGCCGACGTGAAGGCGATGTTCGAGGCCTGCCTCGCCAAGTGGGGCCGGCTCGACTGCCTGTTCAACAATGCCGGCGGCCCGGCGCCGGTGGGCGGCATCGAGACGGTGCCGGTCGAGGGCTTCGACGCGGCGATGGCGACGCTGGTACGCTCGGTGATGCTGGGCATCAAGCACGCGGCGCCGATCATGATGAAGCAGGGCTCGGGCAGCATCATCAACAACGGCAGCATCGCCGGTCGTCGCGCCGGCTACTCGACCTCGATCATCTATGGCGCCGCCAAGGCCGCGGTGAACCACCTCACCGTCTGCACCGCCATGCAGCTCGGCGAGAAGAACGTGCGGGTGAATTCGATCTCGCCGGGCGGCATCGCCACCGGCATTTTCGCCAAGGCACTGGGTGTGGCGCCCGACAAGGCCGACAGCTACGCCGAGGAGGCCAAGAAGATGATGGCCACCATGCAGCCGATCCCGCGTGCCGGCATCACCGACGACATCGCCAAGGCGGCGGTGTTCCTGGCCTCCGACGATTCGACCTTCATCAATGGCCATGACCTGGTGGTCGACGGTGGCGTGGTCGGCGGCCGGCTGTGGACGCCGCATCAGGAAGGCGTGAAGGCGATGCGCCGGGCCTACGGCGTCGACGAGGTCTGATGCTGCGGATCCTCGGCAAGGCGAGTTCGATCAACGTCCGCAAAGTCCTATGGACCTGTGAAGAAGTCGGCCTGCCGTATGAGCGGCAGGACCAGGGACCCGAGCTCGCGCTCAACCCCAACGGCCTGGTGCCGGTGATCGTCGACGGCGACTTCGTGCTGTGGGAATCCAACACCATCCTGCGCTACCTGGCCGGCCGCTACGGGTCGGCGTCGTTGCTGCCGCACGAGCCGCAGGCGAGGGCCGAGGTCGAGAAATGGATCGACTGGCAGGCGACGGAGTTCAACTCGGCGTGGCGCTACGCCTTCATGGCCCTGGTGCGCAAGAGCCCAGCCTTCGACGATCCCCGCCAGATCGCGACATCGATCAAGGACTGGACCCGGATGCTCGCCATCCTCGACGACCGGCTGGCGACGACGAAGGCGTTTGTCGCCGGCGCCGCCTTCACCCTGGCCGACATCCCGATCGGCCTGTCGATCAATCGCTGGTTCATGTCGCCGCTGGAGCGGCCGTCGTTCCCGGCGGTGGAGGCCTACTACGAACGCCTCAGCACGCGTCCGGCCTTCCTGAAACACGGCTGCAACGGCATTCCGTAATTATCCGTCATGTTCACCGTCATGTTCCTCTCCCCCGCTAGGGGGAGAGGTTAGGTGAGGGGGCGACGGCGAATGTAACCCCCTCACCCGTCCTCTCCCCCTAGCGGGGGAGAGGTGGGATGATGAAGGGTACATTTTACGTGAGCTTGTATTGCCGCTGAAAAAACGCCGAATGCAGGCCGCCGTGAGGCGGTCTAGCGGCGATGTGTTGTGTGACTTGTGAGTTTTCTGAACTGTTGCCGGCGACCATCAGCATGACTTGATTTACGGGAATGGTCTTAAGTGTCTCCCGTTTCAACAGCGCATCAAAGACATTCTCCGGCTCACCTTCGGGAACGGCAATCCAGTATCTCAATGCCTTGATCATGCTCTGCGTTTCTGGGTCATATGCCTTGTAGTCACCGGCAAGGTAGTGCGTTCCCAGCGTTTCAATCCTGGCGATGCAGATGGGTTCGCCCGCGCCGGCAGGATCTTCCGCGCTATGGTCGGTATGCAGACCATGCGGTTGGGGAGCCGTGAACTTGCCGTACGAATAATGGCCCTTGCGATAGCGCGCCGAGGGAACGAGGACGCCCATCATCTCATCGACATCGTCATTATAGAGGCGCACATAATTCGCCATCGTGTCGGGCGTGCCGCGGCCAAACTTTTCGACAAGCCATCCGTCATCGACAGCTACCGTTGTGACGTCGTCGAACTGCGTCGCATGTTCATAAATCGTTTTCGTTGCACCCTCGCGGAAGCGGGCAATGGGTATGGGCAAGTGCGTATGCGCCTCGCGATCATTGAAATTCGCATGCAGGCGTTCAATGAGGGACCAATGCTCGGAAGAAAGCGGCAATGGTTCCAGTATTTTCAGTCTGGGCCGTATGGTCTCCCATGCCTGATGAAGAGACGTCATGGTCGCTACTCGCGCACCGGCTGGCCTTCGAGCGCGAGCGGCGCGTCCTGCGCCGGCTTGGCGCCGTCGTCGATCCGCAGGCAACCGGCGTTGAGCCCGTCGCCCGGCGCCTTGTCGACCGGCGCGATGAAGAGCGCCGTCACCGTGAGGTCGCCGACCGCGAGGCGCGCCTCGCTCAGCCAGCGCGTGGCGCGGATCGAGGCGCCGGCCTTGTCGAGTCTGACCCAGCCGCAGAGGACCGCGCGCTCGCCCGAGCTGTCGATGCGGACATGGGCCGTGTCGTTGCCCTTGAAGGCGCCGGCGGCGCTGGTGACCCGCCATTCGAACGGCACCGCGCGGTAGAGCTTGGCATCCTCGGCGGAGACATCCGTGGTGCCGATATAGTCCGCCTTGGCGAGCGCGGGATCGCGGATCCAGCCCTGCGACGCCGCAATGCCGAACAGGATCAGGCCTCCGCCCAGCAGCAGGAACACCCAGCGGGGAATACCGGACATGTTCACGCCGTCGACGTCACGCCAGGATCGTCGTCAGGCCGCCGTCGACCACCAGCGTATGGCCGGTGATATAGGCGCCGGCGTCGGAGGCGAGCAGCAGCAGCGCGCCGCGCAGGTCCTCCGGCTTGCCCCAGCGGTGCGACGCCGTGCGCTGTTCCAGCATGGCGCTGAAGTCCTTGTTCTTCTGCAGCGGCACGTTGAGCTCGGTGCGGATATAGCCGGGCGCGATGGCGTTGGCGGTGACGTGCGGCCCGTACTCGACCGCGAGGTTCTTGGTGAGGCCGATCAGCCCGTGCTTGGCCGAGACATAGCCCGCCACCGAGGCGCGGCCCAGGATCGCCATGACCGACGAGATATTGACGATGCGGCCGTATTTGCGCGCCAGCATGTGCCGCCCGACCTCGCGCGCCACCACAAACTGGCCGATCAGGTCGGTCTCGATCACCTTGCGGAAATCCGCGGTCGCGGTGTCGACGATGTTCTGGCGATGGATGACGCCGGCGTTGTTCACCAGCACGTCGATGCGCCGGTGCTTGCGCACGATGGTCTCGACCTGCTCGCGCACGGCCGCCTCGTCGGTGATGTCGAGCGGCACGACATGGGCCTTGCCGCCTTTCTTCGCGATGCTTCTGGCCGTGGCTTCCAGCTCTTTCACGGTGCGGCCGGCGCAGAGTACGGTGGCGCCGGCGCCGGCCAAGGTGAGGGCCATGTCGCGGCCGAGGCCGCGCGAGGCCCCGGTCAGCAACACCACGCGGTTCTTCATCGAAAACAGGTCTGCCATGGGGTGCTATCCTAGCCTATGAAGGGTGCCGCGAGATATCGGGAGAAACGACATGGCGAAATCGACCGGGGCGAAATCGAACGGGGCGAAGACGAACAAGGTGGCGATCGTGACGGGCTCGGCGACAGGTCTCGGCGCTGCATGCGCGGTCGACCTCGCGGGGCGCGGCTGGAATGTCGCCATCAATTATACCAAGAGCAAGAAGGAAGCGGACGAGACCTACGCCGCCGTGAAGGCCAAGGGCGTCGAAGCCATCCTGGTGCAGGCCGACATGGGCCAGGACGCCGACTGCCGCAAGCTCGCCGCCGAGACCCTGAAGAAGTGGGGCCGCGTCGACGGCCTGATCAACAATGCCGGCACGACCAAGTTCCAGAGCCAGGGCGACCTCGAGGGCGTCACGCCGGAAGACTTCGACCGCATCCTGCGCGTCAACGTCACCGGCCCCTACATGATGAGCCGCGCCGTCTATCCCGCGATGAAGAAGCAGTGGGACGATAGCCAGGACCGCGGCTCGATCGTGAACATTTCTTCGATCGCTGGCGTGATGGGAGTCGGGACGTCGATCCCCTACGCCGCCTCGAAGGGCGCGCTCAACACGCTGACCCTGTCGCTGGCGCGCTGGTTCGGACCGGCGGTGCGCGTCAACACCGTGTGCCCGGGCTTCATCCAGACCCGCTGGCTGCTGGGCGCCTTGGGCCAGGAGAACTACGAGAAGCTGCGCGATGCCCAGGCAGAGACCACGCCGCTCCGCCAGGCCGGCACGCCCGAGCAGATGGCCGAGGCCGTGATCTTCTTCCTGACCAGCGCCAGCAACATCACCGGCGAATTCCTGATCGTCGACGCCGGCACCCATCTCGGCGGCCTGCCGATGAAGGGGCGGTAGCCCTCAAGGGGAGCCACGGTGAGCAAGGAGGCCCGCTAGGCTCTTTTCAATTGCGAATTATTCGCAATCGCGATAATGTGCGGGCATTGTGCCGTCCGATACGACTTCCTTATTCAGCACCCACCGCCGGTCGCTGGTCGAGTACGCCGCCAGCATCGTCGGCTCGCGCGCGCAGGCCGAGGACGTGGTGCAGGAAGCCTGGCTGCGCTTCGACGAGGTCTCGCGGCAGCGCTTTCTCGGCGAGCCGCTGGCCTACCTTTACAGGGTCGTCCGCAATCTCGCCCTCGATGGCCGCCGCAGCGGCGCCCGGGAGACCCGGCTTCTTGCCAGCCAGGCCGCCGCCGTGGCCGTCGTGTCGAGCACCTTCAGCCCAACCCCCGAGCGTATCGCGCTCTACAAGGACGAGCTGCGCCTGTTGCACGAGGCCCTGGCCGAGCTTCCCAGGCGGACCCGCGTCGCCTTCGAGATGCATCGCCTGGGCTGCTGCAAGCTGCGCGAGATCGCAGAGCATCTCGGGATATCGCTGCCGCTCGCCCAGCGGCTGGTCGCCGACGGCCTCGACCATTGCCGCACGCGCCTCGGCTGGTCCTGAACTTTTCCTGAACTATTTTTAGAAAATCCGCACCGCCGGACGTTAATGACGAGGTTACCGGCTTTGCGCCTTCCTCGAAGGGCCGCGAGAGCCCGAAGGCGCGACTTTGAGAGGATGGTCGATGGAGGTTACGCCGGAAGCGGCACGCAGGCAGGCGTTCAGGGAAGCCACGGACTGGCTCATCCTGCTGCAGGAGGAACCGGAGGACCGCGGGCTGCGCCGCCGCTTCGAGGCGTGGCGGGACGCGAGCCCGGTCAACGCCGAGGCCTGGCTCGCGACTGAGCGCACCGCCGAGGTCGCGACGGCGATGACGCCGGCCCACGCCGACGAATGGGCATCCGTCGTGGCGCGGCGTCGCGCGCGCGAGGCACGCGACGAGAGGCTGCCGCGCGCCGGCGCATGGTCGAGGCGCGGCGTCGGGTTTTCACTCGCCGCGGTCGCGGTCGCGGCGTGCCTGGCGATGCTGGCAGCGCCGGCGATCCTGCTGCGGCTGCAGGCTGACCACGCGACTGCAACGGCCGAGCTGCGCACGCTCGATCTTGAGGACGGCAGCAGGGTCACGCTGGCGCCGTCGAGCGCGGTTGCGGTCGCCTTCGCTGCCGGCGAACGGCGCGTGCGCCTCCTGGAAGGACAGGCCTTCTTCGAGGTCAGGCCCGACCCGGCACGACCTTTCCGCGTCGAGGCGGGCGCGGTCGAGACGACCGTCCTCGGGACCAGCTTCGAAGTCCGCCTGGATGCAGGGAGCGTCACCGTCGCGGTGCAGGAAGGCCTCGTGCAGGTCGCCTCGCCGGGCCCAGGGACGCGTGAAGGGACGCGTGGGCGCGCACGCGTGGCCGAGCGGCTCGGTGCCGGCGACTCCCTCCGCGTGGCATCGTCAGGAATGGTGGAGCGCTCTACCGAGCTGCCGTCCCTCATGGCGGCGTGGCGGCAGGGCCAGCTCCTGTCGCACGACCGGCCGATGCGCGAGGCCGTCGACATGCTCCGCCGCTACTGGGGCGGCACGATCGTCCTCACCGACGACGCGCTCGCGCGGCGCACCGTCACCGGCGTCTACAATCTCGCCGACCCCGAGGAGGCGTTGCGCGGCATCGTGCAGACCCACGGTGGCAAGGTGCGCCGCATCACGCCCTGGCTCCTCGTCGTGTCGGGCGCCTGAGACGCTCCCGGATCTTTTTTTAGAAAGTCGCCGCGCCTGTTCGTTGTTCCTTCGCTTGAGTGAATGCAAAGCGTCGCCACGCCGCCGCCGTGACGTCGTGCCTTCGCTCCATCCCGGGAATGGAGTTTGGCGTGAACAGGAACAGGCTTTCGGCCGGCGTGTCGGCGCTTCTGGTTGCAATGGCAGTGCCTCAGGCGGAGGGATGGGCGCAGGTTGGCGTCGCCGAGACGCAGGTTGCGCAGGGCGAGCGGCGCGCGTTCGACATTCCGCCACAGCCGCTGTCGACGGCTCTGGTGCTGTTCGGCCAGCAGGCCGGCCGCCAGATCACCGCCGACGGCGCGGTGCTGCGCGGTGTCTCGACGCCGGGCGTGCAGGGGACGATGTCGGTGGAGGACGGCCTGCAGCGGCTCCTTGCCGGCACGGGTCTCACCTTCACCGGGACGGCCGGCGCCACGATCACGCTGCAGAGATCCGGGCAGGGCGCCTCGGACGCCGTCCAGCTCGACCCGGTGCGGGTCCAGGCAAATGTGCCGCCACCGCAGGCCGAGATCGGGACACCGCCCCAGCTATATGCGGGCGGGTTCGTGGACAGAACCAATCGGGTTGGCGTTTTGGGTAACCGAGACTACATGGACACGCCCTTCAGCGTGACGACCTACACTGAAAAGACCATCCAAGATCAGCAGGCGCTGACGCTCATCGACGTCGTGGCAGTCGATCCCACCATCCGTAGTGTCTACGCGCAGGGCAACGAAGACGATCGGCTCATGATCCGGGGCTTCCCTGTCTTTACCCGGGACATGGCCTTCAACGGTCTCTACGGCATCACTCCGGAGTTTTCCGTCGGGATGGCGGGCATCGAACGTGTCGAAGTGTTCCGTGGCCCGACGGCATTGTTGAATGGGATGTCGCCGCGTGGAGCGATCGGTGGCACCGTCAACTTCGTGCCCAAGCGCGCGCCAGATGAGGGAATCACGCAGGCGACTCTTCGTTACCTCACGAATTCGGAGTTCGGGGGGCAACTTGATATCGGTCGCCGCTTTGGACCGGACAAGAGCCTTGGTCTGCGCGCAAATGCGTCCTACACCGGCGGCAACACATCTGTGGCGAACAGCACGGACGGCTTGCTGGAGTTGACGCTCGGCGCCGACTATCGGGGCGACAACACGCGGATGGACGCCGATATCGGGTATCTTTCGCGCCGCATGAACGGAATCACATCCTCCAAGTTGCTGGCGGCCGGCGCGACGCTGCCGACGGCTCCGAATGCCAGCGACAACTACTCGCCGCCCTGGACTTTCAACAACTACGACGATCTCTATGGCGCTTTTCGTTTCGAACACGACTTCGCGCCAGCGCTCACTGCATTTGCCAAGATCGGCGGTAGGCGCTCAAACAACGCCGCCCTGCAAGTGGATATGACGATCGGCAACAACCAGGGCGCGTTCACGGGCGTTCCATATTACGTAAACTACTACGTCGAAACGCTGTCCGCCGATGCTGGCGTACGTGGCCGGTTCGACACCGGTCCGGTGCAGCATGAAATGGTGCTGGATGGCTCGTACCGCCTCGAACAGAACGGCGCCCGCTTTACCTATGGTGTCGGGCCCGCCTACGCGGCGAATATCTACAATTCTGGATCCAGTCCTTGGATGGTCCCCCAGCCCAGTCTCGATCCGTCTGTGACAATGGCGCCGCCGACGACTTCGCAGATTCTTTCGAAGAGCATCGGCATCGTTGACAGCCTGTCTGCCGCGCAAGGCAAGGTCCAGTTGATAGCGGGCGTCCGAGCACAGAACATCCAAGTGTCCAACTATGACGGAACCACCGCGATGACAACGGCGGATACGCCGGGATACAATCAGTCCGCGGTGACGCCTTCCGTCAGTCTCGTTGTGAAGCCATGGAATTCAGTGTCGTTCTATGGAAATTACATCGAGGCGCTGGAACAGGGAGCGGTCGCTGGTCCTGGCCTCACCAATGCGGGAGAGGTATTTCCGCCGTTCGTGTCGAGGCAATTCGAGGTTGGCGCAAAACTCGACCTCGGTACTTTCGGAGCGACGCTCAGCGCGTTCCAGATCATGCGGCCAAGCACAGTCGTCACGCCTGCCAACGCTCTCTCGGTCGATGGCACGCAACGCAACCGGGGGCTGGAATTCGTCATGTTTGGCGAACCGTTGCCGGGCCTCAAGCCACTGGGTGGCATTACTTTGCTTGATCCGGTGCTCACCAACACGGCGGGTGGCTTGAACAACGGCAAGACGGCGCCCGGTGTGTCCAATGTGCAGCTCAATCTTGGGCTGGATTGGAGCACTCCGTTCCTCAAGGGATTCGCGGTATCGGGGCGTGTCATTTATACCGGCCAAGCCTATCTCGATTCGGCGAATACGCAGACTGTTCCAGCCTGGACCCGGGTCGATCTCGGCGCCCGTTATACCTTCGAACGAGCTGATGGAAAGCCATTGGTACTGCGCGCCAATGTCCTCAATGTCGGAGATAGCAACTACTGGTTGGCGGCGCCCGGCTTCGTGAGTCAAGGCTCACCGCGAACCTTCCTGCTGTCGCTCAGCGCCAACTTCTAGGCGACAGCAGTGCTAGCAAATTTTTAACTTGCAGCTTCCGCAGGTTCTGGGCTATATTTCTGCTATCGTCGCCGCGACGTGCATCTTCTGCATGGGCCGCCCGGTCACTTGCCCGGAGCGGCCTTTTTCGTGGCCGGTGGCAGCCCGGACTCCACCCTCATACCGGTACTGTTCGGCCACCCGATCCGCAACCACGCTGCGGATGCGCAACAATCAGTCGATCCGCGGAAGGCCGCTCCGTTGGGTCGACGCAAGAGCCGGGAGAAACCCCGCCAAGCCCGCTCCTCCGTCCCGGGCCAATGGGCGATGCCATGCAGCCACTGGCCTCATGAACCCCGTGGACGGGTTTTGCCGGTTTCACCGGCCTCTGAATCTGCGTGGAGAGAACACCATGAACAGATGACCGGCCAGACGCCGCCGTCGTTCGTGGTGTTCGCGAAGGTCGACTCGTAGAACAGGTCCGAGATTCGGGCCGGTGCCGGAGCGCACGCGGCGCTGTATCGGACGGTCGCGGCAAGCCGTTGATTCCGGCGGCTGTTTCGCCCCGCGTGG
>Ga0207952_1000330_pt1 | contig 43018 bp, 25 predicted proteins | sample SubbioR12Aug_8Ca_FD_184831 | JGI IMG/M metagenome (GOLD analysis project Ga0207952, IMG submission 184831) | Serpentinite rock and fluid subsurface biosphere microbial communities from McLaughlin Reserve, California, USA - CR12Aug_8Ca (SPAdes) | ecosystem: Environmental > Terrestrial > Deep... | reverse complement strand
CGATTTTGGCCACTGGTTACACGCCTTGTTTCCGCAGAGAAGCCGGTTCTTGGGGCGCTCACGTTCGTGGTTTGAACCGTTTGCACCAATTTGACAAAGTAGAGATTGTTCGTATAGAACATCCTGATAAATCCTATGAAGCCTTAGACGGCATGGTGGAACACGTAAAATCGATTTTAAAAGAATTAAAATTACCGTACCGCATTTTACGTTTGTGCGGCGGCGATATGGGATTTGCCTCAGCCATGACTTACGACTTTGAAGTGTTCTCTACAGCGCAAGACCGTTGGTTGGAAATTTCTTCTGTGTCTAACTTTGAAACCTACCAAGCCAATCGTTTGAAATTGCGTTTCAAAGGAAAAGACGGCAAAACCCAATTGGCGCATACCTTAAACGGAAGTTCATTGGCTTTGCCACGCGTTTTGGCCGGCATTATAGAAAATTACCAAACTCCGGAAGGCATTGTTATTCCGGAAGTGTTGCGACCGTACACCGGTTTCGACATCATTAACTAATTGCGTTAAACTTACCTAAACAATGTACTAAACGAACACAAAAAGTGTTACTTTAGTACATTGTTGTTTTACTGTAGTCATGAAAAAATTACTCACTGTTTTGTTGTTGTTCCTGTCGGTTTGGGCTGAGGCTCAAAACGAACAATTGGCGAACAATTACTTCGACCGTGGCGAATTTGAAAAGGCTTTGGTGAGTTATGAAGAATTGCTCAAAAGCCAGCAAGGCAACACAAACTACTTCCAAAGAGTGGTGGAATGTTACCAACAATTGCAACAATTTGACAAAGCCGAAAAAGCCCTGCAAGCCCGCTTAGACAAATACCGCCAAAGTACACTGCTGGTTGAATTAGGGTATAACTACCAACTGCAAAAAAACCAAGAAAAGGCCAACAAATATTACGACCAAGCCATAGACAAAATCAAAAAAAATGCACCCGAAGCTTACGGTATCGCCTATATTTTTGAAAGAAAGGCTTTGTTTGATTATGCGCTTTTGGCTTACAAAACAGCTTTGGAAACCGATCCGAAATTGAGTTTCAATTTTCAAATGGCGATGATTTACGGGCAAAAAGGCGAACCCGATTTGATGATAGAAACCTATTTGTTGGAAGCCTATCAAAATCCGCAAAACTTACCTATCATTCAAAATCAGTTGTCGCGATTTATGACCGAAGACGCCGATGCCAATTTTAACGACAGTTTAAAAAAAGCCTTGTTGTTACGAGCGCAAAAAACGCAAGAGGTATTTTGGAACGACTTTTTGAGCTGGTTTTTTGTCCAACAAAAAGAATACGGTAAAGCCTTTATCCAACAAAAAGCGATTTACAAAAGAAATCCGGATTCTTTCAGCAACATAGTGAATTTGGCTCAAATGGCTATCAGCGACAACGACCAAGATTCGGCTTCGGAAATCTTGACTTTTGTTCTAGAAAATACCAACGATTTGGAATTGCTCATTCAAGCGCATTCTTATTTATTGGACATGAAAATCGAACGCGCCACGGCTAAAGATTATCCCGAAATCACAGCTACTTTAGACAAATTAATTAAAGAATTCGGCGTGAGTCCGTACACTTTAGAGTTGTTAGCGTTGGAAGCCGATTTTACCGCTTTCCACTTGAACAATCCTGAAAAAGCCAAAACCATTTTGAAAAACGCTATGGAAATGCCGGTGAATCGCTACCAAATGGCCGATTTAAAAATGCAGTTGGCGGACATATTGTTGTTTGAAGAAAAATTCAACCAAGCCTTAATTTATTATTCACAAGTAAGTGAAGACATGAGCGGTGATGTTACCGGACAGGAAGCGCAACTCAAAACCGCCAAAACGAGCTACTATAAAGGCGATTTTGAATGGGCTTCGCACCAACTGAAAGTACTGAAGTCAGCTTCTACCCAACTGATTGCCAACGATGCTTTGGATTTGTTTTTACTCATCAGCGACAATACCGTAGAAGATTCGACCCAAGTGGCTTTGAAAAAATTAGCTCGAGCCGACTTTTTGTTGTATCAAAATAAAAAAACAGAAGCGTTGGCGCAGTTCCAACTCATTTTAAAAGAACACAAAGGCGAAACCATCGAACCGGTGACCTTACTTCGCATAGGAAAAACCTATGAAAAAATGGGTGATCTTACCAAAGCATTGGACCATTATGCCGACATCTTAAACAACCACAAAGATTGCATTTACCGCGATGAAGCACTCTACTACTCGGCTGAGATTTATAATGTAAATCTCAACGATGCCGAAAAAGCCAAGCCTTTATATGAAGAAATCATCTTTAAGCACGAAGACAGCATTTATTTTGTTGACTCGAGGAACAAATACCGAAAACTGCGCGGTGATACCAATTTATAAATAAGTAAACACTAATATTAAATCCTAATTCCTTAATCCTAATTCCCAAATAATCACATGATACTCTATAACGTTACCATCAATATACACGAAAGCGTGCACGACCAATGGATGCAATGGATGCAGGAAAAACACATTAACGACGTCTTGGCCACCGGAAAATTTTCGGCCGCGCGTATGGTAAAAGTTTTGGTAGAAGAAGAAATGGGCGGCACTACCTATTCCATTCAGTACACCACCGACAGCAAAGCCACTTTAGAACGCTACTATGAAGAAGATGCGCCCCGTTTGCGCGAAGAAGGACATCGTTTATTTGGCGATAAAATGCTGGCATTCAGAACGGAATTGGAATTGATAAGCGAACATTAAAACAAGACTAAATTAGACTTCTTAGACTAGCTTAGACATCATAGAGAAGAGTTTAAAACGTCTAATAATCTTGCAATCTAACACTCTAAATGAATCAAGTTAAAGCCAAAAAACACCTCGGGCAACACTTCCTAACGGATGAAAGCATTGCCAAAGACATAGCCGATACCTTAGGGTTAAAAGGCTACGATAACGTATTGGAAATCGGTCCGGGTATGGGCGTGCTGACCAAGTATCTGTTAGAGAAACCTATCACCACTTACGTCATCGAAATCGATACGGAATCGGTGGATTACCTCAATGCTCACTATCCTAAATTACACGGAAAAATTATTTCTAAAGACTTTTTAAAGTACAACATCAACGAAGTGTTTCAAGGCAAAGCATTCGCCATTACCGGTAACTTTCCTTATAATATTTCGTCGCAAATTGTCTTTAAGTGTTTGGAGTTGCGCCACCAAGTACCCGAATTCACCGGCATGTTTCAAAAGGAAGTCGCCGAACGCATTTGTGAAAAGAAAGGCAGCAAAACTTACGGTATTTTATCCGTTTTGGTGCAAGCTTTTTACGAGGCCGAGTATTTATTTACAGTACACGAACATGTTTTCAATCCGCCGCCAAAAGTAAAATCGGGGGTTTTGCGTTTACGCCGAAAAGCTGATTTCACCTTGCCTTGCAGTGAAAAGTTATTTTTCTCGGTGGTAAAAACCGGGTTCCAACAACGTCGAAAAACACTTCGAAATAGTCTAAAATCCTTTAATTTGGCGGATAATTTAAAAGAAGATAGTATCTTTGACCTCCGTCCGGAACAACTCAGTGTTGAGCAATTTATTGAACTCACCCAAAAAATAGAAGCCAATGCAGTTTAAAATCAGCAAAGAACTTTTAGCACAAATTGAGCAACTCATCCACTCCCAAAAAGACTCGGAGTTGGAAGCTTTGCTTAACGACCTGCATCATGCTGATATTGCTGAGATTTTCGAAGAATTGGAAATCGCAGAGGCTACCTATATTTTCAAAATTTTAGACAGCGAAATTACCGCGGAAATCTTACCGGAATTGGAAGACGATTTGCGTGAAAAAATCCTCCAAGGTCTCTCGGCTAAAGAAATTGCCGAAGAGTTGGATGAGTTAGATACCGATGACGCCGCCGACATTATAGCCGAACTTTCCCAAAGTAAAAAAGAAGAAGTAATCTCGGAGTTAGAAGACGTCGAGCACGCCAAAGACATCGTCGATTTGTTGCGCTACGACGAAGATACTGCCGGAGGTTTGATGGGGAAAGAGTTGGTGAAAGTCAACGAAAACTGGAACGTACTGACTTGTGTGAAAGAAATGCGCATCCAGGCGGAAAATGTTACCAGAGTGCATTCGATTTATGTAGTGGACGATGAAAACCGATTGAAAGGGCGTTTGTCTTTAAAAGACTTGTTAACCACTTCCACCAAAACACCAATTAGTCAGGTGTATATCAAAAAAGTGGATTACGTTCGCGTTGATACACCAAATACGGATGTGGCACGTATCATGCAGAAATACGACTTGGAAGCCATACCTGTAGTGGATGAAATGGGTCGATTGATGGGTAGAATTACCATTGATGATATCGTAGATGTAATTAAGGATGAAGCCGATAAAGATTACCAGTTGGCAGCGGGTATCTCGCAAGACGTAGAAGCCGATGACAGCATTATTGAACTTACCAAAGCGCGCTTGCCTTGGTTGGTTTTAGCCCTTTTAGGCGGATTTATTTCGGTGGAAATGTTAGGGCTTTTTGAAGGTGCCATGAAAGAGCACTACAAATTATTTTTCTTTACGCCGCTTATCGCCGCGATGGCCGGAAATGTTGGGGTACAATCTTCTGCTATTATTGTACAAGGTTTGGCCAATCAATCTATCAGCGGGTCTATCTTTAACCGTTTGCTGAAAGAGATTTCGTTGAGTTTGTTGAACGGTGTAATCTTGGCCTCCATCTTATTCCTGGGCAGTCACTTTTTATTGGGTGTAGAAACCACTATCGGACTAATTGTTACAGTAGCTTTGGTTTCTGTAATTATCATTGCCTCCCTAATCGGGACTTCAATTCCTTTGTTACTCAACAAATTCGGCATCGATCCGGCTTTAGCCACCGGGCCATTCATTACGACCAGCAATGACATTTGCGGGATATTGATTTACTTTTCGATTGCGAAATTAATCCTTGGATTTTAAAATAAAAAAAACCTCTCAAGTATTGAGAGGTTTTCTTTTAGTACCCGGAGTGGGAATCGAACCCACACTCCTAAGAACACGAGTTTGAGTCGTGCGCGTCTACCAATTCCGCCATCCGGGCAATAGACTTTTGGTGTTTTGTGGGTGCAAATGTAAATAATTTTTTCACATATCCTCAAAAAAATAGACAAAAAAATGCTTTCAGACTCGGATTTAATTTCTAAATTTGCACCGCGTTACAGCAACACACAACTAACTAACTACATCCGAGGCGTTTATACAAACAAGCTTTTGGTATACCTTAAAGCTTACAAAGTAGCAACAAATCGGAACTAAACAACAAATTACAATGTCGCATTTAGAACCCGAAGCAAAGATATTTGCCTGTTCCCAAAGCGTCTACTTGGCCGAACAAATAGCTAAAAACTATGGTGTGCCGCTGGGTAAAGTTACGTTCTCAAAATATAGTGATGGCGAGTTTCAGCCTTCGTTTGAAGAATCCATAAGAGGATTACGCGTTTTTATTGTTTGCTCTACTTTTCCGAGTGCCGACAATTTAATGGAGCTGTTGTTGATGATTGATGCCGCTAAGCGCGCTTCAGCCCGACACATTACTCCGGTAATTCCGTACTTTGGATGGGCCAGACAAGACCGTAAAGACAAACCTCGTGTGCCGATTGGCGCCAAGTTAGTGGCCAAGTTATTGGAAACTGCCGGTGCTACCCGCATCATGACGATGGATTTACATGCTGATCAAATTCAGGGTTTCTTTGAAAAACCGGTAGATCATCTGTTTGCGTCGACTATCTTTTTACCGTATGTAAAAAGTTTGCAGTTGGACAACCTAACAATTGCTTCACCCGATATGGGCGGTTCTAAAAGAGCCTATGCCTATTCTAAATTCTTAGAATCGGATGTGGTGATTTGTTACAAGCAACGCAAAGCGGCTAATGTAATTGACACCATGGAGTTGATTGGAGAGGTCAAAGGCAGAAATGTGATTTTGGTAGACGACATGATCGACACCGGAGGCACCTTAGCCAAAGCAGCCGATTTGATGATAGAAAAAGGCGCTTTGAGTGTTAGAGCGATTTGTACCCACGCTATACTTTCAGGAGAAGCGTATGAAAAAATTGAGCAGTCTAAGTTATCAGAATTGATTGTCACCGATTCTATTCCATTGAAGAAGGAATCGAACAAAATAAAGGTGGTGAGTTGTGCACCGCTCTTCGCCGAAGTAATGCACATGGTGCAACACAACAATTCCATCAGTGGAAAATTTTTAATGTGACCGAGCGTTAAGAAACAGTCCTGTGGACTGTTTTAGTGAAGGGGCAAGGCGGCGGGTTGGCCGAGAAAGGCAAAAAGCTTCGAATAAATAATTTTGAAGTTTAGCAGAAGATTGCGTTAAGGATTGGAGCAAGTACCTTGTACTGCGGAAAGCCTGACCCGAAGGGAAACGCCCACCCGAGCCCAAAAGGCGAACGGATCGAAGCTAAATGATTATCGGAAAGTCCGACAACTGACAACCGATAACCGACAACGAATTTTTTATTTATTAACTATATATTTTTACAATGAAATCGATTACGATTAAAGGACAAGAAAGAGAAAGCGTAGGCAAAAAAGCTACTAAGGCCTTACGTGATGCTGGAATGGTCCCTTGCGTTATTTACGGAGGAGAACAACCAGTACATTTTGCAGCAGAAGACAAAGCATTTAAAGGATTGGTTTACACTCCAAACGCACACACTGTTGTAGTTGATTTGAACGGAAAAACTACCAATGTTATCCTTCAAGACATTCAGTTCCACCCGGTGACTGACAAAATTTTACACATTGATTTCTTCCAGTTGAATGACAACAAAGAAATCATCATGGAAGTTCCTGTGAAAATTACAGGTACCTCACCAGGGGTTTTATTAGGAGGTGACTTGCGTTTGAACCAAAGAAGATTAAAAGTGAAAGCTTTACCTAAAAATCTTCCTGATTTTGTGGAGGCTAACATCTCTGAATTGCAAATGGGTAACAAATTGTACGTTACCAAGTTGGAGACTAACAACTTCAAATTGATGCACCCGGACAACACTGTGGTTTGTCAAGTGAAGATTTCACGTGCCGCTATGAAAGCCGCTCAAGAAGCAGCCAAAGCAGCCAAAGCTCCGGCAAAAGGAAAGAAAAAATAATTTATTTCCAAGTTATATTGAAAGCCTCGTTGAAAAACGGGGCTTTTTTTATTTAGAAGCGCATGTAAAATCGCTGTTCTTTGCTACGAATTACACAAATTAGTACAAATTAAATTCGTGGAAATTAGTGTAATTCGTGGCTAAAAAATTCACATTACTCAAGCAACGAAAGCGATAAATTAGTTTAATTTTGCTCCCATGAAATGGTTAACTAAACTCTTTGCCGGTAAACCCAAGGAGCACAATACAAATATGAAAAAATACCTTATCGTTGGTTTAGGAAATATCGGGGCTGAATATGTAAATACCCGTCACAATATTGGTTTTAAAATTGTAGACTTTGTAGCCCAACAGCAAGGCTTGTCATTTGAAACCGCCAAATTGGGTGCTATAGCCGAGTACAGCGTTAAAGGCAGAAAACTGATTTTACTTAAGCCTAATACTTATATGAACCTCAGCGGGAAAGCCGTGCATTATTGGATGGAGAAAGAAAACATTCCTAAAGAAAATGTATTGGTAATTACTGACGACTTAAACCTGCCTTTCGGCACAATCCGCATCAAAGGCAAAGGCAGCGATGGCGGTCATAATGGATTAAAAAACATCCAATTGCTGCTGAACACTACCGAATATCCGCGCTTTCGTTTCGGCATCAGCGACCAGTTTAAAAAAGGCCAACAAGTAGACTATGTGTTGGGCGAATGGAATGAAGAAGAAAAAGCCAAACTACCGGAGCGCTACGAAGTAGCCAAGCAAATCATAGAATCATTTGCTTTAGCCGGCTTAAACAACACCATGAATAGTTTTAACGGAAAATAAAAAAGGGAACCTGATTAGGCTCCCTTTTTTTATGAGTTTAGCGTAGTTTACTCTACGGCAATTCGCTTAACAATTTTGTTTACCCCGTCGGAAACAGAAACCAAATAGATTCCGGTTTGCGCGTTGCTTAATTGTATGTTTTCATTGAAAGCTCCTTCATTGCTGTAGCTGTTTTCAAATATTTTTCTTCCTCTCATATCAAAAACAGATACTTCAATATCAGAAGCAGCTGCGTTAGAAAACTGCAAGGTAAAGTTACCGTTGTTCGGGTTAGGGAAGATTCTGAAATCTGTTAAAGCATTCTCTGGAGTACTCAACGTTGCAGTAGTCGAACAAATCTCGATTGACCAGTTTCCTATAGAACCTGTATCCCCATTATAGTTGTCATTAGCTAATAATGACCAAGTACCGTTCATTGGTTTTCCGTTGTAAGCTGACAAGGCTGAAGCAGGAGCAAATGTTCCTGTTAAGTTAGCTGCACAAACAATGGCCGGAGAAGCATCGTTAAATAAAACGTTGAATCCGGTGGTAACTTGATTACAGTTTCTGTTCAATAAAGGCACTTGCGTTCCGTCAGGATGATTCATCGCTACAATCAAATCCCAGAAATAAGTGTGCGTTCCTGCCAAAGTAACATTCACATCAGAGATGGTTCCTGTAGCCGGTACATTAATTGTTTTTTGTACGGTAGCTCCCGGAAGATTGGCACCTGTTCCATCAGGAATAGATAGAGCAGTGTTATTAGAATAAGTATTACAAGTTGATGTAAAAGTATACCCTAAAGCAATATTTTTGGAAACTGCGTAGAAAATATTCCCTGCTGCTTCAATCATCAATCTACAGTTTGGCGCCGGCGTAGAAGGCAAAGTAATTGCTTGAGAACCGTCGTTAGGTGTGTTTGAAACTAAAGTAGTAAAAGTAGTTCCGCCATTAGTAGAAAACAAAATATTCACGTTAGCAGTATTAATGCCGTTGGCTGTAGTACCGGCAACATTCCATGTAACGGTTTGTGTTGATCCCGGAGCCCAAGAAACATTTTCTACACTCGGATTAGTAATAGCAAAAGCGCCACCGCCGTCAACAACAGTTACCGCCATAACTCCGGTATTGGTTTGACCGCCACCTAATACATTATCTCTTACGGTAAGGGTGAAAGTCAAAGTTCTGGCAACAGAAGAAACAGTTTCCCAAGTATTTACCAATTGACCATTCAATACATTTTGAAACGGAGGCATAAAACGTACCGGTGAAGCACTCGGTACTCTTGATCTCCAGTTTGGTCCGTCTGTTTTGGTTGGTGAAGGGAAAGTTGATGTACCTCCTACAGTGGTAGCGTCATTATTTTGTTCCCAACAATAGGTTAGATTTTGTCCGGCTGTATCCGATGCCGTACCGGTTAATTTGAATGCTGTACTTACCGGAATAGTGTAACTGGCTCCGGCAGACACTGTTGGTCTTGGATTAGTGGCTACAATACTGGTAGATACCGGACAAGTTTTACCTGTCAAATTGGTTTGAATTTGTAAAATACTTCTATAAGTAAAGTAGTCATCTGAATTGCTTTGCATATCAGTACCACCACCACCAATTCCGGCATAAGCCATAATGGTTGAACCACTACCCGGCTCTACGTTTACAGCATTGTTTTCTCCGGTATGGGTAAAAGTGTGGTTTGCACCCATTTGGTGTCCCATTTCGTGCGCTACATAATCAATATCAAAAGCATCTCCCATCGGAGGCGCACCATCAGGGGGAGAAGTGATACCACTTCCTTTTTGATTGTTCACACAAACACAACCTATGCAACCGGCACTTCCTCCACCGCCTGAAGCACCAAACAAATGTCCGATGTCGTAGTTGGCTTCACCAATAACTGCTGTTAAATTAGCTTGTAATTCTGCATTCCAGTTACCCATACCGGAAGCCGGCGAGTAAGGATCGGTATTCGCATTAGTATAAACTACCAAGTTATTGTTGGCGATAATAATTAATTTCACTGCTAAATCTCTCTCGAAAACACCATTACAACGGGTCATAGTAGCATTCATAGCCGCTAAAGCTCCGGCAGCCCCACCGTGGTAAGTTCCGTATTCACCGGTACATGACAAGGCCAAACGCATGGTTCTGTACACTTGGTCATTCGATTGTACTTGGTTGTTGATTCCTTGACGCAATCCGTTAGCCATAGCCACATCTTCTGTTGAACAAACAAAAGGCAAAGACGATTTAGTTCTGGTTTTTGAGTCGAAAACCACATAAACCGAACGGTCTTTGGTAAAAGGCTCAATAAACTCAGACCCATTGTCGGCTCTGAAAACCATAGTTTGAATTCCTTGCGGAGAGAAACTTAAGTTCAGTAATGCTGTTGGATCAGTAACTCCTTTTCCAACATAAGCTCTGATTTCAGGAAACTGAGCTTGTAATTCAGGAGCAAAGTTAGAAGATTCCCAAATCAAGAAAGACTCAAACTTTCCTTGAGTATTTGGCAATTGGATTTCAACACCGGCTTGTCCTGAAGCTCTTTCAGCAACATTGGCTAATGTTTGTTTGAATTGTTCAGCATTAAATAGCAACAATTTCTGATTAGCAGAGTAAGTAGTTTCTCTGATTTTTTCTGCGGTAATTACTTTATCACTGCTCAATACTTGCCAAGGATTGTTTCTCTGAGCGGAAACCCCTGACATTGAAGCGATAAAAATTACCAAAAGTAAAATTCTTTTCATTGTGGATTGGTTAAATAAAACGTTGCCAAATGTAGCTATCTTTCAAGACATTACAAACATAAATTTTGGATTTTTGCTTCGAAAGTTTTAAAAATCCAATTCAAGAAAGACAAATTGAAGATTTTAGAAATCTTATTCTTATTTCCTTTTAATAGTATAAATTTAGTTTAAAAGATTTTTAATCCATTAAATTCTAATAAAAAAAACCCGAGAAAGCTAGTTCTCGAGTTTTTAAAGTTATTAGTTTTTCTTGACTATCACGGTTCTGATTTCTTTCTTCTCGGATGAGGAGAATTCAACAAAAATCATTCCGTCACTTATGTTATTAGGCAATTCAAGTTGAATTTCATGTTTCCCCTTGTTTAAATCCCATTCTTTTCGAACTAATTCTTTGCCTTCAACTGTCCTAATAACAGTTTCAACAACTTCGCTGTGGTTAAGAGAAAAATTAAAATTCAATATAGAGGTAGCCGGTGATGGATAAATAATCAAATCTCCTGTCGGATTCATCTGCCTACCTGTTTTTCCTCCTGAAGTGACAGTAACATTAGCCGAATAAGGATTTCCTAAACAAATTGTTTCATCATAATCACCAACAATACTTGTATACAAAGTTACGTTATAGGTTCCCGAAGAAGCATAGGTATGCGAACTACCTGAAAGCGCCAGATAGATATTTGCATTATCTCCATAATTCCAACGGTATCTTGCCGTTAATGTACAATTTGGATTACTGTTTAAAACTGTAAAAGTAGCCGTTTTTGCAGCAGTTTGAGTTGCAGTAAAATAAAATGTATTCAAACAATCACAATTAAATTGGTTAATAATTGATTTAGTAGCAGTAAATGTACATCCTCCCGGACTTGTCAAGGTTAATGTCAAATTCCCTGGCAGTGAAGTCCAGGTAACTCCTACTGATGATAGATTGTTTGCTGTAGTTATGGTTCCCGTGCCTCCGGTAATTGTCCAAAGTGCCGTATACCCCGATGGAATTGTTGTGGTATTTATAGTAGTATTGTTTGGCGCGGTAGTGTAAGCTGTTGATGATCCACTGATACTTGGTATTATAGGCAATTCAATATTGATATTACTATAAATAGTAACCGAGCATCCTGATGCATTCGTATAAGTATAAGAGATGGTTGCTAACCCGCCATCCATGTCAAACATCTCGTTTAAGGTATAGGTACTTCCATTGAAGTTCACTCCTGGACCAGCAAAAACGCCGTTGGTAGGCAAACCGCTCAAATAGGCATTCAAATCAGGTAAAGATTGTGTGTCATGGCAAAGATTAGCTGGCAATGTGAATGAGCCTCCGTTTAATGGGATCAGAGAAACGTTGTCTAAAAAGTAGTAGCAATAGCCAGACAGGTTTCCGTCATTTGGATTGTTAGAATTGGCATTCACATAATTACAACTGTATAGCCCTTGCACAGAAGGAGTATTGGCCACAACACTAAATTGGCTTAGCCCTCCTAAGTACAGGGTATTCTGTCCTGCGGTAGCGTCAGTGGTGAAATTGAAAATTACTTTTCTCCAGCCACTGGTAACATCCGCATAATTAGGATCTGTAAACAACATAGCAGGATTGCTTATCGGAATCTCGCCCGAGGAAGGATAGGAAATAAAATTAGGGGATAAATACGCCTGGAATTTTGTTTTGTTAGCGCTTGCACCTTCTCCAAGAGAAACATCAAATGATAATTGATAGCTTGTATTGGGCAATAAAGCCGAACTTAATTTGGTTTTGATATTTTCTCCGGTAGTATAGATAGCATTTGCATTTTTTCTGATTCCCATTCCGGCATATCCTTTTTTATTGGCCGTCAGATCAGGTTCATAACCACTGAAATTACAAGGAACAGTGGGAGAATAAGTACTCAGATGCAACGCATCGACATTAAAATAATCAGGGGATGAAGATACCGCTTTACTCCAATTGCATGCATCGCTCATATTATCTGTATGAGGCGTCAAAGCGCCGTGTTGCTCAAAATCACCATTAATTACTAAATTACATGTTGTGGGAACGCCACAGTTGTTCACATCATTCACATATACATAGATGTAGGTAATATTTCCTCTTTGAGTACCATTAACAGGCACATACCTTAACAAATGCACCCCTGTGACCGAAGTACTGAAGGTAACATTTGTGATGGTCGTACCCGAAGTTGCCGAAAAAGTCGCTGCCGAGAACACATCCTGAAGGCATTCAAACCCGGTGGCGCTGGTATCGTTAGACAAAATGCGGATTGAGCTGTTAGTTGAGCTATTGATTACTATCGGATTGGCGACAGTGGCATCACCAATATATTTATAAGTGCCGTCGGGGTTGATACCGTCATTGATACCAGCAACCGTTATGCCGGTGATTGTTCCGGTATAGGTTGTAGTACCTTGATAAGTTGTACTTACTCCATAAGTAGTTTTTACACTATAACCCAAATCCCTAAGTGTATTCCTTTCCTGAGGTTTCAAATATCTTTTGATAACATTCTTCCCAATTGCATCCGACATTACAAAATAAGCATTGTCAATATTGGGCGACACGCATAAATCCTCAAAATGGCTCAAACTGCTGGGTGGCGCAAAAGTTGCTGGCGTATACACCGGTACATTGGAAGTCCCGACGAACCTTATGGTATTAGAACAGTAAGGCGTTGCGGTGGGATGTAAGATTGAATTGCTCAAGGCACTGTTAAACGAATAATTATACATCGAATTACAAGCACCGGTATTGGTTAACAGGAATTGTGTATTTCCGGCATTTTTTAAAAAGCGGTCATAGCGGCTGTAATAATTGTATCCGGCGTTGAACTTGCTCGCCCCTGTGGCGCTAATCAAACTGGCAAAACCCAGCGCATGGGTAAGTTCGTGCAATATAACACTGTACAAATCATATTGGTTTGGAAAAGAGGTTGCCGTTAAGCTTGTATTCCAAACGATACTGGAATCGCTAAAATTAAAGGCCATCATACCATGATAAAATACCCCTGAAGTTCCTGAGCTTATCCCTGATGCAACCAAAGGCGAAACCACATTGGTATACGAATCAACCCCTGTATGAATGGTTTTCCAGATTTCATTATCAACAATACCTCCAAATCCGGCGGCAGTATTATAAGGCATATTGTAAAAAGAACTCGCAAGACCTAAAACTCCCGCAGGAGAATCAGGAGCCACAATTACACTATTAATATCCCTTACCCAAATATTGACCTTAGTATTGTTCCCCGCATTGGTTAAAGGGGAATTAATAAAATTGCTTATATCTGTAAAGACTTGACAAACTACATTTCTACGGTTAATATAATCCGGGTCTGTTGTATTCAACCCACAGCCTTCTTCCAGATACAAATCAAAATAACCACAATGCAACGGTGTAGGGTTTGTTGCTTTTAAAACCGCTCCATTAGGATCTCTCACACCATTGCCCGTAAGGATGTCCGAAAGTTTGTAACTAGTACCATATTGGTCAAAAACATTGTCCAACAAACCATCAGGGCTCAAACTGGGGTCTGTAGGATTTGCCGTTTGCGAAAAAGCTGTAAGACTTATCAGTAACATACAGCCATAAATAAAGATTTTTTTCATAAAAAAAATTTAAAGTTTGTGCAATAAAGCTACAATTAAAAAAATTTTTCTTACATTTTTTTCTTATTTTTTACTAATTATTTTTTGTGTACTTTCGCAGTTCCGTCTTTATACTTTTGCTTGAAAATCTTCAACTCCATAACGTCCTTCCATAACGAAAAACCAACCATAGTTACCATTGGTACGTTTGATGGTGTGCATTTGGGGCATCAAAAAATAATAGCCCAAATCACTGCTGCAGCCATAGAAAATCAATGTGATAGTTTGGTGTTGACTTTTTTTCCGCATCCCAGAATGGTTTTGCAGGAAGGAACCGAGATGAAACAGCTCAATACCATTGAAGAAAAAACCAAGCTTTTGGAGCGCTTGGGCGTTGATCATTTGGTGATTCATCCCTTTGACAAAACCTTTTCCCGAATGACTGCTGAGGAATTTGTTAAAGAAGTTTTGGTGGATACTTTTCAGTTGAAAAAAATCATTATAGGCTATGACCACCGTTTTGGGAGAAACAGAACGGCCGACATTAACGACCTGATTGCTTTTGGGGAAACTTACGGCTTTGAAGTGGCTCAAATTTCAGCAGAAGAACTCAACGATGTTTCTATCAGTTCCACCAAAATCAGAACGGCGCTCAATGAAGGCAACATTACACTGGCCAACAACTTCTTAGGCTATGCTTATTCTCTAACCGGTGAAGTGGTGAAAGGCCAACAATTAGGCAGAACTATTGGTTACCCTACTGCCAATATTTCGGTACGAGAAGACTATAAACTCATTCCGCAAAATGGGGTATATGTAGTAAAAAGCACTATACAGGGAAAAACCGTATTTGGGATGATGAATATTGGCAACCGACCAACCGTTAACGGCACTTCGCAAACCATCGAAGTTCATTTCCTGGATTTCGAACAAGACCTTTACAACCAAACCATAAGTGTATCGCTTTTAAAACGATTGAGAAGTGAACAAAAATTCCCATCGCTTGACGCTTTAAAAGCCCAACTGCTTCAAGACAAAAACGACACGGCAAGTTTTACCGCCTCATTGCGTTAAACGCTATGCTCTGATTTACTCTAGAAAACAGCTCAAAAGTTAACGCAGTACAAACTGTAGTTTATCCCTTCTTTTCGCTCTTCCTTTTGTTGGAAGCAAAATTGTAACTTAAAGACAAATTGCCTACTTTTGGTGCAATATAAATTAGCACCTATGAGTATTACCAAACACAATTGGACTAAAGAAGAAATTATCGCTATATACAATAAACCTTTGATGGACTTGCTTTACGAAGCTGCCTCTGTCCACAGAGAACATCACGACCCAAATGTGGTACAAGTTTCCACTTTACTTTCCATCAAAACCGGTGGTTGCCCTGAAGATTGTGGTTATTGTCCTCAAGCAGCGCGTTACCATACCAATATTGAAGGTAACGATTTGATGACGGTAAGCCAAGTTAAAGCACAAGCTTTAAGAGCCAAATCCAATGGTTCTTCCAGGGTTTGTATGGGCGCAGCTTGGCGTAACGTAAAAGACGGCGAAGAATTTGATCAGGTTTTGGAAATGGTTAGAACCATCAACAAACTCGATATGGAAGTATGTTGTACCTTGGGAATGCTAACCGAAAACCAAGCCAAGCGTTTGGCAGAAGCCGGCTTGTATGCCTACAACCACAACTTAGATACCTCTGAAGATTATTATAAAGAAGTGATTTCAACCCGCGGTTTTGAAGACCGTTTGCAAACCATAGAAAATGTTCGTAAAACCAATGTTACCGTTTGTAGCGGCGGCATCATCGGAATGGGAGAAAGTATAGAAGACAGAGCCGGAATGTTAGTAGCCCTGTCTACTTTAAACCCACAACCGGAGTCGGTGCCGATTAATGCTTTAGTCGCGGTTGAAGGTACCCCAATGGAAAACGAAAAACCGGTTGAAATTTGGGAAATGATTCGTATGGTAGCCACTACCCGTATAGTAATGCCGGAAACCCAAGTGCGTTTGTCTGCCGGAAGAACTGAAATGTCTCGCGAAGGTCAAGCGATGTGTTTCTTTGCCGGAGCAAATTCTATTTTTGCCGGAGACAAATTATTAACCACTCCAAATCCGGATGTAAATGAAGACATGAAAATGTTTGAAATGTTAGGATTACAACCTCAAAAACCCTTCATCAAAATCATGCAACCTAAAACAGTAGAAGCCGAAGATTCTCAATACAAACCTTTGGGAGAAAAACCAAAATGGTCGCGTCCGGGCCACGTAATCGAACGCAACTTAGAGGCTTCAACTAAAGGAAAATAAGTTAACATAATCCTAAAGATTTATATTTTATAAACCTTTTCATAACTTTGCTCTCGGTATTTTTAGCCGGGAGTTTTTTTTATCTTTTACTTGAACAGTCTATGTCTTTAACACTTACAGAAATTGAACGCGTAAAAACGATTTCAAAAGAGGATTTTTACAACTTGTATGTAAAAAAACAAAAACCGGTAGTGGTCGAACAGCTAACTGCTGATTGGCCGGCCTATGAAAAATGGAATTTGGAATACATTAAAAATGTAGCCGGAGAGAAGACCGTTCCGCTTTATGATGACCGCCCGGTTTCTCACAAAGACGGTTTCAACGAAGCCCACGCCCAAATGAAAATGAGTGATTACATCGACTTGTTGAATGCCAAACCGACCAATTATCGTATTTTCTTGTACAATTTAATGAAAGAAGTGCCTGTCTTAAAAAACGATTTCAAGTGGCCTGATATAGGTTTACGATTGGTCAAACAACTACCGATGCTCTTTTTTGGCGGAGAAAACTCTAAAGTGTTTATGCACTTCGATATAGACTATTCCAATATTTTACACTTTCATTTTCATGGTAAAAAGCGTTGTATTCTTTTTGCTCCCGATCAAACGCCTTATTTGTATAAAGTACCACATGCCCTGATTTCAAGAGAAGATATCGATTTTGACAATCCTGATTTTAACCAATGGCCGGCACTGCAAAAAGCGCATGGCTTGGTCACCGATTTGAAACATGGTGAAATGCTTTATATGCCTGAGGGTTATTGGCATTATATGAAATATGTCACTCCGGGATTTTCCATGAGTTTAAGAGCATTCCCTCGAAGTTTAGGCAATTTGTCTAAAGCCGCTTATAACGTATTCATCATGCGTCATTTTGACAATCTGATGCGCCGATGGAAAGGACAAAAATGGATTGATTACAAAAACGAACAAGCCATTATTAACACCAACAGAAACATAAAAAAAGCAGCCTAAAGCTGCTTTTTATTGTACTATAACCTTTCTGGATTCAGTGACACCATTTTCAAAAGTAACCTTAACAATTAACGTTTGTTGGCTACGAATAGGTGCTGTTTGATAAGTAGTTCGATGAATATCTTTAACAGATAATAAGCTTCTGCCTAACAGGTCGTATACCGTTACCGAAACTATATTTTCGCGAGCGCTGAACAAAGTCAGCTGTTGGTTTTGTGAAGACATCACCCAATCAACACCCTCGGAAAAATCGGAATTCCCTAATGTTTGGTTGGTGAAACGCAATATGAATCGGGTATTAAAAGTACCGGTTTGTGTTGTAAAGGTATAAGACGCCGTTTTTAAATTTTGTATGGTGTTGAGCAAGGTATCTTCTAAATAAACCCCTTGCATATTGGCAAATATACCGTCGAAATTTTCTAAACTGATGGTAAATTGTCCTGCCAAATTTGAGGTATACCCTAAAGGAATGCTGTCATTTTCGTCAAACGGTAAAGCCCTTCCTTGTATGGCTAAAGATTGGTTTTGACAAAGCGAATAGAAGTTGATGACATTTCCTGCATTCAAAGTAGTCCCGTCAAAATCTCTGTCGATTTCATTGGTAGCATTTTGAATATACCCAATCAAAGTTTGCTTGAATGCTCCTTGTGTATTGGTCAGATTAAGCCAAACACGACTGCGTTCCAAGCCACTCCCCGACTCAACCGCATTTTGGTTTCGGAAAAACTCTTCATTGTTTCCTGCTACCCTCATAGTGTTGTTGAACGTGGCATTTCCGTTGGCCAAGCCTTGTACAAAGAAACCTTGTCCGGAAGCTATTTTTCCGGAAGGGACCGTATTATTAACCCCAATGTTAGCTGCCGCTGTTCCTATTCCGCCTAATAAATTATAAACTGCATAATCATTGGCAGCATATACGTTGTTGGCAAAAGCCGTATTATGAGTCCACAAATAAATTGTCCCACGAATCAAACCTACGTTTGAAGAAAAGCTCAAAAACAAATCTGCATCTATAGCTGAAGCATACGGATTCCCAATCAAGTTCCAGGTACTGGTTCCTACCGCAATAGGTGTTTGGATAAATCCATTATTGTTGCTTCCGTAAAACTGACCATCATAAGTAGTTGGGGTAGCCGTGAATGATTCCGGTGAACGAATGATGTATCCTTTCCCCGGAGACATTACAGTAGACCCTATAGTATATTGCCAATTCCCGGTGGTTGGGTTAAAGGCATAAAAACGATCCGGTGAGGTTTGAGGTGACAAACCGGTTAGGGTTTGCCCGCCCACCGGTGAAGACCAATAAGTATAGTCATAGAGTTTCATCGGTGAGGTTGTTCTTCTTACGGTTAGGTTACCCGAATTTACCGCAAAGTCATTTCGTTGTACCAAACTACCTGAACTTTCAATTAAAATAGTACCACTACTTTCTAAATCACTCTCAATGATGGCGTAAGTAGCAGGATCAATGGTTAAAGTTTTTCCCGAGTTGATTTGGCATTTACACCCCAATAAATTTCCGTGCGTTCCGGTATTGTAATCGGCATCTAAAATCGCTTTTATTCCGGAAGTAGGCTGACCATTGCTCCATGATGTACCATCCCAAGTTGAGGTTAACTCCTTTCTGCCAAATAAGGTTACGTTATCTACCGTCCAAATCTCTTGAGCTGAATTGGTTACCAATGTAATTCTTACTGATAAGTTTGCCACTTTAGGAAGATTGGACAATACTATAGTGCTATAACCTTCAGTTGTTTGGTAATTGATAGTTGACGGTGCTAAAGTAGGGGCGAATATAGTAGCGGCATTAAAACCGGTATAATTTTTACTGGCTGTTCCGATACCGGCAGTATAATCCCAAACCGAATTGGTTAATCCTTGTACCTGAACTTCATTTGACCAAGTAGCGCCATTGTTAGTGCTTACGGCAACCACCACTCTATCGGTATTGTCCATTCCGTTAGAAACCACTGAAGAAAAAGCTGCCAATCTGATATTCAATTCCACATCACTAAAGGTTGTAGTGTTGATATTAGACATGGTCAGAACTCCTGTTCCTCCGGCAGTTTGTAACGCAGAAGCGCCTAAAAAACGATTGGTCAAACCACTATCACCGGATACAGCAAAACCAACTCCGGTAGTTAATGAGGCTGAAGCACCTGTTAAAGTATATCCCCAGGTAGGTGTTGCCGGTGTGGTTTCAAAATCTTGTATGGCAATGGTTTCTCTCGCTCCAAAATCACAACCGGTATAATTCAATCCATAACCGCTGATGGCAAAAGTATAGGGGTTTTCATTAAGGTCATTGTTTACAATGCTTACCATTGCATTTCTTATTCCAATAGCCGAAGGGTCAAATCTGATGGCAAATGTAGTCACATCTCCAACAGCTAATGGACTTGTAGGCAAAGATATAACGGTATAATCGGAAGCTGCTGCACCCGAAATGGTTATGGCTCCGATATTCAGAACTGCTGTCCCGCTGTTTTGTATGGTAAATACCCTGTCTATTGTCCCTGAAGTTACATTGATATAATCAAAAAACGTATCGTTCACAAAAGTCGGTATAGTACTGCCACTGGCAATAGGCTGTCCGTTACCGAATATATCGGCTTCAGGCGTAATTCCGGTACCTTGAATCAAAAAGTTATAAGGGTTTTCATTACTATCGTTATTAGCAATAGATACTATAGCCGTCCTGATTCCGGGAGCTGTTGGGTTAAAATTAATCGAGAAAGTCCTGAAAGAACCCGGAATAATCAACCCTGAAGTAGGTGTAGTAACCAAAGTAAAATCCCCGGGATTGGCACCGCTAATGGTTACATACGGACTCGGGTCGGTTAACTGCAAGGTAAAGGTTCCTGTATTTCTGATTCTGAAGTCCTTGGTTTGTGTGGTAACCCCAATGGTTTGTGGATCAAACAAAGTATTATTCCCTAAAGACGGTATCAAACTACCATCAATAATGGTTCCTGTTCCTCCGGTATGCCCTACCATGTCAATCTCGGGTACCGGATCAAAACCATATCCTTGTATGTGGAAAACATAAGGGTTTTCATTAGCATCGTCGCTAACTATATTTACTATAGCTCTCCTGAGTCCGGCTGCGCTCGGATCAAAAACTATTGTGAGTTGTTTGAAACTTATAATACCCCCTGAAACCGGATCTATGGCTCCGGCCGGATCTGTTCCTGCCGGTAAAATGGTAAAATCTCCCGGATGCAAACCTGTAATGGTAACCGTACCGGTGGTTAAAGTAGCGCCTCCTAAATTTTGAATTTCAAAAGTTCGTGAAACAGTAGTATTTAAAGTTGACGTTGGTGAAGCTGCACTCGAGAACTGAGTTCCGTCCACTATACTCGGTGTGGTATCGTTGTGAAGAATGGTTGTAGCAAAACAAGTCACATTAATCTCAGGAGCCGGTGTTCCATAAGTTCCTATTACTCTGATATCATCCAAACCAAACTCATCGCTGCTACCTGTACCACTTATTTCCTCACTACTCCATCTTAAGTAATACAATGCTCCCGGCGGAATATTCAACCCTGTGATAATAATTGAGCGTGAAGGCGACAATCCTATACTAACCCATTCCAAGGCATCAGCCGTCTCCGGAGAAGCATAGTCCAAGAGTGCTTCGTCTTGAAAAACGATGTTATCCGCAGAATGTGAAAAATTAAAAGTACTCGATTTGTTTCCGTCATTGCGAACAAACAAGTTATAATCTACCTGAAGTTGGGTGATACTACTGGAGCCGTTGTTTTTTATTCTGAGGGTAATAGAACCGGGAGAAAACTCCGTTCCTGAAGGTTGAACCATTAATGCGGGATTGGCTACAGAACCCGGCAACTCGGTAAATGCATAAATTCCGTGACTAACAACCGCACCGGTAACCGAACCCCTACCAAAAGCATCTACTGTTTGAGTGCCTCCAAATCCTAAAGTTCCAAAACTGAAACCTTTGATGTCCCAAGCATTGGAATTCAGTCTTCCTGCTACTGTAGGATTGGGAGAAAAACCTGCTCCGGTATAAGCCGTACTTGGATTAGTTCCGGCAGTTGTGGGCATGGTATTGGAAAAATTGAGTAAAACAGAAGGTGCAGCATTAGTGATGGAGACTTGTCCAAAAATGAATACCGGTAAAATAAACAACAAGAACAGAAAAACTCTTGCTTGGCCATTCTTTGAAATCCGTATTGTTGTACTCATTCGTTAGTTGTATCGCTTTAAATAGATTCACAAAATAAACATTTTCAACTTATTACAACAATTTTTATCTGTAAATTTATTGTTTTACTCGTTTAATAACAGTAATTTACTATAATATCACTTTCTTGGTAACTACGTCTCCGCTTTCCAAGGTAACTTTCACAATTAGAGCTTGGTTGCTTTGTGTAATATTACTTCTGGAGAAAGTAAGATTATTTACCGCTTTAGCCAACAACAATTCTCTACCTAAAACATCATAAATCACAACCTCCTTAATATTTTCTCGTTGTGAAGATACCGAAACTACACCATGGCTTCCTGAAACAACGACAGTATTGGCCACAGCTTCAAAATCGCCATTACTTAACGTACTGTTGGTGTATCTGATTACAAAACGGTTATTGATGATTCCTTTATTGGCATTGAAAGCATAAGGCGATTGTTTCAAATCGTGAATCACATTCAACTCTAAATCTTGCAAGTAAATGTTGATGTCGTCCACAAAAATTCCGTCTGTCTTTTTAATGGCTATCGTATGGCTTCCGTTAGATACAATGTTGATTCCCATCGGTACTTGATCGTTAATGTCAAACGGCAAAGGTCGTCCTTGAATAATGAACGGTTTCTGGTCTATTAATGAGTACAAACTCACTTTCCCTCTTGGGGCAAAGAAACAGTCGTACGCACTGTCATAGGCCAAAGTAGAATTGGTAGAATATCCCAACAAAGTTGTATCTACCTGCCCGTCGGCTGTGTTGATGATGTCTAACCAAATTCTGTTTTTCTCTTCTGTAGGCAATCCGGCCGTCGGACTCAACTGAGTATTGGCATTTCTGAAGAAAACAGAATTGTCATAAACGGCGTCATTAGTTCCTAAACGCAAACTGTTGTTAAAGGTTAGATTGTCTGCATAAGTATCAGGACCGGTTGAAAATAAAGTTCCTGCACTGTGTAGCATATTCACCATAAATCCTTGTCCGGAGGCAATTTTCCCACTAAAACTCGGCTCCGTCGAACCCAAACTGTTGTACATTAAATAATCGGGCAAATAGCTGTATCCGAAATTATTGTAGTATGGATTAGACGTATTGGATAATCCTAAACCGTGTCGCCAAATCCAAATGGCCGGTTCAATTTTAGCAGCATTGAGCGCCATAAACTTATCAGCATCTATAGCCGAAGGATACGGATTTCCAACCAAATTCCAATTATCGTCGTATTTGGTTGTTAAGGCATTGGTAGTATTTACCGGATCGGCATCATAATCGGCACCGTTATAGGTACCACGCTTAATTTGAATGGTAAATAAACCGTTATGAGGTTTTCCTTGACGGAAAGTGTGTGTGGCTGTGATTGGCGTGGCCGAACCATTAAAAGTTCGGGCTATATAGCCTTTCCCTTTTTGCATAATACCACTGGCCGCTTGCCAATTCCCCATGGTTCCGTTAGTATTCACCAAAGTAGGATTCCAATGGTAACGGTAACCGCTTGGCAAACCAGTTACATTGTAGTTTTCAATAGGTGAACTCCAATATACATAGTCCACGTGTTTGGCCGTGAAACCTCTTCTGACTTGGAATTTAGTTGTAGTGCTGGTGTAATCTCCGGCATTAGTATCGGTATCATTTACCTGAATTAACTGAGCATCATCGTCTATTAAAATATTACCATTGTTGGTTAAACGATTGTTTACGCGAATGTAATCGCCTACCGAAGCTGTTAAGGTTCTTCCGGTTGCCAAAGTCAAATCGCCCGAAGCCACTAAATCATTGGAAACTGAAGTAGTGAAATCGTTGTCCATGAGCACATTGTAAAACACTTCCGTTCCCAATGGTGTAACAGCATTGATGATTTGCGGCGTTGGCGCCCCAACAAAATGAACAGTCCCGTTTCCTTCATCGAAAGCGTTGTTGTTTTTGTTGTTTGTCCAATTGCCGTACAAATAAATTTGACCGTCGGCGGTGGCATTGTTCCCATCGTTCATGTCTAAAGCACCATCAACAACCGTATTGGCTATAGTTAAATTACCATGGATTTCTAATTTATTGTTACTGTTTCCTGAAACTTCTAATCCTTCGCCGCTGATGGTTAAGTTTTTGGCTTTGGCAATAAAGTTTTGGTAACTCGCAAAAGGTGCAGTGGCATCAACCACAGCTATACGATTGTGTGTGGTATCCGGAATTACTACATCAACAGTGGCTGTCGGCACAATTAAAGTATCCCAGTTTTCACAATTGAACCAGTTGGTGTCTTTGCGTCCGCTCCATCTTCCGTTTACATAAATATCAGTATCAATATACACTAAGGTACAGCTTCCTTTGTAATTGTATCCTCCGGCATCAAAAGCAGTAGTATCGGCATACGAATCCCAGTTGGCTTGGTTGTTAATAGAAGCAATCCAATCAAATTTACCGTTGGTCAATGTTGAAAAATCAGGATCTAACGGATCGTCATATTTTACAAATCCATCTCCTACAGGAGCCACGGTACTGAAACATTCCATCAAAGGGTAAAGCGTTGACCATTTGGTATCGCCTGTTGGTCCTCCCGGTGCGGCATCCCAACCACTCTCGGTCCAACCATACAATACGTTTCCGGTATAAGTAGAAGCATGTCCGGTATCGTTGGTCCAAACACCGCCTTGCATAAACCACATATCATCATCTGAATTCAAATTGAATCCCGAACCGCCAATAGCCGATTTGGTCCAGTTGGCATCAATGGATCCGCAAGTATACACGTTATAATGGGTTCCTGAAGTTACGTTAGCCGTAGTGGTTTCTATGGTGATGATGGTTCCTTTTGGCAAAGTACTCCCTGTTCTGGTTAGTACAATTACCCCTTCGGTGCCACCCCATAATCCTGCATTTTGTCTTTCATAACCATTGTCGGTAATGTACAAAGTAGTCCCCGGCAACAAATCGCGGAAACACACAAAGCTCAACAAGTCACAACCCGATGGCGCACCGGTGTTAGTATTAATAGCCAACACAGCCAAATCTCCCGGATTTAAAACGGTTACAACAGAAATATCGAATAAGGTACTTCCGGCACCGGTTAATCCGGTAGCCGTAGCGCCCATGGTAAAATCGGTTCCAACCACCGTATGGATGATGCCGGCAAATGTAGCTTCCCCGGCAACCGCTGCTACCGTTATTGGTGCTCCGGTCATGGTTCCGGTACTGGTTAAGCTAACATTTCCGGTAAAATTAATGTCTTTGTTCCCGCAATTATCCGTAGCAGTTACCACCACATTGGTCATGGCACTGTTCACTCCGGTAGTAATAGGTTGTGTAGTAAACAACAATTTGGTCGCTACTACATTAATCACGTTTGTAGTATTAGGAGTGAGTCGTGTGTAGGCTGTTGCCAATCTACCCGAACCTGCTGCGCTGAACACTATATTGGTTGCATTGTTTACAATAGCCAAACCAAAATCTTCACTATCGAAAGCGTCCGGACCTAACGGACATTTCAAGGTTAATCGCAAAGAAAGGGTTTTTTCAGTACCGTCGGCCACCGAAACGTTCATTCCGGTAAACTGGATTTGCGTGGCGGTAACTGTTCCCGTACCAACCAAAGTAGCCCCGTCGAACAAGGCCGCCGATTGAATGCCGTCGGACCAAGTGCCAACCGCATTATTTATGGATTGGGTGATAATTAAATCGGTTAAAATAGTTGGTAAGTTGTCGGTATCCAACAAATCGGCTCCTCCGTCTCTTACTCTAAACTGCCAAGCCTGAACCCCATCGGTAACCGTGGTGATGGTTCCGTTTACTGTAGAAGAAATAATGGCCGGCTCTGAAGCTACCACATTAATAATATCTGATTCGGCTGTTCCGGTACCCACACCGCTAAAGTTCAACACATAACTCGCCTCGTCGGGATCATTGCTCAAGAAAGTAATACTTCCGGTAAAGGTACCTGTGGCAGTTGGTGCAAAACGAATGGTAAAAGTGGTTGGCGTAGCATTAACCACTGTTAGCGTATAACCCATAGTGGTTTGCAAACTGTAAGGCGGATTACCGGTGAAGGTATTGTTGTACAACAACAAGTTTTGGTTTCCTAAATTTTCTAAGGTGAATACTACATCAACAAAATTTCCGGCCGGTGTACTGGCAAAGGTGTAAGTGCTTCCGGTTAAATAATTGGTAGCACCTTGTCTGATGTTGATGTCGGCATCGCGCAAACCTCCGGTGCAGTGGTTGGTAGTTGGCAACACGGTTAAGCCCGAAAGCGAAAGCGTATTGGCGCTCAAAGGCGCAGTTCCGGTGGTTGACCAAGCTGTGCCGTCCCATTGTTGCGACAAGGAAGAAGTTTCGGTTCCGTTAATATCCGCAGGCAAATAAGTTCCGGTGAAAGTATAAGTTGGTGTATTGAAGGTTCCGGTTCTCGACATTACCCAATAGCGGGAAATGAAATGGGTAGAAGCCGTCATATTCGGGTGTTTGCTGTCGTTTACCGAAGCACCCATATAAGCCGTGGTAAAAGTACCGGCAGTAAAGTTCATGGTAGCCGGCGAGTATTCCATAGTGCCGGTTTTATCTCCAATCGGGAAAGTGAATGAAGTAGCGGCTGTATATCGCTTGCGTAACACACCACCAAAGGCATTGTCGGCAATGACATAATTGGAAGCCGAAGCCGAGTTTATCACTGCCGTAGTTTCCAAGGTCATGGTTTGTGCATCCAAATCAACTATACCCGAAGTAAGTGTTAAGCCGGTATTGATGGTTAAGGCCGACCCCATCACACAACCAATAGCTCCCGAAGTACGGTTTAGGGTAAAGGTGGCCAAATTCAAGTCGTTGATAAATCTTATCGTTCCGATGTTGCCTGTTCCTTGTAAAGTAAGGTTAGACGTGGTGCTTCCCTCAAAACTACCGCCGCCTGTGATGGTATTGGCCACGCCGGCTGTTCCTATGGTAAGCGATTCGTTATTCAAGTCGAAATTATCGGCGGCACTGCTGTAGCTGATGGCATTACCCCCAAGTGGTGCAGATATGGCAAAAGTTCCGGTACCGGTTAGCTGTACGGTTGTGCTTCCCGAAGCCGGGGCAAAAACCACATACGGTAGGGTAAGCGGATTTAATGAAGTTGATACCACTTGGGTCGCTGCGTTATTGGTAAAATAAACCGCCCTGTCGTTGCCGTTAAAGGTACCGGTAACGGTTAAGTTTCCGCCCACTCTAAGGTCGTCTCCGGCCGCTTGTCCTAAAGACAATGTTCCGGTAACCGACACGTTTCCGCCTACAATTAACGACCCTCCGGCAGAAACACTACCATAGTTCATGTGTAAAGCTGCAGTAGCCGAACCAATAGTTAACGACCCTGCGATGGCTTTAACACCTACTGCTCCAGAGGCTGCTCCGTTGATATAATCCAAAACGGTATTGGCTGTGGAAATGGTTACATTGTTAGGATAACCCGGTGTTACTCCGATGGTTCCTACGCCTAAGGCGCGCCATTCAAATCCTCGACCATACACACCGCCGGTGCTGTATTGCAAAGTAGAAGCGGCTCCGTAAATAGGTGAATTGGTATTTACAAAACCATTGGCGTTGATTCTTAAAGTTCCGTTTACCGTAAGTGCGTTGGCTACGGCAATGTCCAAGCCGTTGCTCAAGATTAAGGTTCCGGCTACCGGTCCAACCAATTCATTCAAACGGGTTGGAGAGTTGGCCGAAATGGTAACGTTAAACGGCGGATTGGTTACCGGCCAAAAAGCTTGTCCGGCATTAAGATCGTAGTAAGTACTGTTGGCATGATTCATAACCAAAGTACTTGCTCCGCCATAAACAAAATCGTTTCCGGCGGCATACCCTCCGTTTTGGATGGTAAAAGTTCCGTTCACGGTAGTGCTTCCGTTGTTGGTATAAGTAAAGCCTCCGGTAGATAAGCCGGCGCCAACATTAATCACAGTAGTAGTTCCGGCATTACGGGTAATATTGGCCCCGCTGGTGGTATTGGTTACCAAGTGCGCCACAATTACATTATCAGAACTGGTTGGTACTACACCGCCCACCCAAGTAGTGCCTACATACCAAGGCCCGTTTTGGGTAGTAATTTTAACCGGTGCGGTAATGGTTTGAGCACCGCCTGCCGTAGCGCTACCCGATTTGGTACCCGAAGCAAAAGTCAGGTTGGTATTGGCAATAGCATTGAGGTTGATGGTATTGTTGATGGTAGCACCCGAAGCCACATTGGCCGTTACCCAAAAATAGCCCACACCTACCGGAATGGATTGTGTTAAACCGGTAAAATTAAGCGTTTCACCGCTGCCGGCTGCTGCCGAACTCAAAGTGCTCAAAGCCGTAGCCGAACCAAAAGTATTGGTAGCACTGTACCAAAGGGTAAAGCCCGAAGCCGCAATATCGGTTGCTTGGTAATTGCCCGAAGTGGTAAACGAAGCTGCGTTTAAAGTAGCCGCCGCATTGGCCACAGTAACTTGAAACGTAGACAAGATATGATTGGTAGTGCCTTGGCCTACCGTGTTGGCTGTGATTTGGGTACCGTTATCGGCTAAGGTGGCAGCAGGGCCTGAAGACAAAGCAGTAACCACAACATTGTCTAAACCAACTCCTTGAGAGTTTGACCCTGTAGTATTAAAATTCCAACGCAAATAAAAATTACCACCATTAGGAATATTAACGCCTGTTAGGGTAAATGATTTATTGATTACAGTTCCGGTGTTGAAATCATAAGCACTTGTTCCTGTAGTGAAAGCACCGCTATCTCCGGCTGTTTGTGCTGTCCAAGTTGTACCATCGGTTGAAGTAAAGAAAGTGATGGCACAAGCAGCCGTATTAATTCTGTAACGCTCGTAATCAAAAGCAACGGTAATATCGTTAATTTGAGCGCCCGAAGTATTTTGATAATAGGCCATTATAGAGTTTGGACTTCCATAACCTCCTGAGGTCATAAAACCTATCGCTCTATCTGTAGTGGTTGTTCCGTTACCCCAATTATATCTTCCTCCTGCTGTTGGTGTTCCCGTACTTGCAGCTTGAGTCGTGGCTGTAAAATTCCCTGCAGCAGCCCAAGTTGGTGCAGTAGCACCGGCAACACTCATTTTCCAGTTGGCAGGCAATGTTGCAGTAGCAGCTGTTCCAATCCCATCAAAATTTTGAGTAACAGGCGTAGTGTTCGGTATCGCAATCTGTGCCTTCGAACTTAATACCCCAAAAAATAAAACCGTTGCGGCAACGAGTAATTTTTTAAATGTCATATAAAAATGAATCTATGGTTTCATAGTCATCAAGGTTTTGTGCGCTAAAAACTTAGCTTGCAACGCACAAAAAAGGGCAAGTAAAAATGGGGTAGAAATTTGGGCATACAAAACTACATCTAAATTAGTAATTTACAAGCGGTTTGTCTTAAGAAATCATCATCAAAACGTAATTTTTGAGGATAATTAAATGAAAGTCCTACAAAGTTTGCATTTATTGTAGTTTTTTGAATAATTTGTTGTCGTATTTGTTTGAATAACAGTGTTTTAAGAAGTGTTTAAGCCGAGTTGACGATTTCGGATTTCGAGTTGGGTGTTACACAGAGATACACTGAGAAAAAAAGAGATTCACGGAGGGTTAAAGTTTTCAGTCTCAGTCTCAGTTTACAGGAAAAGTTTAGCGATTAAGTGTGATTAAAGTGGAACAAGTATAAACACAGTTAGAAAATCCGTGAAATCTGCGGCAAAAATCAAACATGTTAACCGCTGATGTTTAGCTCACGGATGAAACGGAGAATACGGATAAATACAGATAAAAAATTTGTGAAAATCCGTGTAATCCGTGTAATCTGTGGCGAAAATCAAACATGTTAACCGCTGATGTTTAGCTCGCGGATGAAACGGATAATACGGATAAATACAGATAAAAAATTTGTGAAAATCCGTGTAATCCGTGGCAAAAAAAATCCGTGTAATCAGTATAATCCGTGTAATCTGTGGCGAAAATCAAACATGTTAACCGCTGATGTTTAGCTCGCGGATGAAACGGATAATACGGATAAATACAGATATAAAATTTGTGAAAATCCGTGGAATCCGTGTAATCTGTGGCGAAAAAAATCTCTGAAAATCTGTGGCATCTTTGAAATCTTTGGCATCCGTGTGCTAATCCGAAGCAACTGATTTCAATTTTCTAAATAATTGTTACTTTTACCCCTGTTACCACGATGCTATGACAGAAAAACCAACCCTTACCGAAGCTACACTCAAACTGGAATATTATTGTTCCTACCAAGAGCGTTGCCATCAGGAAGTGGTGGATAAATTGTACCAACTGGGTATGAAAGGCAACGAAATCGATACAATCGTTGTGCATTTACTACAACACAATTTCCTCAACGAAGAACGTTTCGCCCGAAGTTTCGCCCGTGGCAAACACAGAATCAAATCTTGGGGCAAAATCAGAATTGTTAACGAACTAAAACTTAGACAGATTTCGGCACCCAATATCAAAGCGGCACTGACCGAAATTGCTGAGGAAGAATACCAAGAAACCTTCCACCAATTGGCCGAACGTTATTGGAACAGCTTAACCGAGCGCAATGGACAAAAAAAGAATAAAAAATTCTGTGATTACTTATTGCGAAGAGGTTGGGAAAGTCAGCTGGTCTATGAGAAGATGAAGGAATTGGAAAAGTTGTAAGTTGTGGGTTGGGAGTTACACAGAGATACACTGAGGTAAAAGGAGATTCACGGAGGGTTACGGGTTGTGGGTTGGTATTCAACTTTGAACCCGAAACTCGAAACCCGAAACTATCGCGTAGCAACCAAAACACTCACCGCATTACCGCCGAAACCTACTGCATTAAGCAGTACTTTGCGGATGGTTTTTCTCGGATTGGATTCGGGTGCGTAAGGAATCCCGATAAAGGTTTGGTGTTGGAGCATGAGCAAAGCCAATTCGAGGTTCAACATGCCGGAAGCGCCAAAAGTATGGCCGATTTTCCATTTGTTGGTGGTGAGCATCGGCAGGGTATCGCCAAAGATTTTTTGTATCGCTTTGTATTCTGAAGTATCGCCTTTGAGTGTGCCCGGCGCGTGCATCACTATGGCATCGACTTCTTCTAAAGGGGTATTTTGTAGCGCCATTGCCATCGATTTTTGAAAACACAAAGCTTCTTCGGAGATGGAAATGTTGTGTTGTAAATCGTCGGTAGCATAGCCGATACCTGTGATATACCCCAAAGCTTTAGGGTTATGGCCTACTTCCAAACAGGCTACAGCGGCGGCTTCGCCCAAGACCATCGTATTTTTGGTTTTGGTAAAATCGAAGGCGCGACAAGGGTATTTGAGGGAAAGGTCTTCGACAGGCTCAGACTGACAATCTGCTTCTTTATTGGTTTGATTGCTACAATCAGGATTTGCATAAATCTTTAACGCTTGCATTTGCGCCAGGGTAAAAGGCGTTAACGGGGCTTCGCTGCCGCCTACCAAAAACTTAGTCGCCAAACCCGATTGCAGCCAGGCTACGGCATTCAACACCGCATGCAAAGCTGTAGAGCAAGTGATGGAATGTGAAATTTCGGGTCCGGAACTTTTTAAATCGTGGGCAATCCAAGAGGAAATATTCCCCAAGGTTGTGGTGGGCGAAGTAAGGGTTGCCGTTTTACCGGTTTCGAGGAATTCTTTGTGGTATTTCTCGAACAGTTGGGTTGCCCCGCGCGACGAACCTATGTTGATCCCAAACGCATCGCCTGATTTCCAACCGGCTTGGGCCACTGCTTGACGTGACGCTAACATAGCCATGAGTACCGTTTCATCGAGGGCTTTGTACTTGCTGTCTTCTGTGCGCAAGGCTTCAATTTGCAAACGCAGTTCTTGCGGAATGGCAGCCACCAAACGGGTTTGACCGTTGTACACTTGGGTTGTAATTAGTGTTTCGGGAGAAAGGTATTGTTTCCAAATCCAATCGGCTTCACTCCCTAAAGGAGAAATAGAAGCTAACGAGGTTATGGCGATTTTGTTTGTTAACATGGCAGTCTATTGTAGGACAAAGGTAGTTATTATTGGGGTAAGTTGGAAGTTACACCGAGATATACAGAGGAGAAAAGAGATTCACGGAGGGTTATGGGTTGCGGGTTTCGAGTTGCGGGTTGGGAGTTACACAGAGATACACTGAGGGAAAAGGAGAGGCACAGAGGGTTGAAGATTGAAGGTTGCGAGTTGCAGGTTAGCGCACAACTTTCAACCCGCAACCCGAAACTTTTTTAAACCATATCCACGGCTTGTTCCACTATACCATAAACCTTTTCGAGTTGTTCGGTTGTAATAATATACGGCGGCAAAATGTAAACGATGTTGCCTACCGGTCGTAAGATTACACCGTGTTCGATGAAAAAATTGTAGAGTTTCATGCGCATAGCGCCGTAGTAACTTTCGTTGGTTTCAGTTTTGATTTCGAGGGCGAAAATAATGCCTTGTACTCGGGTGGTTTTCACCTTTGGATGTTGTTTTATTTTTTGGGCAAAGGACAAATGTTGGGCATTGATGCGCGCGATATTGCTTTGCATTTCTGGCGTTTCCAGCAAAGTGATGGCGGCTAAAGCGGCGGCACAACCCGTTGGATTGGCGGTAAAAGTATGGCCGTGAAACAAAGCTTTATTGACATCATTATCGTAAAAACCATCGAAAATTTCTTGGGTAAAAGTGGTTACCGCCATGGGAATTGTTCCGCCTGTTAGGGCTTTGGACAAGCACAGCATATCGGGTTTGTTTTGAAGGTAATCCGAAGCAAAAGTTTTGCCTGTTTTTCCGAAACCGGTCATGACTTCATCGGCTATGGTAAACACTTGGTTTTGTTGACAAACGGCAATCATTTGGTCTAAAACACCGGCTTCGTACATGACCATGCCGGCGGCGCCTTGCACCAAGGGCTCGAAGATAAAGGCAGCGAATTCGTTGGTTTGCACCAAATTGGTTAATGCTGTTAAAGCTTCGGTTTCTTTACCGGCAACCGGTACCGGAATGCGCACCACTTCGAGCAAAGAACCTTTGAAGGCTTCGGTAAAAAAAGTAATCCCGCTGGAAGCCATAGCGCCAAACGTATCGCCGTGAAAAGCGTCTTCAAAAGCGATGACTTTGGTACGTTTTAGGCCTTGATTGTAATTGTATTGTAAGGCCGCTTTGATAGCCACTTCCACCGCAGTGGAACCATTATCGGAGTAGAAAATTCGCTTTTGATTGGCAGGTAAAATCGACAGTAGTTTTTCGGATAATTCGACCGCTTTGTTGTGGGTAAAACCGCCGAACAAAACATGTTCTAAAGTGGTTAATTGGTTGTAGATTGCTTCGGCCATCACTTTATTGGCGTGGCCAAAAGGATTCACCCACCAAGAGGCGATAGCGTCGATGTATTCTTTACCGTTGTCATCCCAAAGCAATGCGCCCTCGCCTTTAACTATAGCCGGTAACGGACCTGTGGTTTTGTGTTGGGTATAAGGATGCCAGTTGTATAATTGGTCTTTTTCAGATAGTGTCATTGGGCGTGAAGATTGGTGATTAACGATTTTTGATTTTCAGATTTACAAGCTCGTCAAGTTGTCCCGAAACTTATCGGCGTAATAGGCAATCACATTGGCATCGAAGTACGGTTCATTGTCAATTCGGCCAATCAATTTAACTCCGGTTTTGTTGAGGATAATGGTTTCAGTAGCTTTGTTTTCATCGCCTGAAAAAATGATGCCGGCTACAGCAATGTCACGATTTTTAAGGGCTTCGACGGTCAATAAGGTATGATTAATACTGCCCAAATAATGACGGGACACGACAATGACTTTATAATCGGGACGGATTAAATCGATGATACAATCGGTATTGTTTAGCGGGACTAAAATACCACCGGCGCCTTCAATAACCAAGTGATTGTTCGTCTCAGGTTCTTTGATTTGATTTAAATCGATGGTAATTCCGTCTAGCTCGGCCGCCAAGTGTGGACTGGCCGGCGTGTTGAGCGCATAGGCGTTGGGGTGAAATTGAGACTTTTCGTTAGACACTCGGTCTTTGACTTTGTGGGTATCGGAAAGTTCCAAATCGCCCGCTTGAACGGGTTTCCAATAGTCGGCTTCGAGGGCTTGGGTTACAATAGCGGAAGCGACTGTTTTACCTACATCGGTACCGATTCCTGTGATGAATAGTTTCATGGTTGTTAGTTTCACAGAGATTCACAGAGGTTTTCTCTGTTCATTTATTACTTTACTAAATTGATTGCACAGAGATTCGCAGAGGTTTTTAGAGATTCACGGAGTTTATCTTGGTGTGTCTCTTTTTATCTCCGTGTATCTCTGTGCAACTAAAACACAAAGGTAGCTAACAATTCCAACACATTCAAGATTTCTGTTTCGGAATTGTAGCTGTGCAAGCAGAAGCGGAGGCGTTCTTGACCTTCGGGTACGGTTGGAGATAAAATTGGTTTGACATCGAAGCCGTGTTGTTGCAGTTGGGTTGCAATGGTTTTTACTTTATCGTTACCGGGAATGATGGCACATTGTATGGCTGATTTGGAATAAACAAATATTGGTTTTAATCCTAATCGCAATTTCTGTTGGTTGAAGAAAATGATATTGTTTTTCAGCAATGCTAAAGTTTCCTTTTCTTTTGCTAAATGTTGATAAGCCACTAAAATGGTAGCTACACTGTGCGGCGATAAGCCTGTGGTGTAAATCAAACTGCGAGCAAAGTTGACCAAGAAGCTTTTTAGTTCGGCACTGCCCAAAATGGCGGCTCCGTGGCAACCGAGTCCTTTACCGAAAGTCATAATGCACGCGAAGACTTGGTCTTGCAAGCCTAAACTTTGCACCAAGCCTTTTCCTTGTTCCCCGAATACCCCAAGTGCATGGGCTTCATCAACCACTAAGTAGGCGTTGTATTTTTGGCATAGGGAAATCAGTGCTTCCAAATTGGGAGAATCGCCATCCATAGAGAAAACAGACTCGGTGACGATGTAAATGGTTGCGAGTTGCGGGTTGCGGGTTGCGGGTTCAAACTTGAGTAGCAATTTTTGTAAATCCTCTGTGTCGTTGTGTCGGAATTTATAGGCTTTGGCGTGACTCATTTGGATGCCGTCACGGATGGAAGCGTGACAAAGTTCGTCATACAAAATAATATCGTTACGTTGCGGAACGCAGCTGAAAAAACCCACATTGGCGTCGTAGCCTGAGTTGAAAATTAAAGCCGCTTCCGCTTGATGGAATTGGGCGATAAAGTTCTCGGCAACTTGGTACAAATTATGGTTGCCAGAGATTAAACGGGAACCTGTAGCACCATTGGTTTTGATATTATTGTCTAAAAGATACTGATGCGTTTGGTGGAATAGGTTTTCATTGTGTGCAAAGCCGATGTAATCGTTAGAAGCAAAATCGACTAATGAATTATCCGATGGCAACCGTCGCAAAGCGTTGTTGACTTGGCGTTGTTCGAGTTTGGTTTGAAGGGGATTCGGCAGTTTCATAGTTTGTCTTTATCTACCCATTTATTGTTTCCACAGTCCGTTGCATCTAATAAATCGATTTTGAGCTTTTGGGCAACCATGGCGCCAAATTTAAGGGCATGTTCTTTTTCGTTTAACTTGTACATTTTGTAATGTTTGTTCCCTAAATACCAAAGATTCACTTCATATTCAAAATCATCAACCTTAAATACAGAAACATATTGAAGTTCAGGAAGTGCTGTGTTTACTTTACTTGTAAATGGACCGACCATATATACTGACACCAATTTCTCTTTATCAAGATCAATAAGAATGCTTTTTGTTATTGAAAAGGAAACCCCGCCGGCCAAACAAAATGATGCAGTTTTAATTACACCTGCAATTTCTTTTGGATTGACTTTATCAAAATCAACCTTATAAAATGCCATACCGAGGATGTACAACATATATATCATATAGGTAAAAAACAATGAGGCAACGATAATTCTCCACCATGGTAATTTCCCTTGTGATACAACCAGTTCGTATTCGTTATAGTCTTCCATAAACCAAATATAGTAAATAGCCCGAATGATTTGAAATTAAAAGGAATACAGCGAGTGGCTGTAAGGAATATTTTGACATTAAATTTAGCCATAAAAAAACCCAACCTTTTACAAGATTGGGTTTTTAAAGTATTTCAAATCAGATTAGTCGGCTAATACGATTACTTTGTTGTCTTTCATTTCGATAGTTCCCGAATTGATTTCCAAAGTGTAGTTTTGGTCGTTTATTTTGGTAAACTTTTCGGCTACATCTTTGTCGAACTTAAAGCTTGGGGCAGCCATTTTTACGGTGCCTTGCTTTAAGATAGAAACTATAGGTGCGTGGTTGTTCAAGAGTTGGAAAGAACCGTCAACGCCCGGTAAGGAAACTGAGGTTACTTCGCCTTTGAACAAGGTAGCTTCCGGAGATACTATTTCTAAAATCATTTTTTTTAATTTAGGATTTAGGATTTAGGATTTAGGAATTAGTTAAATCCTAATTCCAGGATTCCTTATTCCTAATTTACATTAAGCTTCTGCTAACATTTTTTGTCCTGCCTCGATTACGTCTTCGATGGTACCTTTCAAGTTGAAAGCAGCTTCCGGCAAGTGATCCAACTCTCCATCAATAATCATGTTGAATCCTTTGATGGTGTCTTTGATGTCAACCAATACACCAGGGATACCTGTAAATTGCTCAGCAACGTGGAACGGTTGAGACAAGAAACGTTGTACACGACGTGCACGAGATACGGCTAATTTATCTTCTTCAGACAATTCTTCCATACCTAAGATGGCGATGATGTCTTGTAATTGTTTGTATTTTTGAAGAATCTCTTTTACTCTTTGAGCACAGTTGTAGTGATCATCTCCTAAGATAAGCGGTGTTAAGATACGAGAAGTAGAATCAAGCGGATCTACTGCCGGATAAATACCTAACTCAGCAATTTTACGAGACAATACTGTAGTAGCATCTAAGTGGGCAAAGGTAGTTGCCGGTGCCGGGTCGGTTAAGTCATCCGCAGGTACATAAACCGCTTGTACTGAAGTAATCGAACCTTTTTTAGTAGAAGTAATACGCTCTTGCATCGCACCCATCTCAGTAGCCAATGTTGGTTGGTAACCTACCGCTGAAGGCATACGGCCTAACAACGCGGATACCTCAGAACCTGCTTGGGTAAAACGGAAGATGTTGTCTACGAAGAACAATACGTCTTTTCCTTGGTCTGAACCGGCTCCGTCACGGAAGTATTCCGCGATAGATAATCCTGAAAGGGCTACACGAGCACGAGCTCCGGGTGGCTCATTCATTTGTCCGAATACGAAAGTAGCTTTAGACTCTCTCATGCCCGGTTTGTCTACTTTAGATAAATCCCATCCACCGTTTTCCATAGAGTGCATGAAATCTTCTCCATATTTGATAATGCCTGACTCCAACATTTCACGAAGCAAGTCATTTCCTTCACGGGTTCTTTCTCCTACTCCTGCGAATACAGAAAGACCACCGTGACCTTTGGCGATATTGTTGATCAATTCCTGAATCAATACGGTTTTACCTACTCCTGCTCCACCGAACAAACCAATTTTACCTCCTTTAGCATAAGGCTCAATCAAATCGATTACTTTGATTCCGGTAAACAATACTTCTGTTGAAGTAGATAAGTCTTCGAATTTAGGAGCTTGTTTGTGAATTGGCATTCCGTTAGCTCCGTCTTTTGGTAAATCTCCTAAACCATCGATAGCATCTCCTACTACATTAAATAATCTTCCGTAGATGTCTTGACCGATTGGCATTTGAATTGGAGCACCGGTAGCGTGTACATCTGTACCTCTGCTCAAACCGTCTGTGGAGTCCATAGAGATGGTACGCACAGTGTTTTCACCGATGTGAGATTGAACTTCAAGAACTAATTTTGAACCATTTTTATTAATGATTTCTAATGAGTCGTAAATTTTTGGCAACTCAACATCTTTAGTATCAAATACTACGTCAACTACGGGACCGATGATTTGCGAAACTTTTCCTATTGCTTTAGACATTGTTTATGTATTTATTAAATAGCTATTTAGGTTTGAAAAAAATACCTCTTTTTTCAGTGCGCAAAGGTAAATTTTCTATTTTAAAAAATCAATCTTTGTCGAGAGTTTTTTTCTTAATTTTTGATAATTCTGTTTCCCAAAACAATCATTACTGTTTAAAAAGCAAAAACCACCTGACTTAGCAAGTGGTTTTTGTTTATTTATAAAAATTGGTTAGGTTAGAAATTTGCCGGATCTAAAGGATATAATATTCGGTACAAACCAACATTTACTCCTTTAAAATTAGAGCCGTAAGTAGTATTGATGGCTTCTAAGAATTTGTTGGCTATTAACGCATACCCTCTTGGGCTTGGATGCACTCCATCGAGAGAGAATCCTCCTCCGGTTACATAAGCGGAAGTGATGGTGTAGTTGTTAGCCGCAATACCGCCATTAGCGATTTGTGTTTGTAAAACATTGGCATTCACAAAAGCCAAACCTTTTGCTTGCGCAATAGCTTCTATACTGGCGTTGTAAGCGTCTGTAGCTGCTTTTACTTCTTGAATTTCTTCTTTAGACAATACCCAATTGTCTGCCAAAGGAACCGATACTCCATTTACTTGAGCAGGGTTTCCGCCAACTGTTGTACCAATGAAAGTTCTTGCCGGTAAAACAATAAGATCTTCGTTAGTAGCCATACGGTATGAAGGAATTCCAAAACCGGAAAGGTTGGTCAAATAGCTATCAACTATAACTACCGGATTAGTGCTTGAAGCTGAGAAATTAATGGTTCTTCTCGCTACCTCAGCTGCTGTCAACAATCCGTTAGATTGAGCAAACAACAAACCGTTATTGTAAGCGGCATAACCGGCATTTAATTGAGCGGCTGTGGTTGCGTTTAAGGCAACCGGATTGTAAGGCACTGTTGTAAAGTATGGGATAGTAGTTACATAAGGTAAATTAGCCACTACACCTTTGGCACCATTAGCCGTTAATTGATCAACTAAAGTAGTATAAACGCTGGCAAAGACATTAGGGTCAGTGATGTCGTTAGCGCCGTAAGTTGCCGGGTTTAGGTTCCCTGTTTGGTTAACCCCTACACCTCCTGAAGTGGCGTAAGCTAAAACATCGTTGTTTCCAATCCAAAGAGAGAAGAAAGTTGGGCTTTGCGCTAATGCATCAGCTAAAACAGTTGTAGTTGGGCTTGAAGCAAAACGCACAAAATAAGGATTAGCTTGTCCACTTAAAACTCCTGCTACATTACCGTAACCCGGTGCCAAAAGATGAAAACTTTTAGCGCCCGGAACGCCCATATTATTGAATGGTCCTGAAAGAACATTGGTAATATCCGTTGTTGGTGGTCCCGGAACAGAAGCCGGTGCACTACCGTTAAAGTACAATCTTGTTCCTGCAATTTGAGTTCCTCCCAATAACAAACCTCCGGTATTGTCGGCCATTAGAGGAAGTTTAAATTCTCCCCCGCCAACCAAAGCAAATTGGCTTGCTAAAATATTAGGATATGACCCTTGTTGTCCGGCAATGAACAACGCACTGTCAGAATAACCGGCAGTTAAGGAGTTTCCTAAGGCCACATATTTCGAAAAATCGGCTGTACCTGCAGTTAATGGTGTTCCATCTGTTGAGTTAGGATCTACAAAAGGCTCATCATCACTATTACATGCTACAAAGGTTAAAGAGACCAATAGTAACCATTTGAAATTTTTTATCATAGTATTATATTTTAAATCTGATTGATAATTACGGATTAACAGTTAATGACAAGAAATATTGTTGTCCGATTAATCCTGGTCCAAGAAGCTGTCTGTATTCTTTCCCTCCGATATTGGTAGCACCCAATTTGAAAGTAGATTTGATACTTGGCACCATGTAGCTGATTTGAGCATCGATAACCGTAGCAGCATCAATCATCCCATCGGCGAAAGTAGATTCCCATTTGTATTCATCGCTCCATCTTCCACTGATGTTGAAGCCGAAGTTTTTGAATAAATTGTCGTTGCTGATTGTAGCTTTCACTCGGTGTTTAGGCGTGTTAAAACCAGCCTCAAAACTTGGGTCTTTGGCTTGATCAAAATCGAATTCAGCATAGTTGTAGTTGGCTGACACTTCGAAGTTTTTAGGTAATTTTTTAGCTACTCCAACACCAAAACCTAAAGACTTGATTTCAATATCGGTATTAGTGTACAATTGGAAAGCTCTGGTGTCTCCTTGCGTCAAAGCGAAAGCAGACTGGAACGCTTCTCCCGTTGGGGTAAAGTCGCCACCACCATTAGTAGCCGTACCATATAATGGAGCCACAACAGTTAAGTTTCCAATGAAGTCATTATAAATATTGTAGTAACCGTTGATGTCAAAATTGAATCCTTTGAATTCACCTCTATACCCTAATTCAAAAGCTTTTACAACTTCCGGCTTAACCAAATCAACATCGGTTCTTTCAAGTAATGGTGATGCGGCTACAATAGCTGCAGCCAATTGTGCTTGGTTTGAAGGGTTAGCGGCAGATACCGCTGCACCGAATGCTGTTGCAGATTGTGCTGTATAAGAATTAAAATAGGCATTGTTACCATCAATTGTAGCGGTTGTCCCACCGGCAAATCCTTGACCGTTGGCTGACACCGGTAAAGTTTCTTCATAACGGGTTAAGTTATCAGGAGCAGAACCTAACAAAATAGCATTTCCAACATTGAATCCAATGTATTGGTCTTGTGTGGTTGGGTTACGGAAACCGGTTTGGAATGACGCTCTGAAAATGTGGTTTTTAGCTTCTCCGGCACTGTAAACAAATGATACTCTCGGAGAATAATTACCGTCAAAGTTTTCAGCCTTATCATAACGTACAGAACCTGTAAACTTCAATCTGTCGTCCATGAATTTTTTCTGAAGTTGAGTATAAGCACCATACTCATCGTACTTGATCCCACCAAATTGAGGTGTATCGGTATAGATTCTTCCGAAAGAATTCAAGTCGTATCTGCGGTAAGAACCTCCTACTTGAATTTCGGCAAATTTGATAAGGTCTCTAAAGTTATAGTTAGCATCTGAGTGGTAAATTTTTGAATTATCCACCAATTTAGAACCTGTTAATACATTAGGGTCTGACGTAACTTGGTTGAATGCGTTTTGGAACTCCGGTGTTCCAGGTAAAAATCTACCGTTATCAGCTGCCGCTCTTGCTGCAAGGTGTGCTTGAGTTGGAGTAGCCCCTGCTAAAGTAGATTGTACAAAAGCTCCTGCATATTGACCAAACCAAGTAGCATCCGGTTTCCAAGCTCTGTTGATGTTTAATCCGGTGAACAACATATCGTATGATTTTCCTCCATCTTCAGTAGTGTAATATCCTCTGATGAAGAAATTTTTCCCCGTTAACTCCAACTTGTGTTGTTGCATTTGAAATCCGTTCAAATAGTAACGGTTTGCTCCTTGGTAAACAGAGTTACCGAAACCGAATTTACTTTGCCAAATGATTTCTAAATTCTCGTTACCAAAAGGTCTGGCGTGTAACGAGAAGTCGATTTTGGCATTTCTAACTTTATTATCTGTTAAATCAACCTCGTTGTATCCTGTTCTGGAAACATTTTCGTTTGGCAACAAGTTTAAAGCTGAAGAAGGCAACAATCCTAAGTTAACCAAAGATTGTCCAACGCTTCTGATGTTAGTAGATGCCTCATCACCATAAACGTTCATACCGTTATAGTTGTGGTGACTTCTGTCTCTTCCTTCAACAGTTTTATCTGTATAATCGGTGGCCCACCAATCTGTACCATTCATATAAGTAAAGTTGGCTTTAGCTGCAAAATAGTCGTTAAATTTGTGAGCTGCTCTTACACCATAATCATAGTATTCGTTAGCGCCTGCTGCTTTTTGGTTGGTTTGACCATATTTTACATAGGTAGAAATGCCTTGGTATTTGAAAGGACTTTTACTGTTCATGAACAATATACCATTGAAAGCATTGGCTCCATATAGTGCTGAGGATGCACCCGGTAAAAGCTCAACACTGGCCACATCAATATCAGATACTCCGATAAGGTTTCCTAAAACAAAGTTTAATAAGGGAGAAGAGTTGTCCATACCGTCAACTAACTGCATAAAACGGGTATTGGCTACGGTAGCAAAACCACGAGTGTTGATGGATTTGAAAGACATACTACTGGTGTTCATGTGAACTTCTTTTAAGTTCTCTAAACCATCATAAAAAGACGGAGAGGCTGTTTTCTTAACGTCTTTGATGGTCATTCTTTCAATAGTAACGGGAGATTCTCTCACTTTTTCGGGAGCTCTCGAGGCCGATACTACAATCTCGTCTAATTGTGTCTCTTTTTCAGATAAAGAAACTGTAATTTTTTGGTTGTTGGCAGTTACGGTAGCAGTAGTCGAACCATAACCTACACTTGAAACCTCGATGTCAAAAGGTGGTTTTTTAGAAGTTGACAAACTAAAATTACCATCTCCGTCGGTTACTGTTCCTGCGCTGTCACCAACCACTTTTACGTTGGCTCCGGGTACTGGCTGGTTTTTACTGTCTTTTACCGAACCGGATATTGAAGTTTGCGCGTAAGTGATACCGCAAAAAAACAATGAAACGATAAATAAATAAATCTTCATTTGGTTTTAAATTTTGTTGGTTTAAGTAGCCAATGTACAAATATTTTTTTTTAATTGTCAAAAAACAAGCTTTGTTTTTAAGAATAATGAATTATAGTGCTTGATTATCAACAATATGATAAAGTCTGATTTCTTTACGCTTTTTTTAATGTTTTAGCTTAATCGCTAAAAAAAATACTATGCGCTCATACAAAATACTGTTTCTGTTAAATTTATAATAAAATTTTGACCAAAAAAAAGCGAGACTAAATCTCGCTTAAATATATAAATTGTAATACAAAACCTACTATTCTACTGTCACAGATTTGGCTAAGTTTCTTGGTTGATCTACGTTACATCCGCGTAAAACGGCTATATGGTATGACAATAACTGTAGCGGAATGGTGGTAATCAATGGCGATAACGCATCTGAAGTTTCCGGGATTTCTATAATGTGGTCTGCCAGTTGTTTCACTTGAACATCTCCTTTGGTCACAATGGCAATAATTTTTCCGCTGCGGGATTTGATCTCCTGAATGTTACTGACCACTTTGTCATAATGTCCTTGTTTGGGTGCAATTACCACTACAGGCATTTGTTCGTCGATTAAGGCGATTGGACCGTGTTTCATTTCGGCAGCCGGATAACCTTCTGCATGGATATATGAAATCTCTTTCAACTTTAAAG
>Ga0207952_1000329_pt1 | contig 43163 bp, 16 predicted proteins | sample SubbioR12Aug_8Ca_FD_184831 | JGI IMG/M metagenome (GOLD analysis project Ga0207952, IMG submission 184831) | Serpentinite rock and fluid subsurface biosphere microbial communities from McLaughlin Reserve, California, USA - CR12Aug_8Ca (SPAdes) | ecosystem: Environmental > Terrestrial > Deep... | reverse complement strand
AGATACAGGGCGGTGGCAAACTCAGCCTGGATTTGAGCAGTGATGACAAGGCCAAATCCTGGGGTAGCAGTTTGCAGGCACTGCCTCCAGGTGCTCTCGATAAACAGTAAGAACTAATCAAGCTTCACGCATTCAGCAAGTTTATTAAGAAAGTTTTACTCAGCAAGTTTAAAAGCAGGGCAGCCCCCGGCCCTGCCTTCTTTTTTACTTCCCGGCGGGAATTAAAATATCAACTGATGCAGGACCTGCCGTAATACCTTCAAACGCGGGCCGCTTGCTGCCGCCAGGGCCGCGAGATCATCCTGCATGATGCCAGCCATCAGTTGCCTCCCTCTCCTTGTACCTGCCTGCACCTACTTGCACATACCAATTGGCCGCGCCCAGTTGCTGATGATGACTGAGCCAAGATCCTGGTTGGGCGTAAAAAATGCAAAACAACATCATTGCTGATGGGTATTTATCAGGCATGGCGATTGTCCCAAATACGTAACAAACCAATTTCAAAATTTCTGTTACTTCCACTCCAGGCGATTCTTTTATCTTTTTGATTAGAGAATTGCATAAAGTTTGTAGAAAATTTTCAAAATACAAAATCGCAGGGTATTATTGTCCAGACTCATGTGTAATACACAATCTTGCTCCAGGGAATCGCCAGACTATCATCCATAAAAAGGGGGGATGAAGTGGTTAAAAAAGGCTTGGCAGTGTTGGTCGCAGACGATATCGAACCGATGCGCAAGGTGACTGCGGCGCAATTGAATTCCTTGGGCGTTCAGGATGTGCGCACTGCGGCAGATGGGATCGAGGCATTAAAGATGCTGCGCGAGCGTTTGCCTGACATCGTATTGTCTGACTGGAACATGCCCGCCATGAACGGGATTGAGCTGTTGCGTGCCATGCGCGCCGATAAACGGCTGGAACACTTGCCGTTTATCATGATCACGGCTGAATCAGAGCGTGTGCGGATAGAAGAGGCAATCGCGCATGGTGTGTGCGACCTGCTGGTGAAACCGTATACCACAGGGCGGCTGAGTCTGAGTATGGAACGTGCGATGTCACGCAGGACCCCACGTTTCCAGCGCGGAGTGATAATCACTTCGTCGCAACCGCCACAGCCAGCAACAAATCAACCAGTCTTGCCAGCCGGGGCAGGCGAAGCTGGCAAGATGGCCGCTGTTCAATCGGCGGCCAAACTGACCATCTTGGTCGTTGATGACAAGCCCGACAATCTTCACTTGCTGGTCAATGTTTTCAAGGACGACTACCGCATTCTTGCCACGGATAGTGGCAAGAAAGCCCTGGACCTGTGCTGTTCGGATACCCCCCCTGATCTGGTGCTACTCGATGTGATGATGCCTGGCATGGATGGCTTTGAAGTCGCAAGGCGCATGCGTGAGCATCCGAATGCTGAAAATATCCCGGTCATCTTCGTCACCGCCATGACGGATGATGATGCGCGCTTCAAGGGCATGTCGCTGGGTGCGGTCGATTTCGTTACCAAGCCTGTCGATCCGGTTGCCATCCGCCTGCGCGTGTCCAATTTCATGCGTTATGTTCGTTTGCGGCGTGAGTTGCAAGCTGATTACGACAGCATGCTTGAAGCGGCGCGCATGCGCGAGATGGTCGAAGACATCACCCGCCATGACATGCATGGCCCGTTGTCAACGGTGCTGGACATCCTGCACAGCCTGATGGCAGATAAAGTCATGTTACGCCGCAATGCCATGCAACTGGAAAATGCCGAGCAAGCGACCTTGCGCCTGCTGGACATGATCAACCTGTCGTCGGAGTTGTACAAGATAGAATCAGGCCGCTATGTGCTGGATGCAAAGCCAGTGCCGATCACTGACATCGTGCGACGGGTGGTGGAACTGGCGCGCACTGCATTTGCCGAGCGGCAGTTAGCCATCGTCGTGGATTCTGATGTCGATGTCGGCAGAGAACCGCCCATGGCCAGTGGTGATGCCATGTTGAGTTTTTCGCTGGTGCAGAGCCTGGTAAAAAATGCCTGCGAGGCAGCACCGGCACGCAGCCGCGTCACTGTCACACTTGCCGACAGCGACCCCTTGCGCATCACCATCGTCAACAAGGGTGCGGCGCCTACTCCCATCAGGCAGCGCATGTTCAATAAATACACCACCTTGGGCAAGCCTTCGGCAGCCGGGCTGGGTGCTTATTCGGCCAGGCTGATGGCCGAGGCACAAGGAGGCCAGGTAAGCCTGGATGTCGCCGACGACACCGACACTACCATCGTCACGATCGCATTACCGCGCGATGCCAGCGCCACGCCATAAGGGGAACCATCATGGAATTAATCGAAGCCACCTACCCATCCACTGTCCTGGTCGTTGACGACACGGTCGCTAACCTGACGCTGATTACTGACCTGCTCAAGCCGTATTACCGCGTCAAGGCTGCCACTTCTGGCGAGTCGGCGCTGAAGGCGATAGAGGCTGATCCCCCTGACCTGGTCTTGCTCGACATCATGATGCCGGGCATGTCGGGCTTTGATGTCTGCAAAAAGTTGAAGACCGATCCGCGCTTTCGCGATATTCCGGTGATTTTCCTGACCGCCATGGGGGCCGTGGCAGATGAAACCCGTGGCCTGGAGATGGGGGCGACCGATTACATTACCAAACCGATCAACCCGCCCATCGTGCTGGCCCGCGTGGCAAACACCCTCAAGTTGAAGGCCTCGGCGGATTTTTTGCGTGACCAGAATATCTTCCTTGAAGAAGAGGTAGCTAAACGCACCCGTGAAGTACGGGCGATCCAGGACGTCACTATCCTGGCGATGGCTTCGATGGCAGAAACCCGTGACAACGAGACTGGCAACCACATCCGACGTACACAGTCGTATGTCAAGACGCTGGCAGAGCGCTTGCGCGATCACCCGCGCTTTGCGCATTACCTGAGTGAGGCGACCATAGAGCTGCTGTACAAGTCGGCACCGCTGCATGACATCGGCAAGGTCGGTATCCCCGATCATATCCTGCTCAAGCCTGGCAAGTTCGAGCCGCATGAATTCGAGATCATGAAGACCCACACCACGCTGGGCCGTGATGCTATCCAGCATGCCGAAAATAGCCTGGGCATGCGCGTGCCCTTCCTCCATATGGCCAAGGAAATCGCCTATAGCCACCAGGAAAAATGGGACGGTAGCGGTTATCCCGAAGGGCTGGCAGGCGATGCCATCCCGATCTCGGCGCGGCTGATGGCGGTAGCCGACGTGTATGACGCCTTGATCAGCAGGCGGGTCTATAAAGAGGGCATGCCGCACCAGAAAGCTGTTGATATCATGGTGGCCGGACGTGGCCAGCATTTTGACCCCGACATCCTGGATGCCTTTCTTAGCCTGCAGGATGAGTTCAGGGCAATTGCGGCGCGCTTTCATGACAGCGATGCTGACCTGGCCAAAAAAGAGGTGCAGTTCAACCCTGTCAGGGACAGCGCAACATGAAGAGCTTGATGCTTGCCTTTGAAGGCCAGTCACTGCGCCTGAAACTGTTCGCCGGGCTGGCATCGGTACTGCTGGTGTCTTGTGTCATCGGGCTGTACAGCCTGCACGTGCAGGCGCAGATGGCAGATGACATTCAATCCTTGTACCGCACCGAATTGCAGGGGGTGGCGCACGCCAAGGAAGCGCAGGTCGCGTTCTCTATGGTCGGGCGCACGGCACGCCACCTCGTACTCAATACAGGACCGCAGTACCGAGCCGAGGCTGCAAAAGAATTCGAGAAAATGAAAGAATACCTGCATCGTGAAATCGAAGCAACGCGCGCAGGTATTCCGGCGAATTCACCTGGCATTCGTCACATGGCGACGTTCGACACGGCCTACCAGCAATACCTGATGAATGTAGAGCATTTTTTTCAACTTGCCACGCAGGATAATCCAAACGGCAGGCTCGATAGCCGCACCGACAGGGCAGGAGCATTCCTGGCAACGCAGCAATTCCTGCAACCGCGCGATGTAGCCAACGAAGCACTGGCTGCCGTAGCGTCACTCAAACTCGAAAGCGCCCTGGCTTCTGCCAGCAAATCCCAGCGCATGAGCGACAAGAGCCGTTTCGTTACGCTGATCTTGCTCCTGAGTGGCATGCTGCTGGCAGCGACCATCGGTATCCTGGTCAACCGCTCGATACGCAGACCACTTGATCATTTGCGCCACACTGTCGAACAACTGGCGCACGGCCAACTGGCGCTGGAAGTTCCCTATACTGGCATGCGCACAGAAGTCGGCGATGTGGCCCGCTCGATTGTCGCGCTACAGGACGAGGCGCAGCAGATGGCAGACCAGCGCTGGATCAAGACCCAGCTCGCAAACTTGTCCAGCGTTTTGCAGGCCGCGCCAGATATGTCATCCATGGCATCGGGCTTCCTGTCTTTCCTTGCTGACCTCGGCGGTATCATTGAGGCTGGATTCTGGCTGAGTGCCGAGGACAGTCAGTTTGGTTTTGCTGCAGGCTGGCCCGATGCAGGACGTAGTGAGTTGCAAGCGGGCCTGGTACAGCGCTGCGCTGCGGCTGCCGCCGTGATTGAAGAGGAGGGCAACGGCGTCACCATGATTGCCATGCCTGTATTACTGAACGACAGCATGCTGGCGGTGACAGTGTTTTGCCTTGCGGATGCGCAGCACTCTGCCAGGCGAACACTGCTGGATGAAGCAATGCCATTATTGGCCTTTAATCTGGAAATCCATGAGCGCAGTGAACGTGCACGCCTGACCGACACCTGGTTCCGCAGCATCATCGAACTCGCACCAGACGGAATGGTGGTGGTTGATGACAATGGCAGTATCCTGCTGGTCAATCAGCGACTGGAAGTGATGTTTGGTTACGCGGCTGGCGAACTGAGAGGGCAATCCATCGATATGCTGGTGCCGCTAACGGTACGAGGCCGTCATGCCAGCTTGCGCGCTGCCTATGCTGCCGAAGGCGGAACACGTCAGATGGGCCGTAACATGAGTAATCTTCTCGGCGTGCGCAAGGATGGTAGTGAATTCTCTATCGACGTTGGCCTGTCGCGCCTGCCTTCCATGCAGGGTGATGGTTATTGTGTTTGTGCCGTCGTGCGCGATATTACAGAACGCAAGGCGGTTGAACAGGTGCTGGCCGAAGAAGGCATACGCATGCAAAGCATCCTTGATAATGCGCCGATCTCGATCAGTTTTTCATCAGACGGATACCTGCAATATGGTAATCCTCAGTTTGTTGAATGGTTCGGAGGTTGTGTAGGCGAACCGATGCCTGAGCTGTTTGTCATCCCTGCAAAGCGCGATGAGTTCGCACAGACTCTGGCGCAGGGCGGAACGGTGCGCGAATGCGAAATACAAATGTACGACCGCCAGCGCCAGGTGCGTGATGTTCTGATCACCGTGCTGAAATTGCAATTTGGCGGCAAGGATGGGCGGCTCGCCTTTATCAGCGACATTACCGGGCGCAAGCGCCTGGATGAGGAAATGCGTCGCGCCAATTTCCTGGCCGATATTGCGCTGGAGCTCACGCACTGCGGCTACTGGCACGTGGACTATAGCGATCCTGAGCATTATTACCAGTCTGACCGGGCGGCCAACATTCTTGGTGAACCGCTCAAAATGGAACGGCGTTACCATTTACAGGACGAATGGTTTGCCCGCTTGATGGAGGCCGATCCGGTCATGGCCGCAGCGACCGCAGAGCGCTATCAGGGTGCCATCGACGGCAAGTATGCTGAGTATGAAGCAACCTATGCTTACAAGCGCCCGCAGGATGGTCGTATTATCTGGGTCCATGCTGGTGGCAAAATAGTACGTGATGACAATGGCAAAGCCCTGTTCATGTACGGTGCCTATCAGGACATCACCGCGCTGAAGGAGTCAGAACAGGCCATCATTAACAGCCAGCGCCAGATTCGTACACTGGTGGACAGTATAGGCTCGGTCATCACCATGAAGGATCGCCAGGGACGCTACCAGTTGCTTAACAGTACTTACGAGAAGCAACTGGGAATCAGTGAAAGTGAAGTCCTTGGCAAGGATGCAAGTGCCTTCATGCCCAAAGAAGTGGCGGACAAAATTGCTGAAGTAGAGAGCCGGGTCATGGCGACTGGCCAGGCTATCACTTACGAGGAGACGATCCCGCGCATCGATGGTTCTGGTGCACGTTTCTTCATGACGACCAAGACGCCATTGTTGAATGAGCGTGGAGAGATCTACGGCATCTGTGGCATTGCTACCGATATCACTGAACGCAAACGCATGGAAAGCGAGATGCGTGAGAGCGAAGGGCGCTTGCGGCGTATCCTGGAAAACAGCCCGGTGGGGGTGATCATTAGCGAGCAGGGCCGAGTCACTTTTGGCAACCGGCGCATGGGGGAAATGCTGGGGTTGTCCAGTGATGAAATGTTGGGACGGGACATAGTAGTGCACTGGCGTGATGCACGCGATCGCCAGGCCTATGTGGCACAGTTGCAGCGGGATGGGTTTGTGATTGACTACCAGGCTGATTTTGTGGGCGCGAACGATCATGACCTGACTGTGCTGATCAGTTCCATCCAGATGGAGTTTGACCAGGGCCTGCAAGTCGTGAGCTGGTTGTACGACATTACTGAGCGAATAGAGGCAGAACAGGCACTGGCGAGGAGTGCGCAACGCCTCAATCTCGCGCTGCACGGTGGCAGGCTGGGTTTGTGGGACTGGGATGTTACGACCGGGCGTAGCGAAGTCAACGATGTCTGGGCCGAGATGCTCGGGTATACGCTGGATGAAGTTACCCAGGATGGTGATGCTGCGTCAGCGTGGGAGAGCATGCTGCATCCCGACGACAGCGCGAAAGTCCGTCAACAATTCACGCATTGCATCGAGGTCGCTGATGGCCTCGATTTCCACGCCCTGTTTCGCATGCGGGCCAAGTCTGGCGAGTGGCGCTGGATACTTTCCATGGGACGTGCCACCGAGCGCGACCTGCAAGGCAGGGCCTTGCGCTTCGTGGGCATCCATCAGGACTTCACTGAACGCAAGCAGTTGCAGGACGAGATGGCACACGCCAGGGAAATCGCCGAAGAAGCTACCAAGGCCAAAAGCGATTTCCTGGCCAATATGAGCCATGAAATCCGTACGCCAATGAACGCCATCATCGGCATGTCTTACCTCGCTCTACAGACCGATCTCGACAAGCGCCAGCGCAATTACATCGAAAAAGTGCATCGTTCGGCAGAGAGCTTGCTTGGTATTATCAACGACATTCTCGATTTTTCTAAGATTGAAGCTGGCAAGATGACGATGGAGCACATTGATTTTTATCTCGAAGATGTGCTGGATAATTTTGCCTCCATGATAGGCATGAAGGCAGAAGAGAAGGGGCTTGAGCTGCTCTTCAATATACAGCCAGACGTTCCTGTGTCATTGGTCGGTGATGCATTGCGCGTAGGGCAGGTGTTAATCAATCTGGGGTCGAATGCAGTAAAATTCACCGAGAGTGGTGAGGTGGTCGTCTCCATAGAAACAATCCGGCAAGAAGGAGAAGACGTAGAATTACATTTCTGCCTGCGTGACTCAGGCATAGGTATGACGCCGGAACAACTTGACAAGCTGTTCCAAAGTTTTGCTCAGGCCGACACCTCGACCACGCGAAAATATGGCGGCACCGGACTTGGGCTGGTGATCTCCAAGCACCTGGTGGAGATGATGGGGGGGCACATCTGGGTTGACAGCGTGCCTGGCCAGGGGACCAGCTTCCATTTTCATGCCCGCTTTGGACTGCAAAAGAATCCACGCTCGCGTCGCATGTTCCATGCCGCTGAATTGATAGGAATCCGCCTGCTGGTGACCGACGACAATGCTGCCGCACGCGAAATTCTTTCGACCATGGCACGCAGTTTTGGGCTGGAAGTCGACGTTGCTTCCAGCGGCAGGGAAGCGCTGGCTTTCGTGAGCGAGGCCATAGCGCGTGAGCTACCTTATGATCTTTTGCTACTGGACTGGAAAATGCCAGGCATGGATGGTGTGGAAACCATGCGTGAGCTTGAGTTGCTCCATCCAGCATGTACACATCCAGTCATCATGGTGACTGCCTTTGGCCGTGATGACGCCGTTCACGCAGCAGCGAATGCTGGCGTCCAGGCGCATGCCGTGCTGACCAAACCCGTGACTGCTTCGACACTGCTGGACGCGATTGGTGAAGCACTCAACAAAGGTATTGTTGCAGATACCCAGGTCAAGGAGAAAACCAGTCGCAATGATCACACGGTAGAAAAGTTGATTGGGGCGCGCATCCTTTTGGTGGAAGATAATCGCCTGAACCAGGAACTCGCTCTGGAACTGCTGGAGAAAGCGGGCGTGGTAGTGCAACTGGCAGAAAACGGCAAGGAAGCGCTGGACGCGCTGGAGCAGGGTGGGAATTTCGATCTCGTCCTGATGGATTGCCAGATGCCGGTGATGGACGGTTACGAAGCCACACTGGCGATTCGCGCCCAGCCTGCGCTGGCTGAGCTGCCAGTATTGGCGATGACAGCGAATGCCATGGCCGGAGATCGCGAAAAAGCCTTGGCTGCTGGCATGCAAGACCACATTCCCAAACCTTTGCGGGTAGCTGAGATGTACGCAACGATAGCGAAATGGCTGAAGCAAGAAACTGGCAATATGCCTGCTGCACTTGCGCTTAAGGTCACCCCGGCAGTAACTGCACCTGTAGATTTGCCAGGCATCGATACAGAAGCTGGTTTGCAAACAGCCGTAATGGATGCCAGGCTTTACCGCAAACTATTGGCGATGTTTGCCGAAGACCATGCCGATTTTTCACATCAGTTCGAGCAGGTGAGTGCAACAGGCCGACAAGAGGACGTGGTCCGCCTGGCCCACACGCTGAAAGGCACCTCGGGAAATATCGGTGCGTTCGGCGTCTGGGCAGCAGCAGGAAAACTGGAGTCGCTGTGCGCCAGGAATGTGGACGCAATAGCTATTACGGCAGCTTTGGCGGAGACTGTATCAGCGCTGGAAATCGTCGTGCAAGGGCTGCGCACGCTTACGCCTATCGCTGAGGCAACACCAAAACCAGCCCTGCCATTAGATCCAGAGTGGGATACCAAACTGGCGCGCTTGCGTACCCTCTTGCTGGGCAACGACACCATGGCGATGGATTTGGCAGGTGAGCTGGCTGATGGCGCGGCAGACCCGGCGGTTGCCGCAGTGCTTCAAAATGTCGCTGCAGCACTGGACAGGTTTGATTTCGAAGGAGCCTTGCAACAGCTTGATAAACCACGGTAGGAATGCATGGTTCGTATTTTTATAGAAGCGCCATCCCTTCCTGTCTTGCTACTTTGCGCGAACAGCATTAGCCTTGGTTCAAGGCACTGGTGCTCACTTTCTACGGGAATGTGTTTCTACCCTGTTTCGGTGCTGAATAGTTATGCCATCTGATCCAATACCTGGCGCAATGCACGAACTACCTGAGTTTGTGTTTCCAAAAAATCTGGTGCAAGTCCATGCAATCTTCGTCTTTCATGTATCGCCCTGACATGCGGGCCGCTGGCTGAAGCATGTACTTCGGCGACACCGCTTGCTGCCACCAGGGCTGCCAGATTATCCGGCCTGATGCCAGCACCTGCCATGATGCGTATGCGTTTGTCTGCCTGGCCTACCATACTGGCGAGTTGTGCCTGGCCCAGAGGGGCAGAGTCTGCCATACCTGAACTCAGGATGCGTTCAAAGCCAAGCGCGATGATGTCCTCCAGGCTGCGCTTAGGTGCAGCGCAAAGATCAAAAGCGCGATGAAAAGTCAGTGACATCTTGCCAGCCGCTGCGCGCATGGCGCGGCAGAATGTGCTATCCACCTCCGCTTCCGCATCCAGAGCGCCAACCACCACACCATCGCAGCCCGTTTGCAAGCAGTGTTCTATATCGTAGAGCATGACTTCGCGCTCCGCCTCGGTGTAGATAAAATCCCCTGAGCGTGGCCGTATCAAGACATGGATGGGTATATGCAAGCGTTCACGCGCAATCGCGATCGTGCCATGCGAAGGCGTGGTGCCACCTTGTTCGAGGTTATCGCAAAGCTCGATCCGGTCTGCGCCACCCGCTTCGGCAGCCAGGGCAGACTCTATCGAATTTGCGGCAATTTCCAGCAGGATGCGAGCCATCAGCTCACTCCTGTTTGCCAATACCAGTGGGCCGCACCCAACAAGGCAAGCTGGCCTGGTTCTATCAGATAGACCGGGACATTTTCTACCACCGCACGCATCACACCCTTGTTCAAGAAGCGGTTTCTGAATTCACTTTTTTGCAGGAGTTCGCTGATCTGCGCTGGTATCCCGCCCGCCAGGTAGACCGTCTGTGCGCCATAATAAATCGCCAGGTCACCCAGCAAACTGCCCAGCATGCCGCAAAACATCTCTACGGTTTGCTGGGCTATGCTGTCTTGTTTGGTGATGGCAGCAGCGCTGACTTCAGCAGGGGTTGCCAGAGAACTGGTTTGCCCCTGCATGAGAGCGAGTGTACGATACAGACGCAACAGGCCAGGGCCAGACAAGAACATTTCATTATCGACGTGTGGTGTGGATTTCCAGCATTGCGCAAGCAGCAAGGCTTCTTGTGGATTGCCCGCAGCCAGTGCTGCATGGCCAGCTTCCGTCGCTAGTACCTGAGAGGGTGGCCCAGGCAGCCAGACCGCTGCGCCCAGCCCGGTTCCTGGTCCCACCACCAGCACTGGCCCGGCCAGCGCTGGCGCAGTGCCTGGATTGAGGATGAGCGCCTCTGCCGCGTTGATGACAGGCACCGACCATGCAAGTGCGGCAAAGTCATTCACGAAGCGCAACTGCTCAAGACCGCTCTCTTGCAGGGTCTGCTTGCAAGAGACAGGCCAGGGCAAATTGCTATTGCGCACCTGGTCTTCTTCTATCACACCGGCAATGGCAATACTGGCTTGATTCAATTGCTTGTGAGTCATTTCACGATAGGCGCAAATAATGGCGGCCAGACTGCAATAATCCGCGCAGGCAAAGCGATGATAATCCCTCAGTTCAGTTTCGCCCTGGAGGTTTAGCCCGGCAATGGCAAAGCGGGCATGGGTTCCCCCTACATCAGCGACGATCAGTTGGTTTGATGACAGCTTGCTCATATCAATACCTGTCAATACTTGAGCGTGATTTTTTCGGCACTGTTGGCGATCGTCAGACCAGGCAAGTTCAACTCTTTATCTCCCTTGCCAAGAAAGCCAAATCGACGCGGCTGCACAGGTTGGGTCTTGCCGTTAAGCGCTACACTGTTGATATCTTGAAAGCCGTGCAGGTAGATTTCCAGCTTGCGGAATTTGGAGCCATGTTTTCCTTCTACAGCGTCGAATTGTATCTCCTTGCGCTCTGGCTTAAAGCTGATCTGGCGCTTGTAGTAATCGCCATTTTGATAGGCATAGGATTTGCCGTCATCTTCATAATAGTTGACAGTGTTGCCATGCGCTCCGTGATACACATGGATGAACAAGGTGTCTTCCGGTTGCTGTGCCGTGCTTTGTACCAGCGACTGCATGGGCACGATGCTGCCTGCCTTGACATAGACCGGCAAACGGTCCAGGCGCAACTCCAGCGCCCTGGCTTGCTTGCCAGCTTCCAGCTTGTCACTGTACAAGTCATACCATTCACCCTGGGGCAGGTAGAGGCGGCCAAATTCCTTGTTGCTGGCGAAAGGCGCGACCAGGAAAGCATCGCCAAACATATACTGGTTTTGGTAATGTCTGCTATATACCTGTTCATCATGGGTGTAATCTATCGCTAGTGAGCGCATGACCGGCAGGCCGGAGTTGCTTGCCTGGTAAAAACTGGAATACAAATAAGGCATGAGACGGTAGCGCAAATTAATATAATTGCGGCTGATATTGAGCACGTCTTCACCATAAGTCCATGGTTCAGACGAGCGGCTGTCACTGGCAGCATGGTTGCGGAAGTAGGGCGTGAAAGCACCAATCTGCATCCAGCGCGCATACAGGCCAGGTGTGGGTGTACCGGTGAACCCGCCGATATCCATGCCGGTAAATGGCATGCCGCTCAGGCCCATGCTATTGAGCAGGCGTACACCAAGCAACATATGATCTTCATCTGCCGTATTGTCACCAGTCCAGATCGCCGCGTAGCGCTGCAAGCCAGCATAGCCTGAGCGCGACAAGGTGAAGGGGCGTTCTCCAGTCGCCTGCTTCATGCCCTCATGGCTGGCGCGTGCCATCTGCAGCGCATACACATTGCGGCCCTGCTTGTGGGTAGTGGGATGACCATCATAATCGAAGAGGATGTTGTTGGGCATTTTCTGGCCCCAGGTGGATATCTCGTTCATGTCATTCCACAAGCCAGCCACCCCCTGTTTTGTATAGCTGGCGACTTCAGCATGCCACCAGGTACGGGTCGCAGGGCGGGTAAAGTCAGGGAAATACACCCAGCCCGGCCACACTTCGCCAGCATAGGGCGCGCCATCGGCATAGCGCAGAAATACATCTTGCTGCATGCCGCGTGCATAGGTGGCATAAGCCGGGTCTATCTTGATACCGGGGTCAACAATCACGGTAGTTTTGAAACCCAGTGCTGCCAACTTGTCTGTCATGGCCTTGGGGTCAGGGAATGCCTGCTTGTCCCAGCTGAATACCCGGTAGCCATCCATGTAATGGATATCAAGGGTGATGCCATCCGCCGGGATTTTCTTTTCGCGCAAGGTGTTCGCTATCCGCATGACTTCTCCTTCTGGATAATAAGACCAGCGGTTTTGCTGGTAGCCCAGACTCCATAATGGTGGTAAAGGCATGCGCCCGGTCAGGTCGGTATAGGCGCGGATAATGTCTGCCACGCGGGGCTGGAAGATGAAGTAGTAATCAAGTTCACCCCCCTGGGCGGAGAAGGAAGAAAAGCGGCGGTTGCTGGCACCAAAATTAAAATCTGTCTGGTAGCTGTTGTCAAAGAAAATCCCATAGCTCATGCCATGATGTATGCCTATGTAGAAAGGGATGCTGGCATACAGGGGATCGGTTTCTCCGGTATAGCGAAAGGCATCGGTATTCCAGTTGGTGTAGGCACTGCCACGCCTGTCGAGGTTGCCGGTTTTTTCACCCAGCCCGATAAAGCGCTCACCCTCTTGCAGCGTCTTGTAGCTGCCGACTTCATCGCCTATCCATGCATTGGACAAGCCAGGTTCATCCTGGTTGATGAGCACTCCTTCTGGCGTTTCAAAGCGCACAGAAAATGGCCGCTTCTGTATCTGCACCTGCAAGGCAGCCGTTTTCAACACCAGCTTGTCTTCCTGCTCACTGAGCTGGAAATCTGTCTTGCCGGGCTTGCCGGTGACGGCATAAGAAAAATCCGGCCCAAGGGCTTTCTTGTCTACGCGCACCCGTATCACGCCGGGGGCAAATACTGTTAGTGCCACATGGGCATGCTCGGTGACTATCGCCACACCGTTGGCATTGCGCGCAAAGGATGTCAGCTTCCCTGCCTGCATGACGGCTTGGGCAGAGACTGGATTCACCTCCAGCAACAGGCTGGCACTGCATAGCAGGATAGACAGGGCGGTTTTTAGATTTGGCAATTTTCTTCGCATGTGATTTCTCTTGATGAAGTCCGGTTAAGGCTGTGTCGCCTGGAGTTGGGCAAGATGCTGTATGCGCAGACTGGCGCGCAAAGTCGCCAGGCTTTGCGCACTGTCCAGGCGCAGGGAAATGCTTTCGCCAGGGAGTAAAGTCAGGGCATTGTCCGACAGGCGGGCTTGATGCTCACCAAAATCCAGCCAGACTGCACGCGCCAGCTTGTCAGCGCGCAAGTCCAGGCGATAATGATCAGCCTCAGCGACTATCTTTGCCTCCAGCCCTGGATTGGGTAATTGCATGTGTTTCGATGCCTGCAGATAGGCAATGCTGCGTGCGATGCTTTTACCATCTTTCATCAACTCAACCACAACATAAGCGGTGCTGGCATCCGCTCCCGCTGGCAAGTCTGCATCCTTGATCTGTGCCAGTTCCATGGCGCTGTTGGCGGGCAGCTTGAGTGCCCGGGTTTCATCGCGCAAGATCTTGCCATGCACATCCATGATGCGCAGTCGCCACGCCAGGTTTTGCTCTTGCAACAGGTCTGACATGACACTCAGGCGGGTGATTCCCTTGTCATGCAAGGCGGCCACTGTCACTGGTGCGAAGAATCGTCTGGCATGAAAATGCAAAGCCTTCCAGTGACCAAAATAATCCACGCTGGACCAGGAGGCACCGGGCCACACATCATTCAGTTGCCAGTACAAAGAACCCATGGTGCGTGGCATGCTGCTGCGGTGATGTAGCGATGCCAGCTCTATACCTTCAGCCTGCATCAACTGGCTCAGGTAAATAAAGTCAGCAAAGGTCTTTGGTTGGTGATAATTGGCGCGGATGTAGTGCAACAAGCGCTGGTTGCCTTCACCGGCCAGGAATTTTTGGTGGGCGCGGATCAGCGGGCCATCGATCTTTTGTTCACTACGTGGCGCAAAGGCATCGACCGTGCTTTGCACTGGCCAGGCTTGCAAGCCAAATTCCGACATGAACCTGGGTGTCTCGGATAAATAAGATTCGACTGGCTGCGAACCAGCCCAGACATCCCAGTAATGCTTGTCACCATTGTTGCTGTCATTAGCCTTGTCACCCAGGTCATTGCTCGGTGAGCTGGACCAGTAGGGCACACCCGCACCATACAGAGCAACCTGTTCACGCAAATCCTTGCCAAACAGGGCAACATAGCCCGCCCATACATGCTCTGCAAAAATCGGATTTTCTTCTGTGAGTTTTTTTCCTATGCCCCAATCCTTCCAGGCTGTTTCTTCTTCATTATTGCCGCACCAGAGGACGATACTGGGATGGGAACGCAAGCGCAATAACTGGTCTTTGGCTTCGGCGACAACATTGGCACGGAAAGTTTTGTCATAGCCAGGGACGACACCACCGCCAAACATGAAATCTTGCCACAGCATCAAACCAAGTTCATCTGCCATGTCGTAAAAGGCATCGCTTTCATAGTAGCCGCCACCCCATAGCCGCAACATATTCATGTTGGCATCTTTTGCAGACTGCAAAATCGCCCGCATTTGTTCAGGCTTGACGCGGTTGGGGAACATATCGAAAGGAATCAAATTGGCACCCTTGGCAAACACCGGTACGCCATTGATGACAAAGCCAAATGCCTGCCCCCATTGATCCTTGTCACGACGCAATTCCACCTGGCGCAAGCCCGTGCGCTTTTTTACTTCGGTGATGACTTGCTTGCCTTTTTTAAGGCTGAGCTCAAAGCTGTACAAGGCTTGCTCGCCCATGCCATGCGGATACCAGCGGCGCGGATTATCGAGTTGTAATGGCAGAGATATCTGGTTGCGGCCCTTCTTGACGCTGGCATGCAAGCTCCTGGACATGATCTGCTTGCCATCCGGGTCACTGACGCGCACTTCCAGATCAACCTGGCCATCTTTATCGGCTTGCAACTCAAACTTTGCTTGCAGCTCGGCGCTTTGTGCATTCAGCCTGTCTTGCTGGATATGAAAATCCTGTAGCAAGAGATCGTCATAGCTGGCAATTTTTACCGCGCGCCAGATACCGGCAGTGACATAGCGTGGCCCCCAGTCCCAGCCATAGTGATAGCCAGGCTTGCGGGCAAAATTGCCAGTCATGGCGTCATGGGGTTCATCACCAAACGGCGATGGATAGTTGCCCGCCAGTTTGATGGGCATGGCCTGCACCTGTGGCAATAGCCTTTGTATGGGCGAATGCAGGATGATTTTCAATTCATTCTGACGTTTTTTCAACAGCGTTTTGACTGGCAAGATCCAGCGCCGGAAGGCATTATCCGTCGCTGCAATTTTCTTGCCATTCAAGTAGATATCGGCAAAAGTATCCAGCCCCTCGAACACCAGGTCCTGGTGTTTTGATTTCAGGTTTTTTTCATCCAGATCAAATTCCAGTTTGTATTCCCAAGCAGCATTGCCTATCCATTGCAAGGCAGCTTCGGCATCGCCCACATAAGGGTCGGCAATCAGTTTATGTGCCAGCAAATCGGTATGCACATGGCCTGGTACTTGTGCGGCACGCCATTGTGTGGCTTGTGCATGCTGAGCGGCAGCCGGGTCATCGGGCAGCAGGCGGAAAGTCCAGGTGCCGGATAAATCGTGCACGCGAGTGGAGGCTGCTACTGCAGGCGCTAGCATGAGCAGACTGGATGAGGCGGCAAGCAAGGCCATGCAAGAGTTGTGCACAAAGCGCATGAAGGAATTCCGGGACGTGTTCATTTAGAATCCGATGATGAAAGGAACGAGGGGGAGACAGGCTGGACCGGTCACTGCCAACGCCCGCCATGTACAAATGGCGGGCGTTACCGAGATCCCATGCAGTACGCAGTCAGCTTATTTTTGCACAATGCCAGCACTGCGAATGACGCTACGCTGCACGGCGCTACGTCTGCCATCCGGGCTCACCGTCAACACTTGTACAAGGCTATCCAGGCCTGGCTTGACAGTAATCACCAGCGGGCGAAGATACTGAGGCGAGCTGGTGTCGGGTACAGTGCCATCAAGAGTGTAATACATCTTGCTGCCCGCTACAGGTGCGTGCAGGGCCAGGGTATGTGTTTTATCCTTTGCATTAACTTGTGCTGGCAGACCAATAGGGCGGGGGATGCGATAGGCCAGCCCGGCTTGCTGCAACCTTGGATAGTGGGTCTCCAGCCTCTTTTCAAAGCTGGCATACTCTTTTCCTTGTTGCGCAGTCCATGCCACTTCTGCCATAGCCAGCAGACGCGGAAAGGCCATGTATTCAATCATCTCCGGCTTGCTCAGGTATTCAGTCCAGATATTGGCCTGCACGCCTTTGACGTGGCGCTGTTCTTCGCCTTTGAGCACGGCAGGCACGGGATTGTAGGCATACACTTTCTCGATAGGCAGTTCGCCTCCCAGTTCCCATGACTCCTGTTCTTTTGGACCCTGGCCAGCATCAAAATAGCAGTGGCTGGTGGGGCTCATGATCACATCATGGCCTTGCCTGGCCGCAGCGATGCCGCCATCTTCGCCACGCCAGGACATGACGGTGGCATTGGGGGCCAGGCCACCTTCCAGAATTTCATCCCAGCCTATCAGGCGCTTGCCTTTGCTGTTGATGAATTTTTCTATGCGACGGATAAACCAGCTTTGCAATTCTTCTTCATTCTTCAAGCCTTCCCTGCGCATGACTTCCTGCGCGAGCGCACTTTTTTTCCAGCGCACCTTGGGCACTTCATCCCCACCTATGTGCAGGTATTGGCCAGGAAACAAAGCCATGACCTCGGTCAGCACGTTTTCCAGGAAATGGAAGGTGGCTTCACTTGGGCAAAAGATATCTTCAAATATGCCCCAGTTGGTCGCTACCTCGAACGGCCCCGGTGTACAGGCCAGCTCAGGGTAAGCTGCCAAAGCCGCCTGGGCATGGCCGGGCAGCTCTATCTCTGGCACCACCGTGATATGGCGGGCAGCAGCATAGGCAACCACTTCTTTTATCTGTTCCTGGGTATAAAAACCGCCATAGGAATTGCCATCACCTATGTAAGGCTCTACATGACGCTTCAGCGTGCTTTCCTTGCGCCAGGCACCCACTTCTGTCAGTTTAGGATAGGCTTTTATTTCTATGCGCCATCCCTGGTCTTCCGTCAGGTGCCAGTGAAAAGTATTCATCTTGTAGAACGCCATCTGGTCGAGGAATTTTTTGATGAATTCTACCGACACCATGTGCCGCGCCACGTCCAGATGCATGCCACGCCAGGCGAAGCGGGGGTTGTCAGCAATGCTGACGGTGCGCAAATGGGCAATAGCGCTGGCCTTGGTTGGCAGCATTTGCAGCAAGGTTTGCATGCCATAGAACTGGCCGGCTGCTGAGCCTGTTAACTCTATGGAATGAGGGTTGATTGCCAGTGCATAGGTTTCATTCTCATTTTGCTTGTTTGGCGTATGAGACGCTGTCCTTAACAGTAGATAGTTGCTATCAAGCTTGCGCGGCAGTCTTTGCAGTACGTTCAGCCTGAAACCCAGCGTCTGCTCCAGCCTGTCATTCAACATGCTTGCATTCAACAAAGCTGCTGCGTCACTGACGAACAATTGGGTTTTACCAGACAGGCTAAAACTGCCTTGCCCTGATTGCTGAGTAAGCGGTTTAGGAATAATTGCCAGATCGACGGGTTGTTCAACTGTTTTTTTTGCTTCTCCCGCAAATGAGTTTACGCAGAAGATACCGCCGCAAAGTGCTAGAACTGCCAAAACCTGGTAGGACATGGTGGAACTCCAATCAAGCTGAAAGACTAGATATCTTGATGTCGAAATAACATCAATGAGTCATACTTAAATAGGTATACGGGAACCAGGTGTGCTTGTGCACGCCAAACTGAAGGTGATGAGATTGTGTTGCTGCATCTTCATGGTCTCCGCTCCCTGGTTTAATCATGGCTTAACCATGGTTTAATAAACGCAAAGGCTCTGTTTTGTTGCCGTTTTTTTGTTTGAAGCAGGCTTTTTTCTTAATGATATTTATATCGCGGCAAATTATTTACTTCAATTGAATCAAAAAAAAACGTGCTTGTTTATAAAGTTCACTAAACAAAAGAGCCACTCTTTCGGCGGGCGCCACTCACTAGCATGTATCTTTGGTGGTGCTGCGCGCACTCGTTTGGAGTATGAATTTCGTGTTCCAGTCATGTCCAAAAATATGCATGTCTTAAGCAGGTCGTTCAAGTACAACACTTGAGACGATATTGCCATTCTTTTTCAAATTACGGATCGTGTGTTTCGACTTGAAACCTGTCTATGTATACGAGGCTGAGTTGAAGTAATCGGCCTTTTTGTGGCTGGTAAATGTGGCAGAATCGCCACATCCCTCTTATAGTCGCCGTTTACTAATCAAACTAAACTTCAGCCTAATTTTGAAATCTTGTTTCAGTGCCGTATTTTCTTTTGTATAAACATCTCTGGGTGCAAAGCGCTGCCCAACGACATGCAGAATGATTTTGTGTCGTTTAGTAAATCGTCGGGACTCTCACTAATTTGCCTTGCACGCAAATTGGGAAAGCGAACAGTTGCGAAAGGTAACCGCCTGTTCCACGAATGAGGAGAACCCTGTCAGCGCCATATAACAAGCCCGTCGTTGGGCACAAACCAGGAGACATACATGAGCTTCAGAAATCATTTTGCTTCACACCAGCGTCGCTACCGCGCAACACCTATTGCCATGGCGGTGGGGGCAGCATTACTGGCTCTTTCAACAGCGCACGCGCAAACTGTGCCTGCTGAAAAAACGACCGAAAAATCCACAGAGACTCCGGCCGAAGCGAAGCAGCCAGCATCGGTAGTCGTCACTGGCTATCGTTATGCTATCGAGAAAAGTCTTGATCAAAAGCGCTCAGCTAACGCCATTGTTGAAGTCGTCACGGCTGAAGATGTCGGTAAATTCCCCGATAAAAACGTGGCGGATGCGTTGCAGCGCGTACCGGGCGTGATTGTTAATCGCAGTGGTGGTGAAGGTAAAAATGTCAGCGTTCGCGGCTTGTCGTCTGAGTTGACCCTGACGCAGTTGAACGGCAACTACATCGCCACGGCAGAATCCAACGGCGACCCGACACGTTCATTTAACTACATGCTGATGCCGTCGAATATGCTCTCGAGTGCTGAGCTGTATAAGACGCCAGAAGCGCGTCTTGATGAAGGCGGCATAGGCGGCACAGTGATACTGCGCACGCGCCGCCCGCTGGAAGTTAAGTCCAATAGTGGTTTTGTCTCAGCTGAAGGCACCTGGGCTGATACCAGCAAGAAAGTCGATGGCCAATTTTCCGGCCAGTATGCCTGGCATGATGAAGACAATCGTCTGGGTGTGCTGGTGGGTTATACCCAGCAAAAGCGCACCACACGCACCATGGGGGCCAGCACAGAAAACTGGCAATGGTATGCAGATAACTACAAGACCCACCCCGCAGTCGATGTCAATGGCGGACCCTCGGGCCTGAATTCGCGCTGGTGGGGGCAGTCTGGTTTCTACGACCAGAGTGGCAAGTACTACAGCAATTTCATGATGCCGACCTCGGTTAATCTCGATGTCAAGACTGAGGATCGTGAACGCAAGGGTGGGCAATTCACGCTGCAATTCAAGCCGGTGCGCAATCTGAGCCTGACCGCCAACTACTTTCGTTTTGATCTGTCGCAAAACTCGCAGACAAATACACTGAAGGTGCCGGAATGGAATCTGGCGCGCTACGATGGTGACGGTAACTGGCCAGGGGGCCGCATGCTTGATGGTCTGACTTTTGATCGCAGTGGCACCATCGTCACAGGCGCCCAGTATAGCGCACGCGCTGGCAAGACCTACTATTGCAGCGGCGATGCGGCGGCTGCAGGCGGCATTAAGAACACCGGCGGTTTTGGTCCTGATGACTGCACCATACCAACACCGCAAATCACAGGTAGCTACAACCGTGAACGTTCTTTGTCGCAAACTGCCGATTTCGAAGCGGAATGGCGCGGCACGTCAGTCGACGCTAGCTTCAAAGGGGGTCGTACCTGGGCCAGCGGTGGCCCTGAGATGCAATTCACCATGCCGATCAAACCGCGTATGCAAAATGCCGACAACAGCTGGACGTTGGGTAACTATGCCAGTTCATGGAGCACGGTCGGTACACCAAGCATGGTGTTCTCGCCGCAACTGATGGCAAATCTGCAAAAAGGTATAGGCGAAATCGACCTTGGTTCAACCTCGTCGTCATGGACAAAGAACAGTACTGAGCAAAAATATGCACAGGCCGACTTTACCTGGCATACCGACGGCAATTGGCTGGATTCCTTGCAGTTCGGTGTTAAATACCGTGATGGCGGCACTCACCGTAGTACCGGCAATAACTACTGGGCCTGCAAGGGCACTGATGGCAGCAACTACGACAATCGCTACCAGGCAGGCTGTGATTCCAGTGCCTCCAAGTTCCAGCCTGGTTTCCTCTACCCGACATCGCTGGACAATATTGCAGGCGGCTTTAATGCCAGCGCATTCCCGGCTATCAATTTTCCTGCCTATATAGCTCACTTGAATCAGACTTATGGTGAAATGCGGACGCGTAACGAAGATAATTTCGTCTACAACGTCAATGAAAAGATTACAGCGGCTTATCTGCAGGCAAATATCAAGACTGATCGCCTGCGCGGCAATGTCGGTCTGCGACTGGTGCAAACCAAGCAGCATGCCGATTCGACCGATCAGGTAGATTACTACAACGATTACTTCTTCAATGGTGCCAATGGCACACCGGCACCATGCCGCGCAGGTGGCTTGCCTGCCACCGGTGCTCCGACTGGATCTGGTTGCATCAGCGGCTACACTACGCTGCCGGAAAGCACAGGACGCAAGTCTTCGTTCGTAGTCAGCTCACTTGATCGTAGCTATACCGACGTGCTGCCAAGTTTTAATCTGGCCTATGATCTCCGGGATAATCTGGTGCTGCGCGCAGCAGCGTCAAAGGTAGTGGCGCGACCAGGCTATGGCGACATCGCATTTCCTGGGAGCCTGAATTACTATAGCCAGGAGTATGTTAATGACCGTCGACTGATCGGCGGTGCCGACCAGCAAGGCTGGTTCGGCCAGGGTAGCAACAAGGCACTGGAACCGTACAAGGCTACCCAGTTTGACCTGGGATTGGAGTGGTATTTCCATCGTGGTTCTGTGCTTGGTGCTGGCGTGTTCCGCAAGAATGTCAGCAACTTCGCAGTGCCTGTCGTGTTGAGCATGCCCATGGTCGTCGGCGGTAGCACTGTGACGGTGCAAAACTACTCAACCAGTGCTGGCGGCCGCGATGCAGTCTCGCAAGGTATCGAATTGTATGCGCAGCATACGCTGAAATCCGGGCTGGGCTTCCAGTTCAACTATACCTACAACAATACCAACCAGGCTGCGATCACGCTGGCGGATGGTAAGGAAATTGGCAAGTCACCATTGGTTGGCAGCGCCAAAAACCAGACCAATTTAACCGTGTTTTACAGCAACGACCAATACCTGGTGCGTGCTTCGTACAACCGTCGTGGCGAAGTAGTAGGCGGCCTGGTCAATGGCTTGAATGTGTATCAAGACCCTTACGCTCAACTGGATCTGAACGCAGCGTATAACTTTAACGCGCAGTTGAGTCTGACCGCGTCGGTGCTGAACCTGACTCAGGCAGAGTCGAGTTCTCACCTCGGCAACGACACCAAGGACCGCTTCTACTCTAATGGCTATGCTGGTCGTGTTATCTACGTAGGCCTGAACTACAAGTTCTAGTCGACAAGCTCTCATCTACTAGTTTCAATGCAGCAAGCTCCCCGCGCCGCAAGGCTGGGGAGTGTCTTTACAGGCAGTGGTCGACCAAGCGGCCACTGCCGTTTTTTCTGGGAGACGCAATGACCATGAACAAACGCATCAGCAAGATCACTATCGTCGGTGGCGGCAGCGCTGGCTGGATGGCAGCTACAGCCCTAGCCACTTATCTGGGCAAGGGAAGCATCATACGCCTGATCGAGTCAGAAGAAATAGGCATCGTCGGCGTTGGTGAGGCCAGCGTCCCGCACATCAGATTATTCAACGGGCAATGGTTGGGTATAGACGAAGCGGAGTTCGTCAAGCGTACGCAGGGCACCGTCAAGCTAGGCATACAATTCAATGACTGGAGCCGCATAGGCGACAGCTATATTCACGGTTTTGGGGCTATTGGTCGTTCACTGGGGCCGCTGCCGTTTCATCAGTTTTGGCTCAAGCTGTTTCTGTCTGGCCGCGCCTCACCGATAGGCGATTATTCACCACAAACGGTGATGGCACCACGCGGCAAGTTCGCGCCTGGCGACCAGAATGCAGCACCCAATTCACCGCTGGCCGACATCGCCTACGCCTATCATTTTGACGCCACTCTGTATGCACGTTATTTGCGCGAGCTGGCAGAAGGCCGCGGCGTGCAGCGCATAGAGGGCAAGATCGTCGGCGTGAATCAGCGTGCTGACGATGGCTTTATTGAGTCAGTGAGGATGGAAAGCGGGGCAGTCGTCGATGGCGAGCTGTTTATCGATTGCTCAGGTTTCAGTGCCTTGCTGATTGAGCAAACACTAAAGACCGGCTATACCGACTGGTCACACTGCTTACCCTGTGATCGCGCCCTGGCGGTGCCTAGCGAAAGTGTCGATCCCATCACACCGTATACGCGCGCTACCGCGCGTGCGGCGGGCTGGCAATGGCGCATACCGTTGCAACACCGGGTCGGCAATGGCTATGTATATTCCAGCCAGCATATCAGTGACGACGAAGCTGCTGCGACCCTGCTGGCTAATCTGGATGGTAAGGCGTTGACTGATCCTCGCCAATTGCGTTTTACAACCGGTATGCGTAAAAAGTTCTGGAATAAGAATGTAGTGGCACTGGGATTGGCCAGTGGCTTCCTCGAACCACTGGAGTCAACCAGCATCTACCTGGCCCAGTCCGGCATAACCCGCTTGCTGAGCCTGTTCCCCAAGAGCGATTTCAATCCGCTGCTGGCCGAACGCTACAACCGCGAATCCGTGACTGAATACGAGCGTATCCGCGATTTCCTGGTCCTCCACTACCACGCCACAGAACGCACCGACACGCCATTCTGGAACCACTGCCGCACCATGGAAATCCCCGACAGCCTGCGCGAGGCGATAGAACTGTTCCGCTACGATGGCCGCTACTTCCGCAACGGCGAAGATTTCTTTGCGCTACCGAGCTGGGTTCAGGTCATGCTGGGCCAACGCATCACGCCGCTAGGCTACCACTCCATCGTCGATGACATGCCCGAAGATAAGCTGCTCGAATATGTCGATGGGATGCGGACGACATTCATGCATGCCGTAGCCGCGATGCCTACGCATCAGCAATGGATAGACCGATACTGGAAGGCGACAGCGAAATGAACATACTTTATTCACCCAAGTACGGTTTTATTACGACCAGCATGCTTGGCTTGATAAAGTGCCTCGTCGGCAGCGTTAAGAATTTGTAGGGCACCTTTGCAGTTAGTTTGCATTGTTGTTACACCTATGCTGGCTGTTACTGCAATGGTCTTGCCATCGACGGAAATTATGTACTCTTCGATTTGTTTGCGAAGCGATTCTGCCAGTGCATGTGCACCTTCAGCCGTGGTTTGAGGTAGCACTATGCATAATTCTTCGCCGCCGTAGCGGCCGGCGATGTCACTGGAACGTATACTTGTCTTTATAATTTCACCGACACTGCTTAGAACTGCGTCACCTGCTGCATGGCCAAAGGTATCGTTAATCATCTTGAAGTGATCCAGGTCTATCAATGCCATAGATAATGGCGTGCCATAACGGCGGCTACGGTCAATCTCGGCGTCAAAACGCTCGAAAAGCACACGCCTGTTGAGCAAGCCGGTCAACATGTCGACCGAGGCCAGATATTGCTCTCGCGCCAGTGCTTCCATCAGCTTCTGCTCGTGCGCACGCAGATCAAGCAATGCCATCACCTGGCGCGCCAGGCCTGACAGAAGTTCACGCTGATGGTCGTTCAAGGATCGTGGCTGCCTATCCAGAACACACAAGGTGCCAATATGAAAACCATCTTTTGTGCTTAAGCTGGTGCCTGCATACATATGCATACCGTTCTCAGTCATCAAGCGCAGCCTGGCAGTTCTTTGGTCACGACTCAAATCGGGAATTTCCAGGAGACCGTCTTGCAAAATAGCCCAGGAGCAGCAAGCTTCATCTCGCGCCAGTATGGCGTTTGGCATGCCGATGCTGGCTATACTAGTGACGTGATCGTCATCGACTAAAGAAATGAGTGCAAATGGCACATCACAAATCTCGGCTGCAACCTTGGTCAGCAGCTCAAAATCTTTCTCCGTCACTCTATCCAGTTGGCGGTAGCGACGTAAAGCGGCGAGCCGTTCTGACTCATGTTCGGGACGAGGGACGGATATCATTGCTTCCACAGCCACCTCCTGTTTGCCTTGGCGAGTACATGGTAGCAGTTTGCAATCCAGTGGACAAGTTGATCACAAGCAAGTGCGGGAAGCAAGCTGGAAAGGTAATTTGATAGGCCTTGAGTCCGGAACGCCTGCAAAAAAGCATCTGCAAAAAATCCTTGATCATCGTGAATTGCGTTCATGGTGGATTTACACACGCATAGGAGAGGTAAAAGTGGAGGAGCAACAATTTCGCTTCCTGCCGCGCACGTTCATGACCCAGATGTACTTGCAACGACAATGTAGTCATCCAGAGCTAAAGGCATGTTGACATCGATGAGCGTCATTCTGGGAATTTGACAACAACGCCACAAAAAGATGATTTTTCTTTTAGTCTGATTGTGAAATTGTTAATATCTGGCTTGAGTGCGTTCATGCCACTCTCTATCCGGTGATGTCATGCGATTGCGATTAACAACAAACTGCTCCAACCAGTTGCGGCTGTGCCTGCTGGTTTTTTTTGTGCTGGCAAGCGGCCTGGCTGCGCCTGGCTGGGCGCAGGCTGGTAGTGGTTGTGCTGGCACTACGCAGAATATGCCTTTGTCACCGAATAGCCGCTCCAGCACGATGGCTTCTGGTGATATCAACAGCGACACGCAGGTGACCTTGCAGATTAATGGGCAGTCCTACTGGTTTGCGCTTCTGTCGAGTGCCAATATTGCGCTGATACTAGGCAAGGATGTTGGCAATGCTGTTGTCACCTTCAAGAAGGGTCTAAGTCTGAACATGGTCATGAACAGCTCATCTGAATATCTGGTTTTGCTCAGCGGTACCATCATGGATGACATGACAGAATACAATCTGACTGGAAAAGTCATTGCTGTATTTCATTGCACCCAGATTTCGCAACTGATGCTCGATGACTTCATGGCGCCTCCGGGCCGGATGTTCTAAATGCTGGCAGGCTTGTTTCCTTAGCTTTATTGACCAAGCTAATGAAGTTGGCCAAGAAAACAAGCCTGAATGGTTCACGCAGCGAACCATTCATCCAGCTTCAATCCTGCGTTCAAGTATTCACAACCTTCCAGTGCAGGCGATCTATCGCCAGCAATAATTGCTCAGGCTCACCAGCGCTGAAAAACTTCAGGCCAAAGTCTATCGAGGCTGCGCCTGCTGTTGTCGGTTGATTGTCGGCATACCACTTAGCCACTTGTTCAGTCAGGGCCATGGCAAGGGCTGGCGGCTGTGCCGGATCTATCTGTATCGTGGTCGATGGCAAGAGATTGATAGGCAGGCTAGTGCGCGCCATGTCCGGCATGGATGGCACCAGGCTATATGAATAGCTGCCTGTCATCGTCAATTTCATTTGCCCGCTTGCACCATAGAATAACTCTTCGAAGAAGTTGCTGACATAGGACTTGATGTCGTTGCCTCCGGGAGGAGTGAGCTGGCGCAAATCATATTGCTGATAGCTGAGTAGCGGCAAGATGGGGTCGGTGAATTTGACCTCCGGCGTCTGATACAAAAAGTCTGGCATGGTTTGTACCGTGGCCGCCTGTTCCAGCGGGAACAGGAACTTATTACGCTGTATGTACATGGATGACTGCGCATTTTGATACATCATCACATTCAGGCCCGGCATGGACACTGACCAGTTGCTGAGGTCTTTGGCCTCCTCATAAGACAGCGGATCACTGCTGGCTGGTGGTATAGACTGATAGGTGTAGGCAAACAAGGCACCCGGTGGTACTGGCGATACTGGCGTGGCCTGGTATTGCTGAGGCAGGATTTCCATTACCGGTGCAGGCAGGGTGACGACGCCATTGCTGACGGTCTGGCTGTTGCTGTCATAGGTAGCAGCAACACCGCTGATGCTGAGCTTGACTATTTCATATTGCGCATTGCCGTTTGCGTCGCTGTTTAACAGGGCATCAAATGTGATGGGTGTGCTGCCGACACCGGTAGCCTGGGCAGCCTTGAACATGCCAAATTGTCTGGCATACACATCGGCTACCTGATTTACCAGTGCCTGGAAGGCATTGGTGGCCTTGGTGGCTTTTTTGACAAGTGCTTCGTCATCAGTTTGCCCGTCGATTTTGACGAGGTAATTGTCAAGGTCGGCTGAAATGGCGGGGTAATTTGTGACAAATTCTGCCAGCGCACCAAACAAGTCTGTCTTCTTGACAGCGTTTTTGTTCTGTATTGCGCCAGGCACATTCAGCACGACGTTGATATGAATGGCATCTTGTGCAGCTTGCTGGTAAATGTAATTGAAACCGTAGTCCCACATCGCCAGATCTGCTGGCGAGAGCGTGCCAGAGTTGTTGGTGGCTGCGACCGCAGTCTGGTTGTTTGCCGTAGGCGGCACTGGCAAAGCCCGGTTCATGACGGGGATGTACTGCGTATCTTTGCCCAGAGCAAATACCAGCGGGCCATTGATGAAACCCAGCCATTGGCTGGCAACATAATTCTTGATGCCGGGTATGCTGCTACGGTCAAATTCCATGTGCGTGATCTGGTAGTTCATGTCCAGAGCAACATACGCCTGGTCAGCCACATTTTTTGACACAAAATTGAAAGCCAGCCTTGGCAGCACGCCAGCATTGCTGGCGAGCGGGATACGGGCTGGTGTCAAACTGTAGTTCTGGTTTTTGCCTGCGCCTGCACTGGTACCTGCACCGTCTGCTGTCGTAGGCTGGCCATACAGTGCAGGTGGGCCTGATGGGGCGTTGCCATCGGCGCCGCCAACCTGCTCCAGGCCATAGACCACGACTGCGCCTGCACTAAAGGCAGTTCCCAGTGTATTGAGCAATTGCTGGCGCATGGTTTCTTTTGCGCTGGCAAGGGTGGAGCTGTCTCCAGCAGATGTGCTCAAGATAGGGCTGACCGTGGTGCTGATGGAATCTGCCAGTTTTTGCTTGGCTGCCAGCACCTTGCCAAGATCACCGTCTTTGAGCGGATCTTTGCTCTGATTGATTTTGTCGAGGATGAAAGCGGCAGGTGCAAAACCAGGGGACAGGAATTTATCAATTGCATTCAGGCAGTTTTCAAACCACAGGTTCTGGTCTATGCCATTGAAGCTCAGGGTCTGTTCTTCATTGTCAGGGTAGGTGTTGATGCTGACGGTATTGCTGCTCAGCGATTTGGCGATAGGCAGCGGTGCATAATAGCCAGCCTTTTCTGCAATCTGGAAGTAAATGCCTTTACCGGCACTGCGGCCAAATCTGACAGCAAAAATCTGCTGAGTCTGCTGGCGTTCTGTATTGCCAGCCTGGGTCAGGCCATTGCCAGCTTTCATATACCAGTCTGCCGTTTGCAGGCAGGTTTCCAGCGCCGTGGCAAACTGGGTGTAGCTGGAAGTGTCAGCCTTGTTATCAGCTTGCGGCAGGATGGCGCTGCTGACCGCAACACCATCGATCAGCGCGGCAATTTGCGGTGTCACCAGTTCTGCCTTGCGGGTAAATACCAGTGCTACGTCAAGGGCAATCAGATTCTCATTGACGATGGCGGCAAGCGATAGCGGCAAGCTCAGGCTGCTGACTGGTGCCAGTGCCAGCGGTGCATTTGCTTGCGGTTCTGCATCCAGCAGTGCTTGCAAATAAGCGGCACAGGCGGCCACATAATCCCGGATGATCTGGGCTTGTGACGGGTTGAGTTCTGTTACCGGTGAGCTCAGCAAAGAGTTGACCAGGCTCATGCTGACCGCATTGTCGCTGAGGCCGGGTACGCCGAGGCCAGTGTAATCCTGGTTTAGCTGGAAGTAGATGCTTTGGTAGCTGGCCAGGTCATTGAGGATATCCTGGCGTTCAGTATACGGGTTTCCATCCATGCGCAACAGGATTTGCAGGGCAGGGTTAGTGGCTGTGCCGCTGAAGGTATAGGTGGTCTGGGTTTTTGGCCAGGCCGAGATGCCAATCAGGCGATCGGTGTAATGCAGGGGGATAGGCATATTGTTGAGGGCTCCGTTATAGCCGGATGGTACCAGCTCAAACGGTGTTATCGTGGTATTGCCAAACAGATCTTGCCAGCGCAGGGCAATCGACGTGTAGGTACCCACGCCGACATAGGGGTTGGCATCTGCTGCAGGCAAGCCTGGCCCGCTGACTGAAGGAGCAGGATTGATGCGGGCAAACATTTCCCCTTTGCTGTTTTTCCCATTGTAACCAAGCGCCTGGCGATATTCGAAATCATTCTCTGCTGCCTGGGCCATACGTGCACTACGGGCATGCATGGCAGCCCTGTGACTGACATGGCGATCAGTTTGACTGTCATCTTCGTCGCCATAGTCCTGAGGTCCGAAAGGCAGGCTATACGGGCTGGACAAGAAATACGGGTTAGTCTGCAAACCGGCAGAGAGCGTATTGTAGAGCCCGTACAGCAAGCTGGCTGGAGTATCGTCGGCATTCGCATTGATGCTGGCTTTCAGGCGGGCTTGCAGGCTGTCAGGATTGTCGCGTTCCAGTACAAAGGCAACATTGCCCGGGTCCTGGCTGGCTTGTATGGTGAGTACCTGGGTTTCTATATCAAGCACAGTACCATCGGGGAATATACCTTTCACTTGTGCTGCGCCAGCTGCAAGTGCTTCAGGTGACAGGCGATAATAGGCTGCCATGCTGGCAAAGGTATTGCCGGGGCCGCTTGCGCTGACCAGGTAGGTGAAAGCCGGTATCACAAAGCTGTTGCCAACCGCCACACTGACGCCAGGATTGTAGCTGGCGATGTTTGCACCTGTCATCAATGGTGGCTGCATGCCGGTGGCATAGTAGGCTGCCAGCCTGTCGAGTGCGGTGGCAGGGTTTGCAGCATCGGTCTGGCTCAATTGATGGACGATGCCTGTCACAGGAATCGCACTATCCTGGCTCAGGAGCTTGTCATCATTGGCAGCAGCCAGCCTGCCAGGGGACACGCCATACAAGAGGCCCAGGCTGCTCAGGCTTTGCGTTGCACCGTGTTTCAAGGCCAGGCTGTCGCCACTGGCAAGCTGGGATTCGAGTACCACGACATCTTGTTGCAAATCGATGTTCTGGTTGCTGACAAAGGCATTCACAAAATTGGGCACAACCCTGCCGCTGGCAGGCAGGGTTGTGTGGGCTATGGTGACCAGCAGTGACAGGGTGGCAGTGCCTGTTGCATCGAAGATGGATGCAGGCAAGCCAGTGCCAGATGCACGTTCTTGCCAGTACAAATAATAGCCGCCACCACGAACCACAGATTGTTCCCACAATAATTTGATGAATTGTGAAGGCGTGTTGGCTATGCCCTGTGGCACATCATCAACCGCGCGGAACAGAGCTTGCGAGCTCGGTGGGGGATTGCTTTCTGTCGACAGATTGGTTTGCGTCAGGAAGGCCAGGAATTCGCTGTCTGCCTGGCTGGTCAGGCTGGGCTCGCTGGTGCCGCCCTGGTTATACAGCAGGAACAGGCCGGACACCAGATTTTCACCCAGTGCTGCGATGGCAGTCAGCAAGAATTGCAGGCGCTGTGCATCTGCTGCCGATGGGCCCAGCACCTGATATACCGTGGCCATGCTGGTGGCTGCTTCCAGTGTGGCGCTATTGTCATGACTGGGGGCTGTGCTGGCAGGCAGACGGGTGATCTGGAAATCGACACGGCTTGCGTAAGCATAGCTGTGCATGTCCGTGTACACAGTCTTGCTGCTGTTGGGCGGTGTGTTGCCTATGCGTGGCAGGTAGGCCGGCAGGAGCTGAAGCAGGCTGGCATACTGGTCTTCATCAAACACTGTTTCCAGCGTGGCCTGGCGCTCCTGTATCGAAGTCAGCATGGCTTGCGGCAAACTCCAGAGGTAAGGCGTTGCACTGCCTGATTGCGCGTTCGCAAGTTCGTTTGCCTGACCATTTGGACTGGTGATCTGATTGATACGGTTTTGATCAGAACTGTTCCAGACGGCATGAGAACTGCTGACAAACTGCTTGGGTTTGAAATCAACTGGCGGCAGGGCCTGGCAACTTGGCGACGGCAGGAACTTGCCTGACCTGGCATAGCTGAGCACACTGCTGAGCAAAGTGTAGGCATCGACCAGTTTGACATCAATTTTAGTCTCGTTGCTGCTGTTGAATTTTATGAAGTCGAGATTGATATCATGTGATTCGTCAGCGCGTGACAGCGTGATGGAATAAGCGCTGGCTGCATCTGGTACAGGGAATTGCTGGCCGGTTAATTGGTAAAGTGCATATTCCTGCTGCTGCGCTGGATACAAAAATTCGTTTGACAGATCAAGACCATCTGCCTTGGGCAAACGCAAGCCATAAGTCACAAAGCGGGCGACCTGGGCGGCAACCTGGCCGACGGCACCTGTCGTGTGTATGGCATCCCATATCTGGCTGACTGGCAGGGCGTCGAGATTGGCAATCGCCAGATGGCTGTTTTCTTCATCCCTGGCAAACAGGTCAGGGACACTTCTGTTGCTTTGGGCGATGCTGCTGACACTGATGGCAAAGGCAGCGGCAATGCTATTGAGGGTGTCGCTTGCAGTTTTATAGCGTAAATCAGGTATGGCAATTTGTCCTGTAGGCAGCAACAAGTCAGCCAGACTGTACAGTACTGATTGGGTTGATAGCGTCGTCAGGCTTATTTGCAAGACTGAGGCGATGTTGCCAAAACTGTCGCCAGGTGTCGTAGTGTAAGGTTCAATAACATTGCCAATAACTACTGTGAAGCTGATGTTGGGCCGCAGTATGCGGGCATCAGGATTGGCAATGATCAGTTGTGCGGGCGTCGTGGCCCAGCGCTGCGTGGTGCTGTCTGTGTAGCGTGCTGCTACGGTGTTCAAATCATCCCGGCTCTGTATGGTCGTGCTGAGCTGGCTCAGGGTGATGGGCAGGTCTGTTGTCAGTTTGTAGTCTGCATTGGGCAAGGCAATATCATCTACATCAAGCAGATTGCCATAGCCATTGAGAGTGGCGAGTATGTCATTGATGGATTGTGCACTGGTGAGAAGGTAGGCATAATTATTGAAGGCATCGATACCCGCTTGTAGCAGCGCACGACCTATCAATGTGAAGACATCGACAAATATAAAGGCAGCCATGGATTCTGCTGTTTCATCCTGCAGCAGTTTTTGTTCAGGTGCACCTTGCCTGGATGCGACATTAGCTGCAACTTCACGCAGGCTGTCTGCGACCAGTTTGCGATAAGTGGCATTGGCCGTTGCATAGGTTTCCAGCGTGATGGTTTTGCGGGCGCTGCCGCCATCAGGGGTAGGTACGCTTAATATCAAACCATCAAAGCCAGGGAACAGCGTGGCGCTGGCCAGCTGTGTCGCTGGCAGGATATCAATATCAAAACCATCGCGCAGGAATTGCAGCAATTCCTTGATGGTAAATGCAACGTTGGCAGAGTTGCCCAGCCAGTTCATGTCAGATTCCAGCTTGTCCCTGCTCACTGTGCTTGCCAAGGCATCCGGTAATTGTAGAGGTTGATCCGGGAAGATATTTTCACTCTGTAAAAGATTCAGCAGCCACGGAAAGTAAGTCTTGCAGAGCAATTCAAAAGAGCTGGTGCCAGATCCACCATCTGCCGAGGTAGAGTCGGGGGCATCCATTGCCAGCAGGCAGACAAAAGCGCCTTGCTGTTGCTGGTAAGTCGTTGCCTTTTCAGGGGCAAGTATAGTGAATTGCGGCGAGACATATAAATTCAGTTTTGGTTTGACTGGCACAGGTGCCAGCCGCATGGGCCTGGCAAATCTGCCAGTATCGGCCGCATGTATGAAGCTGGCAGGCAAGGCATGGCTGCGATGGCCTTTCAGTGTGTTGGCCTTGTCCCACGGTGCACGCGAGTCCGAACCTATGACAAACTTGGCACTGACTGTTGCCGAGAAACTCACCGAGATAGAGAAGGAGAAGATACCGAGATCTATTTTCACCTTGAGGCTGATCTTGACTGAAGCTGTCACCGACAAGGGGATGGCGCGGTAGGATTCATACACAATCTGTACCGACACAGTGATATTCACCAGCAAGGATGCCGAGATAATCTTCAGATCGACTTCGCCATAGAGCAGACCGATGACACCCACCGTCCCCTTGAGTTTGAAGTAATGCGATTCTTGTACGCTGGCTGTATTGCCTGTGACGGCAGGCAGGTTGTCGCTGCTGTCATACGGTCTGTAGGTGGCAATCACACCTTCGATAATGCCAAAGACGGTCAGGGCAAAGCCAGCCTTGAGCGGTCCCTTGACGAAATTGTATCCAAGGCCGATTTGCAGACCCAGGCCAAATATAATTACAGGGTTGAAACTACCAAGTTCTGTTTTTGGCACCTGGGTTGCAGTGGCATTCGACAATTTACCAAAATAAACGCCGCCCGAACCCAGTACCGGCACACCATACACAATGGCACTGAAACTGAATGAACGGGAGAAATCAAGATTGTAGGGAAAACCTATGTCAATGACGAAATCGCCATTGGTGTAGATCTTGATGCCTATCATGGGTAAGACCACGCTGACAGCACCAAAATTGAGATTGCGTATGCTGTCAGGGAAGGTGAAATCAATCTGGAACAAGCCGATGTCATCGGTAATTTTTTTGTAGAGAATATCCACAATCAAACCTGCCAGACCGCCCATTTTGGGACTGCCAAGGGCCAGGCGCATACCATACAGATTGGGGTCGTTGAACACCAGTTGCAAGTCTACCGCCCAGACGCCAGCCGTTTGCAAAATCCCCAGATGCGCGGCGATCAGCCAGTTGCTGTTGGCGTTGTAGTATGGTTGCCCAGGCTGGGTAGTGCCGGGATTGACCGGGTTATCCTTGCCGGTTGTCGATGGCACATTTTGCAAGGCCTTGATGACTGCTGCTGTTGAATCAAAAGTCGGCGAACCATAGATGCTGACACGTTGACCCAGGACCAGCAAAAAGACCTTGAAATAGCTGGAACCCTGGCCTGGCACCTGCGGCATGTTTTGCACGTTCTGGCCTTTGCTCGGGTCTATCAATGGCCCCATGATACCCGCCAGCAAAGGAGGAACCGTGGCATCAAGTGCCAGCATGACCTTGCCATCAGTGTCGCGCGTCAATATCAATTTGTTGATGGTGATAAAGCCAAGGTTCAGCGGTTTGCTGAGGGTGTAACTGCCTGACAGGCGGTTTTGCACACCATCCTTGAGCGAGATATTGATGGCCAGGCCATCGAGTGAAATCTGGTTCAGCAAATCCCAGGGAGAGGGCAGGGTAAAGTAAGGATCGCCGAGTGTGCGTACCAGTGACTGTATCAGTGTACCCAGTGACCAGCCTTTCATGGTGAAGCTCAGCATCTGGGTATTGGTGGTGTAGCTGGCTGTAAAACCTTCCCAAGTGACAAACAGGATATTGTTCGGACCTTCCGCCGTAGGCTGGAAGCTGTAACCGAAAGTCAGCTTCAGATTGATGGCGCTGTAAATCCAGGTTGTCGTGGCAGAACCGGAAAATTGCTGTGCAGCCGGTTTGCCTCCATCATATTTGACACCAATAGTGGCTTTGTCAAGGCCAAATACTTGTTGCTCACCGAACTTGAATTTCCAGGAGAAGCTGGTATCTATGCTGTAGCTGGTTGCCAGGGCTTGTGAAGGCTTGCCTGTCGGTATGGTGGATGCAATGGCAAAGCTCAGGATACGCAAATCACCCGGCAAGAAGTCGGGAAACTCATAGATGCCACCAGCTGCAAAAAATTGCCTTATCACTTCCTGCACTTGCAGTGGCTGGCTTAATTCTGCTGAGAGGTTCCAGCGTGCCGGTGTTTGCTGGCCATCATAAGCCACTACGCAATTGGCCTGCAAAGGCCCTATCCCCAGCAAACCTGATACTTGTCCCGCCCATGCCGTACCGCTGCCAGTGGTTGCTGGCACATTGCTATTGTTATTGCTGGCAGGTGCTGTGGCACTCAGCCCCGACAGGCTGACAGCCCCTCCTGAGATTTGCAGGATGGGGTAGTTGCCAACGGTCAGGAAGGACAGTTCGATTTCAAAGTCGCTGGAAAACTCAAAGCTTTGCGCCGTGCCATCCAGCGCCAGTTTGATATTCGATAATTCTGCCTGTATCGTCGATGGCAGGCTGACGGCACCATTCGATACCACATTCAAAAAGTCACTGAGGCTGGCCTTGCCATCAAAGCCTGCCTCAAACAATAAAGCGGAATTGAACTGAATCTGGAATTCCCCACCGTCAGTGCCATCCATGTTTTTGAAAACCGTGGGCAGGAGCTTGAAGGTAGAGCCAAACTGGTACGTGAACCTGGGTTTTTTGAATGGCTGACTGACTCCCCAGTTCAGGAAAAATGAAGTAATGGTAAATGACAATGCTGGCGTTGGCGCCGGAATGGGCTGCCAGTTCAGGCCTGGTACTGAGCCCAGTTGCAGTGTGATGTCAGTGATGCTCGGTGGTGCAGTCAATGCCCCGCTAATGGACATGCCATCCAGCCCGAATGAACTCAGGAATTGCTGCAGCACTGCCGGTGTCGCACGGAAATAACTGCCACCGCCACCGATCAGGCTGATGGCGACTGCCGGGCTTAGTGGTGGGCCATCTTCACCCGCAGTCAGTGCTACTGAATAGCTTGCTGATTGACCCTCATTGGGGAACAGCATGACCGCGAGCTGATAAGTACTAATATCCACACCTTCTATTTTCAGATCACATGTCAAGGCCAGAGTAGGGGCCAGGTCAACATCTATCGAAGAATCAGTATCATTATGAACATCGGCCAGCAGGGTTTGTGTCTCTACATCCCATAGCAGACGTTCTGTTTGTCCGGCTTCTGGCTTGGCAGCAGGTTCAGGTATGCTCAGTGTCAGTGAAGGGTTGCTGACTTTCAGGTAACCGGCAAAATCAAATTCTGCATTGCTGAGGCTGGCGGAGATATTCCCGCTGGGCATCAGGGTGCCGGTTTCAAATGTCGTGCCATCATACAGGCCCAGGTTCAATGCACCTGTCAGTGTCAGGTTGCCAGTCGGCGCAGATAGCCCCGGGAACAGGGCCAGCATGGGCACTGCCAGCGCGGGCAAGGGAACTTGTGCAATCAGGTTTTGCCGTGCACCGCCAAACACTTTGGTACCACCGCTCTGTGCCCAGGGGTAGACACCATCGGCAGTGGAAAAGATGAACTGCACTGCAGACAAATCCAGTTGGTCAAATGGCCAGCCACCCATGAAGGGGAAACTGCTACCCCAGCTCCAGTTGGCTGGAATTGACAGTATCTGGACTACCAGTACGCTGTCGCCCGTAGCATTGGTGGTGCTTGAAAACACCAGTGTCGCTGCGGTATTGAGCAGACTACCGATGAAGGGCAGTTGTGCGCTGCTGATGGTGAAACTGCCATTCGTCACCGGGCCTACGGCCTCAGGCTGACAGGCAATCAAAAAGGCAGCTGCCTTGATCTGGAAAGCCTGGCCTATGATGTCATCATACTTCTCTGGCAGTTTGACTTCAGGATCAGCCAGGCCTTTGTTGAGGAAGTTGGCATCGAGTGCAAATGTTCCCAGGCCAGCGGCGGTTTTGATGGCTGTCTGTAAATTATTAAGTGCTTGATCAATATTGGCCATGGAGAACTTCTTCCTTGTAAACTAAGTATGCTGTTGCCAGTCGAATGAATGTCGATTCAAATGCGATTCAGATACTGGCAAACAGTGCGAGATGATCGCTGGTGCCGCGCAGGTTGCCGTAATTGCTCCAGCCATTGAGCGAACGTGCCAGCCCTGCTGCGTAATTGGGGGCGGGGGCTTGCGGCCAGGCGATGGGTAGGGGACCCGCAGGTGGTATTGCTGGTGCCAGTGGCAGATTGGTTAATCCATGCGGCATAATCCGTGTGCCTGCGGGTACTCCTACAGGCAAGCCACCAACCAGGTTGAACGGCGTGCCTGTGACTTGATTCATAATGGTGAATTGCGGCGCGCCTGGCGCTGGCTGTACCAGGATATTGTCAATGGAAAAGAAATTATTGACGATATCGCTGCCTATGTAGCGGTATCCTGGATAATGCGAAGGTACAGGTGCACCTACAGTATTGTCCGACCACAGGAAACGGGAATTTTTTGTTCTTTGCGCATTTCTGCGGGCTGGCTTGATATGCGTCGCCAAATAACCTTGATAAGACTCAAGGTTGATACCGCCAGGCAGGGCGAGGGGAGGATATAGCAGGGCCGTATAATTGAGGCCGACCAGGGTATTGTAGGCGTTGGTTCTGGCACCCAGGGCTGTGATGGCATTCAGGTTGAAATCGCCGCAAACGATCTTGATTTCATTATGGTTGATGACATCAGGCGGGTCTGCCACATCAGCCGCACCAGACAGTAATACATTCATGTAATTGGTGGCGCCGATGAAATTTGGCGGTGAATGAACGGCAATGATAGTCAGGTTGCGGGTAATCGCTCCTGTATTGTCTTCTTCGACAAAACTCACCATATATGGCTGGCGCAAGCCATTGTAATTGATGAAACCGCCAATAACGGGCGGTGCAGCAGCGGCACCAGGATCTGCCACGAAATTGATGCGGGCAGCCACAGTGCTTTCGGCCAGTGTGCCATTGTATTGCGCACCCGCGGGTATGGCACGGGCGACCGCCCCGGGCGGGTCAAGAAATTCCTGGATATTAGGCGCACCAATCACGACACCGGGATAGGCAGCGGCCGCACCAGCTGCAACCGAGACATTGGCCGCCGTCCAGACATCTGGCCCGGTAAAATAACGTTGCACTTCGGTGGGAGTACCGACTGCACCTGATACACCGCGATAAAACACGGCCACCGACTCGGTCAACCCGCCAGCACCAACTTTCAAGGGCGGCACTAGCCGCCATTCCGCATTGTTGGGGTCAAGCGGGTTCGCACGTAGCAAATCGAGAATATAGGATGCCCCATTCAGACCACCAGTGTTGGTGGCCAGATCGCCACCGCCACCTGCACCGCTGGAGACTTCAACGACGACGATGATGTCGGGCAAGGTGGCATTCAGAATCGCCGCTAGATTAGTGCGTCGCTGGGCAGAAGCTACAGCCGGGCTGTTGCCGCCATTTTTGCCCTGGCCGTAGCGGGGACGCTTGCGGCTGGGGTCGTTGAACTTGTTGATACCAAAATTTTCTATATTCCAGTACACGATGTTGGTCATGGCCTTTACCCTTATCTATTACTATTAGTTAATAGTCGCCTTCTGTGGGCTTGACTGCTCGATTGCGTGCAGATTTGTCAGTTTGGCGTAGTCAGGAATTTCAGAAATTGGTAGCAATTGCGGCTGCTCTGTCAGTGCCTGATTGTTCTTGCTCTTGTCTGCAACATAGGCGGCATACCATCCCAGGCTACCTGTATTGTCTGGGTCGCCAAACAGGAAAAACTGGATATTCGCATCTGGTGGAAGCTTGGCGATGCCAAAAATCTTGATCGCAATATTGTCCAGGCGCAGGCAGTAATAAAAGGCATCATTGCTGGACCCCGGTACTTTCTGGCGCATGAGGCTGATATTGTCGATAGCGACTTTGAAGATACCTTGCAGGCTGATCAGTTTTGCACCAGGAGCCGCGCCCGGCAGCGATAAACCGACAAATAGCGCATGGCTGTCTTCACCGGCCTTGCTGACAGGACTCCAGGCAAGCAGCAAGCGTGAACTGAAACCGGCTGCTGATGCCAGTGCACCCGGGCCACCCATGGTGACGTTGTACACCACGCCATACCAAGGGCCTTCCAGTGCTGTCAGGTTAAGTGCGGTAGTAACGGGCAAGAAACCAAAATCGGCTGGTAGCTGGCCATCACTTGCCGCGATGAAGCTATTGAGTTGCAGACCAAAACCCTGGAACAGGCTGGCCTCGCGTATGCTGCTGCCTTGCAGATCGTAAGCCAGATTGGTAGTGACCTCGGTGAAAACCACTGCGCTTGGCGTAGTTTGCGGATAGCGCATGTCTATCACCAGATTGGAAAAGGACAGACCCTGGCCTTGGGGTTGCGCTGTGATTTCCGTGGCACCAAAAGAGAGCACATCCAGCGTAGTCTTGTTGATATCCTTGAGCGCCGCGAAATTCAACGTACCCAGGGCGATGAAGCGATTCAGTACAGTGGCACCGCCATCGACATTGCCGAGGCAATTGAATTGTATGCGGTTGATGGCAACCGCATTGAGGACATTGCTGTCGAGTGCAAAGATGGTGGGTGATGACTGTTCGAAGATGTATACACCAGTGCCGTTCTGGTCAATATAACTGCCATTCAACACCACGCCATTGAATGGCGCTTGCTGTCCTGCAGAGCTGGTCAGCGTGACATTTGAATTGAGCAGGCGATTGACGCCAAGCTGCACATAACTCTTGAAGGTCTTGATGGCCGCATTGTCAAACAAGACCTGCAATTGCAAAACACGGAAAGCATAATTGCCAGTTTGTGGCAGGGCAATTGGTGTATCAGCAGGCAGTCCGGCAAGTTGGTTGACTGCGAATTGCGGGTCCAGATAATCAATCAGGCCAAAGCTGCTTGAATCGCCGTTGAAGGTCAGACTACCATCTGTCTGCAAATTTACCCGGCTGGCCGTAAAGCCAAAATGATGCGCTGTGAAACGTTGTAAATCCAGTCCAGCGACTATGCCTTGCAAGCCGGCTGGCAGGCTGGACGGCTCAAGATCTGCCCGAAAGACCAGTACCCCGTTCCAGGCCGGGTCATTGACCAGTTCAACAAAATGGCGGTAAGGCGAGTTTTTATTATTGGCCACCATTAATTCAGCAGCGCTGACATAGTCTTGCAGCCATTGCGACAAGCCAGTATAGGCGACGCCTTGCATGCCTGTATCGGTATTGGCTGGCAATGAAAATTCAGCGGCACTGGACCATGCATTCGGGTTTTTGATACGGTCCTTGAAACTGCCACTACAGTATTTAAGCAGCATCACATTGCGATAGACGGTAGGCGTGACACCCTGGCCCACTTCGGCAGACATGCTCCAACCAGCAATATTGATCTTGTTCCTGAAGACGGAAGGCGCGGTCGACAGATTGGCAGGATTAACGGCAACCAGGAATAACTGGTTGGTTTGCAGCGCATCTTGTAAGGCGATATCTGGTATTTCGAAACCGAAAGGCAATGAACCGCCAGTTTGCCCAAGTGTGACTGATAAAAATGCGCCGTGGTCTGCTGGTATCGTGGATACGGTAGCAATCGCCCCCTGTGGTGTCGTGCGGTAAGCGATATTGTCGCCAGCAGTCAGGAGGCCCTGCTTTGCCAGTTTGCGCACCAGGCTCCTTGCCTGCCACAAGCTGCTTGCACCTTGCGAAATGATGCGCTTGCGCGTCGCGGCCAGTATGCTGCTTTCAAATGCAGCCAGGGTTTGTCCATCCACTGTAGTGGATGACATTGCCGCATATGGCACCAAGGGAAAAGCCAGGGCTGCTCCCTGTGGCAGCGGCATTTCAGGAGGGGCCGATGGCAACAGGGGGCTGGCAGACTGCCCCATGCGCTGATGGCCATACAGCGGGCTGCCACCGGGTTCTGCATGGTAAACCACGGCAGCTTTGCTACCTTGCAATATGGTCGCCCAAGAAGTCTGGCGAGTCGCATTCAGTACGGTGCTGACCGCGCCTGAATTGGGTTGATCCAGCGTTGCATCAACAAATGGAAAGCTCGGCGCATACGCAGCCGAACCGGTGCGATAGAGCAGATAGTCATTATCTGTTGCCTCGGCATTGGCATCATAGTTGCTGAAGCTGATGCGCTCTGAGCCAAAAATGCCGCACAGCAGTTTTGCCGATGCCCCCGCTGTCAGTCCGGCAATGCTCATTCCAAAGCGTCCTGCCAGGGTAAGAACGGCATTGGCAAGCAAAGGGTCGGCAGGCGCTGCCGCATCAGTGCTTAGCGCCAGCGCGCCAGATTGCAGACCGGCGAAAGGCGGTTGACCATCGCTGGCACCAAGTGCAATCAGGTTGATCTGGTTGCCATAATCATTCACAAAAGCAGATGGCAGGGCAGGGGCGCTGGTAGGCAGAAAGCCTGTGCGCAAAACACCTGCCAGTTGCGCCGCCGCCGTCAGTTTTTGGTTATAGGGGTCAAGGGGGTCTACCGTGCCCATCCAGGTGATGCTGTTTGACAGTTGCGCAGGAGCAGTCAAAATGGGATAGCGGAATTGCTGCTGGCCACCTTTGCCATCTGCGGTGTATACGAGACTCACAGGTAAACCGCTTGCACCAAAGGCGGCACGCGCATCAATGCTGGCAGTGAAGGTGCAACAACCGGTATTGCTACCGATAAAAGGAATGAAGTTACGTATGAAACCATTGGTGCCAGTGACGCGGATGCCAAGGTTGCCTGATCCACGCTGGAAGGCAATCGCAGGTGGCGTGGCAACGGGTGCCGACAGCCTCAGCATGCCATTATTCTGGTCGATGTATATCCCGGTGCCGAGCAAAATATTAAACAGTAAATTTTGCCCCAGCCGGACATTGAGGTTGGAATTGGTGGTGAAAGACTGGTCTACCGAGTTATACAGTATGCTTATCCCATAGTTATTGAAGGGACCAAATTCCAGTGGATCGACACTCTTGAGCCAGAGTATGGTTGAAGATGAACCTGTATTCATCGCAAGGTACTGGCTGACGGCATTGATGAAACTGCCGGGATCAGTATCGAGTGCCAGCGGTCGTGTCTGTGCAAACAGATAAGACGCCGTATCATCCGGCGACAAAGAATCGCTGAAAGAAATACTGTCAGGCGGCGTCTGCCCATTTGCTGGTAGCAGGTAACCCGACCATGCTCCCATCGCTACCCGGGGCGCTTCATACAGACTCGCTTGAGAGGCTGGATCAGTGCATAAGAATTTGAAGGCAGGGGAATCGATCATCAGGAACTCCGCTCTTTGCAAGTGTTCGACTTTTGGCGCAGCCGCATGCTGCGAAGCTCATAGACCAGAGCGCAAAATGACAGCGCAAGACCCATGCGTGCCAAATCAGGTTTGATCTGGTTTGATCGGTTTTGATTTGGTTGTGGTGTATTGGCACTACCCGTGTTTTGTTGACGACAATAAGCACATCGGGCTGTTCCACATGGTGGAACAGCCTGACTCCCGACTTGGGTCGCTTAGTGTTTTGCTCAGGTATCTTTACGTGCGAAGGTGCCCAGAACTGCGCCAGTAAAGTTGTAGAGTGTGCCGCTGTCAACTACCTGACCGTCCAGGAGGACGTTGTAGAAAGCGGTTTGGAGTGGTTGATAAGTGACGGTCAAACCCTTTTTGTAGGTAACTACGCCGTTGCCGATATCATTGGCCAGTGTTGCAGTTGTGGCACTGGTGGAAACGCTAGGATTCCAATAAGTAACGCGGCCCTGGAACTGGAAAGCAACGCCAGTCTGGTTGTTGATATCACCGCTGGCGATAGCAACGGAGTTGCTGTTTGGTGTCAGGTTGGTAGTGATAGTTTGTGCAGCGACCAGATTTGCTTTTGTGAGTTCAACTACGTGATGTTGTGCAGACATGAAAGTAACTCCTGATAAGAAAAGCCGGCATTTGTATCTGTCACCCCATAGCCGACAATCTGGGACGATATGACGATCCCCACATTTATCATGTGGAAACTGATAAATCTCGACATGATTGTTCTTTCAGACAATTGAAGGCAGGTGCAGGTTTTGCTTCACTGTGCTGCGCTCAAACTGATGATGCCTTCAATACACTTTGTGCCTACTTTGTAACGCCTTGATGACTATCTCCGCCCGGATGCCATATTTATTGCTCATTTGTTGCAGGAGTTACTTTTTTGGTGACGAATTAATTAATTCGTCAAAATGTCAGAACAATTCCACTTTGGCCGCCTTTTAAAACATTTCTGTACGTCTATAAAATGCTTCAAAAAAGACAACTAGTGAGGTAATTTTAGTTGCTAGCTTATAGAAAAGTCAATAAATATGAATGACTTATTATAAATATATATATGCAATATTTGATTTGAGCTTAGCAAGCAGATTTTTGCCTGGACTGATAATCTGGCAGAAGATAAAGGAAGAAGAGGGTGGGGTGGGGGAAGAGCAGTTAGGCCAGATCAGGCAATAGCCCCTCATTGCAAGCAATAATGCCGTACTGCTGGACGAGTATAAAAATTCAGGGAACAAGTTAACTGAGAAGCTTTTTAAAAGCGGTTGATTTCTTCAGCTTAATTCCGAACCGGTTGAGCCTGTAAAAATAACTGTGTAAGTTCTCCCGGAACTATTGGTGAGCGTTGATGCGCTCACCAAATTCTATATCAAAGCGGTTGAGTGCCTGTCGCCAGTGTTGTATAGGCATGGTCCATTTCTTC
>Ga0207952_1000327_pt1 | contig 43182 bp, 40 predicted proteins | sample SubbioR12Aug_8Ca_FD_184831 | JGI IMG/M metagenome (GOLD analysis project Ga0207952, IMG submission 184831) | Serpentinite rock and fluid subsurface biosphere microbial communities from McLaughlin Reserve, California, USA - CR12Aug_8Ca (SPAdes) | ecosystem: Environmental > Terrestrial > Deep... | reverse complement strand
TTTGTTTTTCCATTTTTTACGAGACGAATGCTTTCGCATGCATGGCATTGATGTATCTTTGTTATCATAATATTAGGTGAACAAAGATACGAAATTTAATTTATGTCAACTCAATTTTGACACTACCTTAATTTTTTTGTTTTGGTCAATCGCGTCAATAGAGTTTTGGAAAAGTTCTGATAAAATATCCCAAATATGACTATAACTTTTTAGAATAGTTATAGCCTCATTTTTCAGTCGCTCTTCTTCTAATTTTGGATCTTGTTCTTTTTCTTTTAAGAAATCAACAGTAGTGATAATTGGCTTACTTTGCTTCATAATTTTAATTATTTAGTTGAGAGATACTAGTGTTTTGAAATTGAGTTTGAAAAATAATCCATTACGCCTGAACTGCAACATATTCTGCAAACGAATTGGATTCGGGTATCAACAAACCATCTTCCAATAAACCTTGTACGTGCATTTCAATTGCTTCGTGCATATTCCGTTCTGTCTCTTCACGTGATGCGCCCGTTGCAATACATCCGGGCAAATCCGGCGAGTAAGCAGAAAAGTTATTATTTGCTTTTTCGATTACAATAAGAAAACGGTGCATATTATTTTTTCTCTTTCAATTGTGCTTGTTTAAGAATACTATTTAATGTTCCCGCTGCAACATCGTCGTTAGGATGTCCAGCGATTGTAACTCGTCCAAGTTTTTCCGGATGTTTATATTGTCTGTGGCTACCTTTTGTTTCAACGTGATACCAGCCATCTTCGAGTACCAATCTGATAATCTCTCGAACTTTCATTAATCTATTATTTTTCTATCATCCTAAAATTTAGAACAAACGACAAACTACAAATTACTAATTGCGAATTACCAATTACGATTTTACCAAACCTTACAATCACCAAACACTGATGATGTTACAATATGTAAACGTTTTGATGATGAATCGAAGTTTGCAGATTTGTAATTCAACTTTGGAAACATTCCATCGCGACGCTGGTCGAAAATGCGAATACCGCCAAACGTCGCTTCTGATTGAATTGATACCGCCGTATCTTTTGAAATTAGTAATGTAATATCTCCAAATACCGAACTCAAATCCAAAACATAATCCCCATCGGCGACCATAGATTTCGTCAAATCTATTTTCACGTCGCCGAAAACAGCAGAGATTCTTCCGCCGCGAAAATTTTGTGAGGTTACATCAAGCGAGAGTTCTCCAAAAATTTCCGATTCATTGATTGTATCGCTGTTGCTGATTGATTGTGTCGTAGAAGAAAAAGTTGGCGGTACCGGCGGTGGAATTGTTTCTCCTGCCGAATACGTTTGCCCAGATTGCGAGCTCTGATGCTCCGGGGTGATATCTTTCTTTCGATTGTAATTCACCAACATTCTAATTCCGATGAGAATAAGAATGAGTGGCCAGAAGCGGTGTATCAGTTCCCCGAAATCGGCAATGTCCAACGTATCGAGGAAAAAAAGTATTCCGATGAAAACAAGAATAAATCCTGCTGTTTTTGAGTTCATAATTTTTTATTAGCCACAGATTTACACTGATGAATCTCGGATTATAATATTATGGAAATCCGTTTAACTATCAGTCTAAATCCGGTGGTTTATACCTTTCTTATCGTTTGTTAAAATTCTTCTCATAAATTCTGGTTTGGGTCCGAAATTGAGAATCAGACCAAGTTCAATGTTTGTCGCCTTCAAATAATGCAAGAGTTGTGGTTCATGTTCCGGTGCAATTCCTTCGGCTGTTTTCAATTCGAGAATGATAATTCCGTTGATGCACAAATCAGCAAAATACTCGCCGATTTTTTCACTTCCATAAAATACTTCAATTCTCTTTTGCTGTTCGACGAACATACCGAGTTTTCTCAATTCAATTGCAAGTGCATTCTCGTACACTTTTTCAAGAAATCCGTGACCGAGTGTGTTGTAAACAGTGTAAAATGCTTTGATAATTTTTTCAGTTATATCTTTGTGCAACATACATTTATTTTCACTGATTCCTACACGGATTCAATCTGTGTTTCATCGGTGAAAATCCGTGGTTAATTTACTTCCTCACAGATTCAAAAAACTTTTCTACTTCTTTTACATTCCACGCATTTACCACGTCGCTTTTTTCCAGCCAACCTTTGCGCGCAACGTTCACGCCGTATTTCACGAGCGAAATTTCTTCCGTTGAATGTGCGTCGGGATTGATGGGAATCTTCACACCTTTTTCTTTTGCGTATTTGCACCAACGCCAATCCAAATCCAAACGAACGGGATGCGCGTTGATTTCAATCCCTTTGCCGTAATCGCTCGCAACATCAATCACGGTTTTCAAGTTCAGAGGATAACCGTCGCGCTGCAATAATAATCTTCCGGTGGAGTGACCGAGAAACGTAACATACTTGTTCTTTAATGCTTTGACTATCCTTTTCGTCATTTCTTCTTCACTCATTTTAAAAGAACTGTGAACCGAAGCAACAACATAATCAAATGATGAAAGTGTTTTGTCATCGAAATCAAGCGAGCCATCTTTCAAAATATCAACTTCCGTTCCTTTGAATATTTTTATTTCGGAAAATTTCTTTTGTGCTTCATCAATGTGTTTGTGCTGCTGCTTCACTCGTTGCGGAGATAAACCATTTGCGTATGCAGCAACTTGCGAATGGTCAGCGATTCCGAAATATTCAAATCCGAGATTGCGCGCGGCTTCAATCATTTCTTCGAGAGAATTTTTTCCATCGCTGTATGTTGTGTGGCAATGAAATGTCCCGTGCAAATCTTTTTCTTCAAGAAGGGTTGGAATATTTTTCTTCGAAGCGATTTCTAATTCTCCGTTATTCTCACGAAGTTCGGGAGGAATGTATGCAAGTTCGAGCGCGTTGAAAATATCTTCTTCGTCTTTGCACTTCACAACTTGTTTTGCTTTTCCACGATGTTCTTCACTTTCTATTTTTGAAAAACCGTATTCGTTCAAACTCAAACCAAATTGTTTCGCGCGTGTTCGCATTTCAACGTTGTGTTCTTTGCTTCCGGTAAAATATGCAAGCGCAAACGGAAATTCAGAGTCGTCCACAACGCGCACATCGCATTGAATATTATTTTTCAACAGCACACTCGATTTTGTTTCGCCTTTTCCTAAAATTTGTTGAACATTTTCGTGCGAAGTAAATGCTTCCATAATTTTTTCAACAGAAGTTTTTTTTGCGCTTACAAGAATATCAATATCGCCGATGATTTCTTTTTTCCTTCGCAAACTTCCCGCGACTTCAACACGCACTACTCCTTTTTGCTGTTTCAACAATTCCAACATCGGCTGTGCGGAACTTAATGTATCGCTGAATAAATGTTTATCCGCAACTTTATCGAGCATTGCCAAACCGTTCAATATATTTTCTTCTGTCTTCGCGCCGAAACCTTCGAGCGTTGCAAGCTTATGCTGCTCGCATGCTTCTTTGAGTTGTTGCAAATTCCCGATTCCTAATTTTTCCCACAACACTTTTACTTTCTTCGGTCCCATTCCTTGAATGCGAAGCAAATCCGTAATGCCGGCGGGAAATGAACTTTTCAACTCGTCATAGACTTTCAATTTTCCCGTTGTAACGAGTTCGGTAATATCGGAAGCAAGCGATTTACCAATGCCTTTTATCTCGGTAAGTTTTCCATCCGCAACGAGCGTTGATAAATCTTGCGTGAGCGCGCTTATCGTGTTTGCTGCGTTATGAAACGCAATACATTTGAAACGGTTCTCGCCTTTCAATTCGAAAAGCGTTCCCATTTCGTGAAGAATATTTGCTACGTCGTTTTTATTCATAAAAAATTACGGCACAAAAGTAGAAATTCTTTTTCTCAATTTAAAAATGAAAACGGCTCGATGAAATTTTCAAAGAGCCGTCGTAATTCCCTTGAAAATATTTATTTCAACAAAACCATCTTCTTCGTTTCAGAACTGACCGTTCCATTTTCTGCACGGACAGTAATTCGGTAAAAATATACTCCGCTGGAGAATTTTGTCGCATCTAACGTTTCCGTATAATTACCAATATCTCGTCTCTCATTTATGAGTGTGGAAACTTCTTGACCAACTATATTATATATTTTCATTGTTACTAACCCTGCATTCTTTAACGTGAAAGTAATGGAAGTACGCGGGTTAAATGGATTCGGGTAATTTTGATGGAGAAGGAAAGCAGAGGGAATCTGACGTTCAAATCCAGATATTCCGTCAGGAATTTCTTGAATAAATAATCTTTCATTATACGGTAATTGCACACCATTAATATATCCTCCGATTGCCCAAACCGAATCATATCCGTTTGTCGCAAGTGATGGACCCATATTGGAGCGTCTATACGTCATGTTAGGGAGTGGAAACCATTCTTTAATCCGATATGAAAAGGTATCTAAAACACAGAGGTAAGCTTTATTTTTATATGTGCTGCTAAAATTTGAGTCCCCCCCTGTAAATACTATTCCGAGGTTTACTGTTGCAGCGCTTAATCGTGCGATACGAGCCCCGGGATAGCGACCGACGGTGTCCCATTGTATCTCGAGTGGGTTCGAGGGGTTAATAATGCCGCGGAAAACTGTATCGGAGACGAGCTGTCTTTCCCTATCAGAACCTCCCGCTAAAATGATTCCATCTCGAAAAATACCTGCTGCGCATTTTGCAATGGGGGAACGGAGAGGAGTCGCTTCGTACCAGTTATTTGTTGTTGGATTATAAACCCGAACGTTACGAATCGGTCTCCCACCGGAATTGATACCGGAATCTCCGCCAAAAATATAGATAAGACTATCCCGATAAACTCCGATGCCAAAATCAGCTTTTACCGGAGGGGGCATCGGTGTGCCAAGAGTCCACGTATCGGTAACCGGATTATAAATTTGAACGCGGTCAAGTGTTTGGGAAACATTATTATACCCGCCGATAACGTAAATTTTATTTTTAACTGTAACAGCGCCGCCCGTTGATGACTTTAATCGGAGTGTATCCTTTCGTACCCATTGACCAGTTCGGGTATTATACCGCTGATTTAGATTTGAGCCGGAATTTTCACCGCCCCCCATTGCATACACAAAACCCGTGTCTCCTACCTGAATATATGTTGACATTAATCTACCCTGCGCTGAAGTTGCTGATGGACGTAAAGACCAATGAGGCGCCGGGTATTCCGAGATATAAAACGGAAGGGGGTTAACAGCATTTAAATTCGGGTCATCAATTGAGGAGACACGAACGTGAGCTCCTGTATCGAGAGTAGCAATTTCTGGAACGGTCCATTCGAACAATCCAACAATCTCTCCATTCTCATTAAATTCATAATGTCTATCCCCGTTTTCATCTAACCGGAAAGCGGGAACGGAATCTGCAATAAGCGTCCATTCCGGTTCGCCAACCAATTTATATTCCAACCGAACGTAACTGACTCGATTCTTCGCCCAACGAATTATCTGGGGCGTATTTTCTTGCCAAATTTCGCGGCTCATTGGGCTATATAAAATTAACGTCGGGTCATTATCGGGAATGAGCATATACACTCCAACATTGCGAATAAACGATTTTGCTACTTCTGAATCAGCAATTGCCGTAACATTAAACGAAGTAAAAAGTGTGTGGGTGGTTACCTGATTTGGACTCGTTGACCATTCATTAATCCCCATCAAAGAGGTATCATTACCAAGTCCACTCCAATTCCCTAATCGAACACGTCCTTCATCATTAGGAAGAGTGCGCATCACATCTCTATCCTTGGGATCGGAACCTGAAAAAACAATGGGAGAGGCAAGTCCTGTAACGATTGTAAAAATCGGATGTGAGGGAACAATAAACTGAAGACTTGAGGTTACGCCATCGTTATACCATTCTTGTATGTGCAGTACTTTCTTTCGGAACGCTGAATCCGCAGAACTAGAATAATAAAAGCCAACCTCTCCTCCTTCAACCCACACTTTTTTTTCTGAGATTGCCCTTTGGACGAGGGCTTCCCTTTTCGTCGCATCGTTAAAAATGTTCGCATCATTATTACCGGCAGACCAAATAACGACATTATAGCCATCATAAATTGCCGGGTCGTGGGAAGAAAATTCGACTAAGTCCACCATTCTCCCGAGGTCAAGCAACGACCTCCGCATCATTTGTGCTGAAGCCGGATTTGGATTATCATTGACGATGAGAAAATCTGTTTGCGAATAAACAGCGGTTGAAAAAATGAAAAAAAGAATGGAGAAGAAAGTAATTTTTGGTAATTTCATATTGAATGTACTTTGATAAAAATTGTTGAGATAGTGTGAAACTTATTTGGATTTAAAACTCGCAATTGCTCGCTCTGTCGTTTCGAAAACTTTGAAAACTTTCAGCAACTTCGTAATAATAAACAGATTATGGACTTTTTCAGAAAGATGCGACAAACGCAAATCTCCACTTTGATTCTTCGCGGATGTATAACACGATATCAAAGCGCCAAGCCCTGTGCTATTCATCCAGGTTACCCCTTTCAAGTCAAGAACAATTTTCTTCACCCCATCATGAATAAGGCTTTGAATCTTATCTTTCATCTGCTGCGTCTCATCTCCTCCGAGGAGATTTCCTTTCATACTGACGACGGCAATGTCATCAAAAAATTTTTCTTTAATTTGCATACGATACTTTCTGTTTTTAAAATGTGGAACAAATAATGCAAAACTTCACGAGAAAAAAAAACGGGATATTTTTCCAACTGCGAAAAATAGTTTTTTTTCTGAAAGCAAACTTTTTTTTTGCGGGTGTTGTGATTATTTCTTATTTTTTGCCGCTTAAAAATGAAATAGTTTTGTTACATCATTATAATTGCAACAATTCCATTTCACAAATTCATTCAATCTTAATATCTCATTCACTAATTTTTTTGGAGAAGAATCATCAATGAAACAATCATGGTTTGTTTTCATATTGCTTGTTGGAGCAATTTCAATTTCATCATATATCCACTTCGGTATTTTTGGCACCGCTGAGCCAAAAACAATTTTACACACCATTTATGAAGGCGGTCCTCTTGTCGTTGTACTGCTCACGTTAACCATCATGGTTATTACCTTCATTTTTGAAAGAATTTTTTCTCTTGCCAAAGCGCAAGGAAAGGGTTCGTTGGTTAACTTTTTGAAACAAGTGCAAATGCAACTCTCTGACGGAAACTTGGATGCTTCTATCGAGGCGTGTGAAAAACAGCGCGGCGTTATGGCAAATATTATCCGCGCAGGTTTACAACGGTATCAATCTCTTTCTAAATCAACAAAGCATGATTCCGAGAAAAAAATGCAGGAGGTTCAGCGTGCCATCGAGGAAGCAACAATGCTTGAGATGCCATTGCTCGAAAAAAATCTTCTCGCAATTTCTACCATTGCTTCCATCGCAACAATGGTAGGTTTACTCGGAACAACTATCGGTATGATTCGTTCCTTTGCCGCACTTGCTCGCAGCGGTGCCCCCGATGCGGTTCAACTTTCCATCGGTATTTCCGAAGCGCTCATAAACACTGCTGGCGGGCTTTTGTGTGCTATCATGGCAATTGTGGCTTATAACTTTTTTGTGAACAAGGTTGACAACTTCACCTATATGCTCGATGAAGCAAGTTACAACGTTACTCAAACGTTAACAACCAAAGACTCAGACTAAGTTTCTTACAAATAGATTATGCCAAAAATTAAAAAATCTCGTATCGGAGTAAAGTTGGATATGACACCAATGGTAGATGTCGCATTCCTTCTCCTTACGTTTTTTATGCTGACGACACAATTCAAACCACCGGAAGATGTGCAGGTAGAAATTCCTTCATCACATTCAGTATTTAAACTACCCGAAAACGATGTGATGATAGTTTCGATTGACAAAGACAGCAGAATATTTCTCGGTGTTGATGCCCAACGTGTTCGCCAGAGAGTTTTTTCTGAATTTGCTGCTGCTCACTGGAACGATTTTCCTTTAGAACTTCAGAAACGGTACGGCACCCCCGAAAATATGGCTTTACTCTCTCCAAGTATGCAGGTAACCAAAGAAGAACTTCCCAATTTACTTGTAAAAGCCCGAACGTCAAACCCGAAACTCCGCACTATTATTAAGGGCGACAAAGATGCAGAATATGGCGTTACGCAAGACGTAATGGATATTTTGCAGAAGACGAATATCACCCGTTTCAATATTGTTACAGATTTAGAAAAAAATTAAATAGGAAAGGTATTATAGTATGGGCGCAGTAGATGCACCAGCCCCACGTGGACACGACAAAAAAAAGAAAAAACATAAAAAACATCGCGTTGGCGTACGATTGGATATGACGCCGATGGTGGATGTGGCGTTTCTTCTCCTCACGTTTTTTATGTTAACCACTTCGATGTCGAAACCGCAAACGATGGAAATAAACCTTCCACCAAGCGAAGCAAAGGTTGAAGTTGCGCAAAGCAATTTACTTACGATTCGTATGAAAGAAGACGGGACGATTTATAAAAACTTTGCCCTTGACCCACCATCGAAAATGGCGTTTACGGATTTACAAAAATTTTTGCGGGAATCGTTACAACAAAATCCTAAACTTATCACCTTACTGAAAGTTGACCGGAAAGGAAAATTCAAAATGATGGTGGATTTAATTGACGAATTAAATCTTGCAGAAATCACCCGCTTTAGTATAGCCCCAATGCTTGAGGAAGATATTAAGATACTCGAAAAAGCAACTCAATAAAAATTAAAATTTTATGTCTGCAGAAACTATTACTATTCAACAAATTCCGTTGGGTTTGCGTCAATTCCAACGTTTGTACCAGAAATATGCAACATTTGCTTTCATCATTGCAATACTTCTCCATTTCGCTGCAATTGGAGCGTACTTCTTTGTTGTCTATGTGCTCGAAGAAGAAGAACCGGTTTATACTGTGCGAATACTCAAGTATAGCGATTTAGGTCCACCGCCTTCACTTGCAAATAATGAAGCGGCTCCACAAGTAGCCATTACCGCTCCTGCCGCTCGTCCAACAGTGGGTATTCCTGTTCCTGTCCCTGATGCAGAAGTTAGCCCAGACCAAACAATACCGGAACAAAGCCAGATGAACATCGAGCCACCTTCTGTTCTTGGCGACCAGACAGGAACTGGAAATGTTATAATAGAGCCGGAGGATATAAGAATTGATGAAGAGGTGGAACCTCCAGACTTTGTAGCTATTGAACAACAACCAGTACCCGTTAACCAATCTACTCCTACTTATCCGGAAATTGCATTGAAAGCCGGAATGGAAGGGACAGTGTATGTAAAAATATGGGTTGATAAAGAAGGCAAACCGAAAAAAGTTACCGTTCTCAAAAGCGACGCAGAAATTTTCAATCAAGCGGCAATTGATGCCGCGTGGAAATGGGTGTTTACTCCAGCGATGATGAATAATGGTCCGGTTGCTGTAAACGTTACTATTCCTTTTCGCTTCAAACTAAAATAACTATTTCGTGCAGCGGGCGTTGGTCGTTATCAGTTATAGCACTGCAGCGTTACTCACACTCTTCGGCGCTTCAATTCTCCTCGGAATAGTTCCCGTATTTTTTCCTGAACTCTACCGTATTCTTTTTGGCGTAGTCCTGCTTCTTTATGGAATTTTCCGCATTGTTACTATTTATACAAAACAGATGGGACGAAACAAGGAAACTGATTTTCCCGTATAAACAGAGTACGCTCATTCTTTTCGTTTTCTTTTCCTTCGGATGTTATCCGGAACGGAAAGAAACGCCTACCAAAGGCACTCTCGAAATATTTTCTTCCGAATCCGTCTCTCCGTTGCTGCTTGCCGAAGTAGATAAGTTTCAACAATTATACACCGAGAGTTCCATTTCCACGCAGGTAACCTTTGCCCGAAATGCAATCGTTGCCCTGCTCAATGATAGCGCGCAAGTAATAATCTCTTCCCGCCCCTTCAACAAAGAAGAACGCGATGTTATTAAAAAAGAACAACTTGAAATTCAGGAACATCTCTTTGCATACGATGCAATTGTTTTCCTGATTAATAAAAATAACGCGCTGGAGAGTCTTCGGACAACTCAACTCGATAGTATATATTCAGGAACCATCAATGATTGGAATGCACTTCACCCTTCACTACCATCTGCAAAAATTCGTCTTGCAATTCCAGAAAGTAATTCCGGCAATCTTGAAATTATCACCCACGAATTGTTGAAGGATAAGCCGATGAAAAGCCCGGACTTCATCGCCCATTCTTCAAAAGATATGTTACAATATATTTCTTCCACCACGAATGCAATCGGTTTTGTTGGACAAAGTTGGACACGGAATATCTCCGGTCTCGATATCAAAGTATTGAACATTCAAAATCCCAATCCCCCCGACTCACTCAAAGAATCTGCACACAAAGCATATCCTCCGCTTCAATATTATCTTTGGAAACGTTATTATCCTTTCACAAAACCTATTTATATTTACTCCCGAAACCTTGGTTATGGTGTTGGCTCGGGATTCGTCACGTTTTTGATGTCGGCGCATCCGGGCGAGGGACAAAAAATCGTCGGGGACTTCGGGCTCGTACCCGCACAAATGACCGTTCGCATCGTTCAAACTCAAAAGAAAAATATTACCGAATGAAACTCTCTGGTTTTCTTATTATTAGTTTTTGTTTTTATTTCCTGTCCACTTCATCTGCATACGCCGGAAAAGATTATGTGAACGAAGCCAAACAGGCTTTCACAAAGAATGATTTTCAAACTGCACTTACGAATCTCCGAAAGGCGTACGAAGAAAAAGAACACCGGAAAAGTTTTGAAGTAAATTATCTTCTCGCCGCTTCGTTCTTCGCGCTCGAAAATACGGATTCGTCTATTGCTTATTTCATCCGTTCACGCGAACTCGCCTCTACCCGCGCGGAGAGTATTCTGGTGTACGCCGGTTTGGGAGATTCCTACAACAAGAAAAAAATTCCCATCGCCGCAATTGAAGAATATAAAAAAGCAATCGGTGTTGATTCCTCGCTCGTTGATGTGTATTTCAAACTGGCAAAATTGTACCGCATACAACGCGATTACAACAATGCAGCATCGGCATTTCAAAACGTAACGAAACTCGATACGATGAACCTTGAAGCGCTTACTGCTCTCGCCGATATTTACACCAAAGCGAAACAATACACCAACGCTGCCCGGATGTACAAACGCCTCACCGCATTACAACCTGATGACCTCGAAATACACATAATGTTGATGCGTTCACTCGTTGCGGCGCGGGCGGCAATCGAGGCAATTCCTATTGCTGAAACGATTCTCGCGAAAGATACCAACAACTCCGAAGCGCGGCATATCCTCGCAAACGCATATTACGATTCCCGGAAATATCCCGAAGCGGAAAAAGAATTCCTCCATCTACAACAGAACGATTCGATTTCCACCGAAGAAATATTACGGCTTGCAAAATCGCAAACGCGAAATCAAAAACAGGTTGAGGCGATTGCGACGTTTGAAAAATACCTCGCTTCGCTCACGCCGGATTCATCACTCGTGGATGTGTACGTTACGTTAGGAGAATTGTATATGTCCAATCAGCGGTACGACAGCGCAATTGCTACGTTTCAGAAACGTATCAGGTTCGACTCATCCGCCATCAGCGCGTATATGAATGCCGGAATTTGTAAAATGCAATTGAAAGATTTCAAGGGCGCGATTCCGTTTTTCCAGAATGTCATAACCCGAAAGCCTGAGTACATCAAAGGTCATCTTTATCTTGCCCGCACCTACGCTTTGATGAATGATTATCCGAATGAAGGCGATGCGTATAAAAAAATGGTAGAGGCGATAGGCGACTCGACTGAAAAATATAAAACCGAACTCGCCGAGGCACATGGTTTCGATGGCTTTATCAACTTTTTCAATGGTTCCCAAAAAGCAAAAGAGAACCCGGAAGAAGCATCGAAATTGTATGCAAAAGGTGTTTCATCATTAAAAGTTGCACTCACGTTTGATTCAGCCAACGTTCCTAATAATCTTATGCTCGGACAACTGTATCAGAATATGAATAAAGTTGATGAGGCAATCAGACAATACAGACTTGTTCTCAAATTAGACCCAAAAAATACTGACGCGAAAAAAGGACTTGATGCGCTTAAAGATTTAGAGAAAAAAAAATAATCAACGGAGATTTTGTATTCTTTATGGGTGATGCTGATAAAAAGTATCACCCATTTTTCTTTTAAATCATTTCAACTTTTCCCTTGACAAACAAAAAAAAATTTGTAACTTCACCGAACTTTTTATAACCATTTCGTTCTATCAACTAAATAATTCCTATGTCTCATAAAGAATCCTGGGGTTCACGTGTTGGACTTGTTCTTGCTATGGCGGGTAATGCAGTCGGGCTTGGAAATTTTCTTCGTTTCCCCGCGCAAGCCGTGCAAAATGGCGGCGGCGCATTTATTATTCCCTATCTCGTTTCCTTTCTTCTGATGGGTATTCCACTCCTGTGGGTCGAGTGGGCAATCGGACGACACGGCGGAAAATACGGCTACCATTCTACTCCGGGAATGATGGATGTGTTAGGAAAATCAAAACTCTGGAAGTACGTCGGGGTGTTTGGTATTTTTACCAATCTCACGGTCGCTGCCTATTATTGTTATCTCGAATCGTGGACGCTCGCGTATGTGTGGCACTCCCTCGTGGGAACATTTAATGGAAAATCGGCGCAGGAAGTTGCAACGTTCTTTAATGATTATGTTGGTACTACTTCAAATTCATGGTTCAACTTTCCCCCCGAAGCGTTGTTTTTCTTTTTCATTACATTGGGACTTAACTTGTGGATTCTTTCACGCGGTTTAAGCAAAGGAATTGAGATTGCGGCTAAAATTGGTATGCCACTGCTTATTCTCTTTGGTATCTTTCTTGCCATTCGCGCATTAACACTTGATGCCGGAGAACAAGGCGCAGTTCACGATGCTGTACAAGGTCTTAATTTTCTCTGGGAGCCCCAATTCGATTCTCTTTCCAACCCGAAAGTGTGGCTTGCTGCTGCAGGACAAATATTTTTCACTCTCTCCGTAGGAATGGGTTCCATTCATTGTTACGCCGCGTATGTTCGGGAAAAAGAGGACATCGCCTTGAATGCCGCCTCTGCAGGATGGATGAATGAATTTGTAGAAGTACTTCTTGGCGGTTCAATCGTTATTCCTATTGCGGTTGCGTATTTGAGTCTTGATTGGGTACAAACACCGGGTAATGCCGGATTAATGATGGGCTTCCGCGTGATGCCGACGTTGTTTCAAAATTGGGGTCCGCTCCTTGCCGCAATTGCAGGACTTGCGTGGTTCGGATTATTATTCTTTGCCGGTATAACAAGTTCCCTTGCAATGGGACAACCCGTGATGGCATTTTTGCAAGATGAATATAAAATGGAACGCTCCCGCTCAGCATGGATGTTCGGGATTGTTACTTTTGTTCTCGGATTATGGACTGTCTTCTTCTTTGGCTATGGCGCATTCGGTGAGTTTGATGATTGGTCGGGAACGTTTGCGCTCGTTGTCTTTGCAATGTTGGAATCCATCGCCTTTGCATTTATCTTCGGCATTGATAAAGGATGGGAGGAAATTAATCGCGGCGCAGATATAAAAATTCCACTCTTCTTTAAGTACGTTATCAAATATGTTACGCCGCTCTTTTTAGTTGCTGTTTTTATCGGTTCACTCATCAGTCCGCTTGGAGGAAACTGGAACGATGCTTTCTCCAGTTTGTTCAACGGAAATGGCTGGCCCCTCGATGGAGGAAGCATTATTGGAAAAATTTTCCATATCGGTTTCACGGACACAAGTTGGTTTACGAACGGCGAACCAACCCAACTCTTTATTGTTGATATGACGCGCGTATTGTTATTAACAACCTTTATTGTTATCGCATTTCTCATCCGTAATGCATGGAAGATGAAAGAAGCCAAGTAACATTCAACAATTTTATTTCACCATCAATCAAAAAATAGTATGACTTCCTCAGCATTAATAATAATGATTTCTACTTGGGCAATCATTGCCTTCTTCACAATTCGATTCTTTTACAAAGTGTTAACGATACCGCATAAAGAGAGTTAACCTTCGTTCTCTGTTTTTGAAACATCGGAATACGACAGACAAGAATGTCGAACCTACCAATTCTTCCTTTTCTGTGTTTCCTCCGGAGAGAGAACAACGGATTCCTCAAAGCCCGATACTCACCTATCGGGCTTTGTTATTGTTAGAAATTGCACTTCTGAAAGCACTGAAGAAGTCTAAAAAGAATTTGTCTTTGCGAGTCTCGATTTATCGGGACGACCTACGGTCTCGTAGAGAAGCAATCCCCTTGATTTTTTCTAATGATTCAGGAGATTACTTTAAGTTTTTCCAGAATTCTCCTTCTCCCCTCTTGCAAACGAGAGTGGAGTTTTGTATGTTTTGCCCAAGAAAATGATTTCAATGATAAATAAAATACATTACCCCTCTAATGATGTCAATGGAACAAATTAAATTCATAGATCTATTTTGTGGAATCGGCGGCTTCCGAGTGGCAATGGATGAAGCATGCAGAGAAAACGACCTTATTTCAGACTGTGTTTTCTCCTCTGACATTGACCCATATTGCCAAGATAGTTACGAAGCAAACTTTGGACACAAACCAGTAGGCGACATCACAAAAGTTGATGAAAAAGATATTCCCAACCACGATATTTTGTTTGCAGGCTTTCCATGCCAACCGTTCAGCATTATTGGACAAATGCAAGGATTCAACGACATAAGAGGAACTCTGTTTTTTGACATTGCAAGAATTATCAAACACAAAAAACCAAAGGCATTTATTCTAGAAAATGTAAAACAACTTGTTGGGCATAACGGAGGAAATACGTTTAAGACTATTTTGAAAACACTTCAAAAAGATTTAGGATATAATGTTCAGTATGCCGTTCTAAACGCTCTTGATTATGGTTTGCCTCAAAAAAGGGAAAGAGTAATTATTGTTGGGCATCGTGAGCCAATAATGTTTTCCTTTCCATCCCCTATCAGACCGTTTAAACCGTTAAGTGATGTTTTGGAAAAACGAGTTGACAAAAAACATTATGCTTCTGATTACATTTTGGAAAAAAGAAAACTGAAACACAAATCTGCCTATAAACTTTCAATTTGGCATGAGAATAAAGCAGGGAACATTTGTTCTTATCCTTACTCATGTGCATTGCGTGCAGGCGCATCATACAATTACTTGCTTGTAAACGGTGAGAGAAGATTGACACCAAGAGAAATGTTTCGCTTACAAGGTTTCCCTGACACTTACGAAATTGTTGTAAATGACAGCCAAGCAAGAAAACAAGCGGGCAATGCAGTGCCTGTAAATATTGTAAAAGCAGTTATTTTAAAACTACTACCGTATGTTGCAACCTCTATGGATATGACTTCGGTTTTAAGAGAATACGAAGTAAAATATGGCGAAAGATAAAACACCTAAGCTGCGGACAGTAAACAAATCAGTATCGGCTTTTCCGCTAAACGAATTTCCGAAAGAGTTTCCGTTTCTACTCGGCAAAGAGTTAATTTATCTTCTTGCTTCAAAAGGTAAACCTGAACTTGAAGGTTCGGATTGGGAAAATATTTTTGCTAACTGCGTTGGTGCAGAATGGAAACCTTCCAATGTTGGTTTGGATGATGTTGTAATGGGAAATACAGCATGGGGAGCAAAGACAGTTAAAGCAACAAAACCATCTGCTCAGAAAAAAGTAAGATTGATTTCGGGACGCAACTCCCCTATTTATTCATTCGGTGAAAGCACCGATGCAAAAACAAAGCCCGACTTAATCGGCAAACTTGTTTTGGATATTTGGAACGAAAGAGTTTCAGCAATCAGAGAGAAATTCAAACACTTACGAACTATTGTTCTTGTAAAATCAAACGACTTATCAGAGGTTTCAGTTTTTGAATTTGATACCATTCGTTACGACCACGAACTTTACAACTGGGAATGGAACAAAAACAAAAATCTTGTTGGCACAGAAAAACGAACTGACGAACATCGTTTCACCTGGCAACCTCACGGTTCGCAGTTTACAATCATAGAAGATGTTCCTGCAAAGAGTTTAGTAATTCGTATCAAGCAACCAAAGAAACTTAATAAGGAGAAAATATTGACGGCACTTGGGTTTGACAAATCGTGGATAACAGTAATTAAAAAAAATGGCTGATGTTTTTACAAAAGAAAAACGCAGCCAAATTATGCGACAAGTAAAAAGTAGCCGCAATAAATCCACAGAACTTAAACTCATAAAATTTTTCCATGCCAATCACATAAAAGGTTGGCGTAGGAATTACAAATTGTTTGGCAAGCCGGATTTTGTTTTTCCAATTTCAAGAAATGTAATATTCGTTGACGGTTGTTTTTGGCATGGACATAATTGCCGTAACACAAAACCCAAAAACAATAAAGATTATTGGATCGCTAAAATCAAACAAAATAAAATCCGCGACAAAGAAGTTACTAAACAATTAACCCAAAACGGTTGGACGGTTTTTCGACTTTGGGAGTGCAGAATTAATGAGAAATTTTTGACCAAACGACTGAAATAAATTACAGAAAAAAATTCCAAGGTTGGAGGAAATCGTATTTCACATAATGCCATTACTGAAAAACGGCATTACTCCCGAAGAAAAAACGACAAACGGCGTTGATGGTGTGAGAAAAGTTTCATTCCTCCCCACCCCCTTTTCCCAATAATCCTCATTCACGCTGGGTAAATGCGTCTCAATATTTTCATCTTCCTCCCAATCTGTCAATTTTTCCGGGTGAAGCGGAAATTCTTTCCATCTATCAAATAGCGGCAAAATTGCCTGTTGTAAACCAAAAATATGAGAAAATTTTAAAATAATGGCTTGCGTAAAATTACGCAGAGGGCAAACACTTTTCATATAGTATTGCGGTAAATTACAAATAGGGTAAAAACTAATATTTATGGTATTGCCAAATGTGGAAGGTATATAAATACTTGTCGCGATGATACTGCCAAAAGTGGAAGGTATATAAACACTTGTCGCGATGATACTGCCAAAAGTGGAAGGTATATAAACACTTGTCGCGATGATACTGCCAAAAGTGGAAGATTCTAAAACAGCAAAATTTTAAGTTTTTTTTCTATCAGAGAGTTATCATTCCTCAAAAAACTTAACGGAGCTGGAAGTATTTCAAGACGTTAGAAGAAAAATCTCACTTCAGGCGCTACGTCGGGCCGTTTCAAAAATTTTCTTCTCCCCTCTTGCAAACGAGAGTGGAGTTTTGTATGTTTTGCCCGTATTTAAACCCAACAGCAATGTCCTATGAAACTACTTCTTGCAATTTTTCTTTTTTCTTCCTCCTTGTTTTCACAGGAAAAAATTTCTCTCTCCTCGCTTTCGTGGCTTGCCGGATGCTGGAGAATGGAGGAAGAGAAAACTATTTCGGAGGAATGTTGGATGAGTCCCTCCGGTTCCATGATGCTCGGCACGGCGCGCACCATCGCAAACGGGAAGGCGGTCTTCTTCGAGTTTTTACAAATTGTGGAAACCGATTCGGGAATCTTCTACATCGCCCGACCGAAAGGAGAAACGCCGACTGAATTTCAACTCGTTTCCTTTCAAAACAACGAGGTAATTTTTGAGCAACCCGCGCACGATTTCCCTCAGCGAATCATTTACCGTCTCGATTCACCCGCGCACCTTTTCGCCCGCATCGAAGGAATAGAAAATGGAACATTCCGCTCGGTAGATTACCCGATGTACAAAATATCGTACGAAGGGGTGAAGTAATAACCACACTGACGACGGCGATATGCAAATAACTCACTCATGCTTTAACCAACTCAACGTTTATGTTCTTTCCGGAGGCAAACTATGGAACATCACCCGCAGGATTTATCATCTGCTGAATCCCTTCTTTATCACCTGCAATCTCTTGAAGCGCGGCTTCAACGGATAGAAACTCATCTTGGACTTGAAGTTCAGGAAAAAGTAAAAGAATATCTTCCTTCTCAAAGGGAAGAAATTTCTCCCCCCGCTCAACACGGTACTCTTGCAACGCAAACAGATGATAAACTGGAACTGGAAATCGGTGAGTTCTGGTTTGCAAAAATTGGCATTATCGTTCTTGCGGTCGGCATCATTTTTCTTCTCACGCTCCCCTATCCCGATTATCCGGCGTTCCTTCCGAGCGTTGCCGGTGTTGTTATTGCCGGCGGAATCTTCGGACTTTCGTTTCTCTGGCGTACCTCCTATGCGTTTCTTTCCCGTTATCTTCTCGGCGGTGGAATGATACTGGTATTCTTTTCCACAATGCGGTTGTACTATTTTTCTCCGCAGCCGGCAATAGGTGAAAAGTGGTTGGTGGTTGCTTTACTGCTTCTCCTCTCCGGGGTGAATATCATCATCGCGCTTCGTCGAAACTCCGTCTATTTAACAGCGATTCATCTTGCGGCATGTTTTGTTACCGCAACGATAGCCGAACAAGCGTACGTTCTCTTTGCAATCACTCTTCTCCTTTCCACGCTGGTGGTGTACTTGGTGTTGAAATTTCAGTGGCGCAACTTGTTATTCTTCGGAATGTTCCTCGCGTATTTCGCCCACCTCCATTGGTTTTTGAACAATCCTATCCTTACCGGTTCGTTCGAGTTTGCAACAACGCCAATGGTGGGATTATATATTCCGCTCGTAATCGCAGCAATATTTTCCCTCCCGGTATTATTCCGCGCGGATAAAACAACAGAAGATGTTATTACCATCGGCAGTACGTTCTTCAATTGCGCCGGTGTGTACAGCGTCTATCTTTTAATAACGTTCACCTCCTTCCGGGATGAACTCGTCATTGCACATACTCTTGCATCGGCGCTGTTTCTATCGCTCTCCATTATTTTCTGGCTCCGCGTGAAGAGCAAGTACTCAACATTTTTTTATGCGATGCTCGGTTATACGGCATTAAGCGTTGCCTTGATTGGCGCATTCGAGCCGCCGAACGTTTTTATCTATCTCTCGTGGCAAAGTATGCTCGTCGTCTCCACGGCAATCTGGTTTCGCTCGAAATTTATCGTCGTGGCGAATTTCTTTATTTACCTCATCACGTTTTTCGCATACCTGACTCTGACGAATGAAATCGGGGGAATAAGTTTGGGGTTCGGCGTAGTAGCATTATTGAGCGCGCGGATTTTAAACGCGCAGCGAAACCGATTAGAACTCCAGACCGATAAAATGCGGCTTGCCTATCTCGTCTGCGCTTTTTTCATTTTCCCCTACACGCTGTATTACATTGTGCCTTCGGGATTTATTGCGTTATCGTGGATTGGCGTTGCGGCGGTGTATTATGCCATGAGTCTGCTTCTGCAAAACGAAAAATACCGGTGGATGGCTCTGCTCACCCTCGCGCTCACGGTGTTATACGTTTTCATCATCGGTATCGCCCTTCTCGAACCGACCTACCGTATTATTTCCTTTCTCGGATTAGGTTTTGCGCTTGTCGTTATATCGTTGTTGTATACGAAAAAACGATTGAAGAAGTAGAAAGCAATTTTTACGGTGTAGAAACACGCCTACAGACGTAAAATGGACATGTGCGGAAGTGATTTGCGCTTGTGCGGACGACATCTGAACATGTGCAGAAATGATTTGCACTTGTGCGGAAGGAATCTGAACATGTGCAGAAGTAATTTGCACTTGTGCGGATGGCGTCTGAACATGTGCGGAAATGATTTGCACTTGTGCGGACGGCATCTGAACATGTGCAGAAATGATTTGCACTTGTGCGGATGGAATCTGAAAATGTGTGGAAGTAATTTGCACTTGTGCGGATGGCGTCTGAACATGTGCAAAAGTAATTTGCACTTGTGCGGACGACATCTGAACATGTGCGGAAATGATTTGCACTTGTGCGGACGACATCTGAACATGTGCAGAAGTGATTTGCACTTGTGCAGATGGTGTCTGAACATGTGCGGAAGTGATTTGCACTTGTGCGGATGGCATCTGAACTTGTGCGGAAATGATTTGCACACTTGCAGAAGTGAGTTGGAACTGTGAAAATTGCGAAAAAACAAGGTTTTCTATAATTTATCCACTTCGACGGCTCAAAAGGAACTTTTTTCTGACAATTAAGCAAAAGGAGAAGAAAATCTGTCAATTTGGCTGGAAAATGGTTGGCACGGGACTTGCTTTTTACAGTTTTGAAAAAACTTACCACCTCGCTTGACATTCAATAAAATTTTTGTAATTTCACGCCAGAAAATTTTACAGTAAACAGTTAGCGTATTTTATTGAGTGCGCGACTGTGACCTGATGGAAGGATAAAAAGTAACATTGCTTACTTTTTATTGCCGCCCTACCAAGCCACACCTCGAAGCACAGCAATTTAATACGCTGACAAAAAAGTTATCTCCAAACGAACATAAAAGAAAACTACTTTATGAAAAAACTATTTCTACTTTTAACATTCTTCATTACACATTACACATTCCTCATTGCTCAACAATACGGATGGGTGAAGATTGCAACTTTAGGAAACCAAACTACTGGTTTATCTACTGTTGAATTCATTGATACATTGCATGGATGGACAGGAAATGTATTTGGTCATATAGCAAAGACTTCTGACGGCGGGTTCAATTGGAATTTATCGAATGAAGTTGGATTTGTCCCCAAGTCTATTTCTATGTTCGATACGTTAATTGGTTGGGCAGTAGGAAATCAAAGTTTTTCTGACGGAAGAATATATAAAACGACAAACGGCGGCGATTTATGGTTTATACAATATGAGTCGGATTATCATCAAATTTTTGGAACATATACCCGTAACCGATTAAGAAATATTACATCTGTAAGTTTTGATACTGGTAAAACAGTTGAAACCACAAACGGCGGCACAAATTGGAACGAGCATATAATTGCCGACAGCATTACATATTTAGGAAAGATACAATTTCTCGATTCATTGCACGGATGGATAGTTGGTTGGACAAATAATTTTCCTGCAATTTTACGAACGCGTGATGGCGGAATTTCGTGGGATATTTTACCGACACCAACTGGCTTTGGAACAATTTCTTTCATTGACACTTTAAATGGATGGGCGACAAGACCTCAAGCAACCTTTTCATATCGAACTTTTGATGGCGGAGCATCATGGCAACGCTTAGGGAGAATAGATACTGCAGATGCCCAATTTGATGCCGAAGCGTTATCATTCGTAGATAGTTTAAATGGCTGGGCTTTTGGAAATATGTATTTTCAACATGCAGATGTGGGAGCAATTTTTCATACCTCTGACGGTGGCGTCTCGTGGAAACTTGAATATTGGAGTTACAGTCCTTCTGGTTTTGGTGGTGGACAAATGTTAAATAAACATACCGGTTGGGCTGTCGGAGGAGGAGGAAGTGTGCTTGCGTATAAATCGCTCACCAGTGTTGTTGAACAACTTCCGGAAATTCCGAAAACATTTTCACTGCGGCAGAATTATCCTAATCCGTTTAACGCGCAAACGAATATTGAATACGAACTGAAACAATCTTCAAATGTTACACTGACCATATTTGATATGAAAGGAAAACAAGTTTTACAACTTATCAACTCCGAACAAAATACTGGGGTGTATCGCGTTCGCTTTGATGGCACTGCTCTTGCGAGCGGGACATATTTTTATACATTACAAACCAATTCATTTTCAGATACGAAACAAATGATTCTCATTAAATAAACAGAAAGGTAAACCATTATGCTTAAAACTATCTTTAATCAAAAAGATTTAAAAAATAATTCACCGTTAGCGAAGTTTCTTATGAAGATTGCTTCGCTAACGCTCGCAATGACAATTTTTGTTGCGCTCAGTTTTTCTCAAGGAACTCCGTTCGAGATGATGCCACAGCAACATTCGGGAGAAAATCTTGGTTGGGAGCGGTACCCAATTGAAGGATTTTCCTGGCCCCAAAGTGTAAAATCAGGTGAGACAGTTACGTTTTATGTAAGTGTACGCGATTCAAGTTTGTACCGTGTGAAAATTTATCGTGTGCCAAATGTAAGCGCCGATACTTCCATCATTTGGCAAACAAGCAATCTGCAAGGACATTTCTATCCGTTACGGAATAAAAATCTTCAGCCGATAACGTCGGGCGATACTTCCCATCCCGTTGATTTTAAGGTTGGTTGTTTGGGATATTGGAATTCCGCCTTTACCGTAACAACGACAAATTATAGAAGCGGTTGGTATGTAGCGAGGTTGACACGAATAGCATCGGAAGATTCTGCATATTATGTTCATTTTGTCGTACGTGCCTCAAATCCCGGTTCAACATCAAAAATATTATTGAAGGTTGAGTTTAATACTTGGCAGGCGTATAATTACTGGGGCGGCGGGTCAATGTATTCTTGGAATCTGGATACGTCGTTAACTTCTTTAACCTCAACGGATACGATAGCGATGGATAGACCGTTGCAGTATGATTTCAGTCAAGTAGGAGGGTTTGAATTTATTAAAATGCTGGAAGACAGCGGTTACACGATGGAGTATTGTAACAATATTGATCTTGATAAGAATAGTGTATTGTATCCAGGTTTAGGAATAGATTTACTAAACAAATATAATATGCTTGTTCTCTGGTATCACGATGAATATTGGGCGCACGATGAACGAGTCAACATTCAAAAATTTAAGGGAGACGGTCCAAACGGTGGAAGTGGTTTACACGGTAATATAGCGCGTTTTGCCGCTAACACTTGTTATTGGAGAATATGGTGGGTAACCAATGATAATGGAGTAACTGACTACCGTAAGTATAAATGTAATAAAGATTTTACGTATGGCAGACCACGTCCTGAAGATTCGGCGGATTATTGGTGGTCTCAAGGCTTAAATGAGCAATTCCGATTAGGTCCTGAAGGGAGTTTTTTAGGTTCGCAATTTTCTGGATTAGTCAGGGGTGAATGGGGGGACTCGATATATAATCCGAATCATTGGATTTTTCATAATACTGGATTAGACTCTGGTTCAGTGGTTGGTAACAGAACAATTTGGGGAGAAATTGATTATGCAGCAGGTTATCGTGCTACAGACAAATACGGATATGTAGTCAATGGTGAACTTGAGATACTTGCGCAACGATATTTTCCTGATAGTTTTGCTACGTATAATCACTCTACTCAAATGGTATATTATGAAGATACAGCAAGCAACGCAAGAGTTTTTTCTCATGGTTCATTTGGCTGGGAAAATGCGCTTAAATCAGATAATGATGCAACCGATAGGCAACGAATGATAACTATTTCTAAAAATATCTTTGACCACTTCGCAGGGAAAAAATATCTTGGTAATGTGTACACAAGATTTGAAAATGCACTAAAGTGGAAAACACCTATTGAACTTGATGGTAATGTAACGATTTTACAAAATAAATATCTTAGAATAGATACAACTACCATCACCATTGATAGCAATACGCATTGTTTTATTGACGGTAAAATGGAAATAAATGGCAATGTAATTATTGACGGTAAAGATAACTTGAGCAGTCTCAACGTCAACCCCACAGGACAACTTATACTCAAAGCAAACTCTACACTCACGATAAACAATCCAACAACGTTTGTAATGGAAGCCGGAGGAGATGTGGTATTTGAAGCAAACGCAAAACTTATTCTCAATACAGCAGTATTAGAAAACGGCTCTACGCTTTCCGTTGATAGTTTAGGAACGCTCATTGTTAAACCCGGAGGAGAAATCGGTTTTGGTTCGGGAAGTAAAATTACTGTGTATAAAGGAAAACTGATTGCCAAAGGAGATGAATATAACCGAATTTCATTTTCCTCTACTACCACAACTCCCGGATATTGGAATGGAATTACCTTTAACGGCGGTGGTCCTGATACACTTACATATTGCGATATTAAATACGCAACAAATGGTTTAAGTTTTACCAACACGAGCGGCGTTTCACTTCTGCAATACGATACAATTGCACATTGTTCTCAAAACGGGTTGAATATTCAACACATCTCAACGGTGTATGTACCGGTAAGTATCGCACACTCGGGGATTCGTAACAACGGAGGGATTGGACTCAATGTAACTACTGCCCGTGTTTATCGCCTTGAACAAACGAGTATTGCAAACAACGGCAGCGACGGTATCTATCTCGGTTCTTCCAAAATGTATATGTGGGATTCACGGGTGAATAATAATTCCGGTTATGGGATTCGTATAAGCGGAAGCACGGCGTATGCGTGGTTACAACAAACCGGGAGTGTTACCAATTCCGGTCGCAACACCCTCAATCAAAATACCTTGGGAGAAATATTTGTTACCAACAGCGGCGGCGCATTTCTTGGCGAGCGCGTTACGTATGTCTATTGCGATTGCGGTGTTTCTAATAATAAAAACGGTATTGGCGGAAGTATTTTTTCTGAAGGATGTGATCCCGAGTGCGAAGTAATTGACATTACCGAAGACCACGGCGGATATAATAATGTGTATAATTCATACTCGTTTATCGGAAGATTGGTCAGAGATTCTTCTTCAGCAATAAAAGCGCAGATGAATTATTGGGGTTCGGGAAATTGTCCTCCCTCCTCCTCCGGGTTTATCGGCAGTGTTGATTATGCTTACTGCTTATCGAGCCCTGTAAATACACCTGCAAAATTCTTTACTTCAATTTCAGCAAATGATGGCAATGATGAAGCGACCAAAGGAAATGGAAACGGAAACGGAATTGCTACACTGACGGAAGAAGAAAAGTTGCGTGCGTGGATTAAACACTTACGAAAAACGATTGCTGAAAATCCCGATAACGCCATTGATGCTTTCCGGTTTCTCGAAGACCTTGTCGGCATTGGCGGCAATCATCAAAGGGAATTAGAAATCCCCTGGGAATTATTTATCGAGTTATTGGAATCTTCTTCATCGTCGTCCACGTTAAAGCCAATAGTAAAAGCATATCGTTTACAGGCAAAAATGGATGCAGAAAAGTTTGGGGATGCCATCGGTTTTGCAAATCAAATACTTTCTAAAAAGACGAATGATGCGCTATGGCTGCATTGTAACGTTCAGAAAGTAATTGCTTACACTGCATTGGGAGATAATACAAATGCGCAGGCAACCTATCAGGCGATGGAAAGCCGCGCACGAACGCTTGATGGAACAATGGTGGACAATTTGCACAAATTAGTCTTTGAAACACCATTAGGGAAAATGCAAACCGTAAACAATAGTAACACTCTTTCAAAACAGACCGGCACACAAACACCATCAGAAAAGCCGAAAGTATTTGCGCTCGAACAAAACTTCCCCAATCCCTTCAATCCGGTTACAGTTATTCGTTACCAGTTACCCGTGAATAGTGTTGTTCAATTGAAAATCTACGACGTTCTCGGGAAAGAAGTAACAACGTTAGTAAATGGTTATGAAGAAGCAGGATATAAGTCAGTAGAGTTCGATGCAAGTAAACTCTCCAGTGGAATCTATTTCTACAAAATGGTTGCAGGAAAATATGTTGCAACAAAAAAACTGGCGGTGATGAAGTAAAAGAGTACAAACGTTCCATCTTCTTAAACAAAAAGCGTTGTCGGTAAGGCAACGCTTTTTCATTTCCAAACTGAAATCCGTTTTACGCTCTCAACTTACTCTTTCTATACCCGTACAAGAAATACACAACCACACCGAGCAAAAGCCACAAGCCAAACCGCACCCACGTAATCCACGGAAGTCCGAGCATTAAATAAAAACACATTCCGATACCGAGGATTGGAACGAGCGGAACAAACGGCGTTCTAAATTTTCTGGGTCGGTCAGGGTCGGTTTTGCGGAGAATGAGAATTCCTACGCAGACAAGTACAAATGCGAATAATGTTCCGATGTTTGTGAGTTCAACCATTTCGTTGATGTTGGCAATGCCAGCAAATGCGGCAACGAGAACACCTGTCCAGATGGTGGTAATGTGCGGCGTTTTATATTTCGGATGCACTTCGGAAAACTTTTTCGGGAGAAGTCCATCGCGGGACATAGAAAAAAATATGCGGGGTTGCCCCATTTGAAACACCAGCAATACTGCCGTCATTGCCACGACTGCGCCGAACGAAACAATGCCCGCCGCCCAATCCAATTTCAAATAGGCAAGCGCAGCAGCAAGCGGGTCAGCAACGCCAAGTTGGTTCCATGGAATGATGCCCGTCAAAACGCCTGCAGTAGCAACATAAATGAGCGTGCAAATAAGTAACGAGCCGAGAATTCCCCGCGGCATATCGCGTGCAGGGTCTTTACATTCTTCCGCCGCTGTAGAGATTGCATCGAATCCGATAAAGGCAAAGAAAATTAAACTCGCCGCAGTCCACACGCCTTGAAATCCATTCGGTAAAAACGGAGTCCAATTCTCGGGTTTAACATACATTCCGCCGACGATGATAAAAAATAACAGAATGACCACTTTCAAAATCACCATTACATTATTCACGCGGGCGGATTCTTTTATTCCCAACACCAGCACCCACGTTATGAGCATCACGATGGACGAAGCAAGAAAATTATATATGACGGGAATACCAAAAACAGTCGGATGGCTTTGCCATGCTTCAAAAGCGAATTTCAAATCGGGTGAAAGTTGCGCTCCGCTTGCGGCAAGATTAGCGGCTTGATGCGCGCTGCGATAATCTACCGCAATCCACGCAGGAAGTGCAACACCTAATCCTTCCAGCAACTGGTGAAAGTAAGCCGCCCACGAAATAGCAACGGCAACGTTACCGATAGCGTACTCAATCATCAAATCCCAGCCGATTATCCACGCAACCAATTCGCCAAGCGTTGCATAGGAATACGTGTACGCGCTTCCGGAAATCGGTACCATCGAAGCAAATTCGGAATAACACAACGCGCAAAACGCACAGGCAATTGCCGTGATGATAAATGAAATCATCACGCCCGGACCTGCTCCAAGGTGGTCAGCACCGCCTGCTGCAGCAGTTCCGACAATTGCAAAAATTCCGGTGCCGATAATTGCACCAATTCCTAACATCATTAAATCAAAAGCCGTGAGCGTTTTCTTTAGTTGATGTTCCGGTTCATCTCCATCATGAAGAATCGCCGTGAGTGATTTTGTTTTGAAAAGTTGATTGAACATTATTTTACCTTATAAGATTAGAGCGTGAAGTTTTGCTTGAGGTAATCCGGCTGAATGGGAGTGGATGAAGAAAGAAAATTACACCGACTTTTTTAACTTCCATTTCTGTAATTCGTCCAGCATATCATAATTGGTTAAATCATAATGAATAGGCGTAACCGACACGAACTTATTCATTACCGCAACTTGGTCAATATCTTCTTCGGTATCCTGAACTTCTAAATCGCCGGTAAGCCAGAAGTATTCTTTATTTGCAGGGTCGCGGCGCGCTTCAAATGTATCGTTCCACGTAGATTTTCCCATTCGGGTAATTTTTACGCCGCGAATGTTTTGTTCCGAAATGGGCGGAACATTCACATTCAGCAATGTTCCTTGCGGCAAACCGTTTCCGAGTACTGCTTTCACCATTGTCATAGAAAATTTCGCCGCATACCGAAAATCCGGAGTAGTAAATGTTGCAAGAGAAATGGCAAGGGAGGGAACTTTCATCAACGTCGCTTCCGTGGCGGCAGAAACCGTTCCTGAATAAATAACACTGATTGCAGTATTTGTTCCGTGATTGATTCCGGAGACAACAATATCGGGCTTTCGTTTGAGGATGGAACGAATCGCAATCTTCACGCAATCTGCAGGCGTTCCATCAACTGCGTAACCGAAAAATTCTCCGTTGTGAAAATATTCTTTCACACGAATAGGATGATTCATCGTGATGGCATGCCCGACTGCGCTTTGTTGGCGTTCCGGTGCAACAACAGTTACGTTACCGATTTTTTTGAGTGAAGTAACGAGTGCAAAAATTCCCGGTGCATCAATGCCATCATCATTGGAAACGAGAATGTGAAGAGGGGATTTGCGTGGTGAAATTTGAGATGAACGCATTACGAGAAACTTTCTTTCTCATTGGGAAATTTTCCCTTTTGAACGTCGTCTCGATAATGCTGAAACGCAGAACGGATGTCCTGTGATAAGTTTAAATACTTTCGAACAAACTTCGGGGTGAACTCTTCAAACAATCCGAGCATATCATGCGTTACGAGAACTTGACCATCGCACTGCTTTCCCGCACCGATTCCAATCGTGGGGATGGAAACACTTTTTGTAATCGCGGATGCAAGCGACGAAGGAATTTTTTCCAGCACGATGGCAAAACACCCGCTTTGTTCAAGAAGTTTTGCATCGCGTTTCATTTGTTGCGCTTCTCTTTTTTCTTTTCCGCGCAATTGGTATCCGCCGAATTGATGAACCGATTGCGGAGTTAATCCGAGGTGTCCCATTACAGGAATTCCTACGGAAGTCAGTCGGTGAATCGTTTCCGCAACCGCCTCTCCCCCTTCCAATTTTATCGCTTCGGCTCCGGTTTCTTTCATAACGCGTCCACAATTCCGTATCGCATCTTCTTCGGAAATTTGATATGAAAGAAAAGGCATATCGGCTACAACAAGAGCCCTTTTCACTGCTCGGCGAACAAGTTTTGTGTGATAAATTATTTCATCGAGCGTTACAGAAAGCGTTGTGGATTTCCCCTGCACGACATTTCCTAATGAATCACCGACGAGAATAATATCAATTCCTGCTTCATCAAGTAATTTACCGAATAGATAATCGTACGCCGTGAGAACGGTTATCTTCTCACCGCTCTTTTTCATTGCAACGATTGTCTTGGTGGTGTGTTGGGGAATGATTGCCATCTTGCGTTGTTACACGAGAACTTCCGCTATTGTATTTTCTTCGATTGAGAATTCATCCACGATTTCCAAAGGAAATTCCACGAACTCCACTTCCCATTGTTTCTCGAAACCCTTTTGAAGAACCTCCGCCACTTCTTCAAACGAAACCGTTCTCCGTAGTTCGGTTTCCAGTTCCGTCGTAGTTTCCTCCAGGTATTGAATTTGGTGTTCGTTCACTTCCCGGTAAAATTTTGGTAATGACTTATGTTCACTCCCGATCATAATCGAACCGTGCTGCAAAATAACATCGCCGAATTTTCTTTGCGCGCTCCCGACTATTTTTTTTCCGTTCACCTGAATTTCGGAACGGGAAACACTGGAGAAACAGGCGGCAGAATGTTCAGAGAAATAAATCTTTTCTGCACTGGAAGGATGTTGCGAAATACTTGCGTTCACTCCAAGCATCTTCAGTCCGCACACCAATGCCTGACTTATTTCCGAATGAATTGCAGAAACAGTTTTATCGTTGGAAGGTAACACGATGCTATAGGTCATTTCTTCAGCGTGATAAACTGCTCTTCCTCCCGTTGGACGACGAACGATATCAACATTCATTAGTGAACATTTCTCTTTATCAAGAAATTGTTCGGATTGAGAGTAACCGAGAGAAATCGCATACGGTTTCCACTGATACAATCGGAGAGTTGGTTGGAGAGTTCCTTTTTCACATTCACGCGTTAGAAATGTATCGAATGCCATATTAAATATTCCGTCGTGGAATGCAGTGTTCAGAAAATAGAGCGACTTCAAAATGCTACCGCTCTCCCTTCTTCAACGCCGGAAATTTGTTCTTCATCCGTAAATACAAAAAGAAGAATCCTGAAAAGTGAGGATTCTTCTGTTGTAAGAGTAGGAAAGAAACCTATCCGTAGATTTCTTTTTCGTTGCACTTGCACACTTTCACTCGTGTCTGCGCAAATCGGATTCCACCGTGTTTCGATGGAACGGAGTCAATCAATAACGTCGGTTGTTTGATTTCTCCGCATTTCTCGCATTTGAGTCCCGCGTGCATTGCAGCTTTCATCGCTTTATCCGCGAAAGATTGTTGTTTTGCCATAGTTCGTTAGTTGGTTTGTTTGTTAATGTGTTAGTTTGTTAAAATCGGGGGCTAAATTTACAAAATCTTTACCGAATTTTCGCCTTGTTCGTTTGCTTTGTTCAGAGCGGTTTTGGCGTAGGAAAAAGCGAACTCGCCGCTCATTGCTTTCGTAACATTGTACAAACCAATACTTGCTGTAACAGAAAATGTTTTTTCGTCGAAAGAAATGAGTGTGCTTGCAATGTGTTTCCGAACTTTTTCTCCCCAGAGTTGCGCATCCGTGGAATTTGTATGAACCAGCAAAATGAAAAATTGTTCTTTGTTCAATTCACTTGTTCCAACAATATCGAATGAACGAAGATGGGAATGTATAACCTGTGCGACTGATTGACGAATCACGGCAAATCCGCTTTCACCAAAACGTTCGAGAAACTTTTGGGATTTATCTATAGAAATAATTCCCAACGTGGAATGTTCGCTGAAATCACTTGCTCGTTGTAATTCATTTTCTAATCTCTGGAAGAAAAATTTTTGTCGAAGCGTGTTTGTATTTTTTTCAACGTGAACAAATTCCTTCATTGTTTCTTTCGCATCTGAAATTTCTAAAGTGGAAGTAACGAAGGAAAGTAACGGTTGAAGCGTTTCAACATCTTTTTGCAAATAGGAATTTTGTTCGTGGTATTCTGTTGTAATAATTCCGAAACATTCATTTCCGTTTGTTAGCGGAATACAAAGAAATGAACCTTGCTTTGAAAAACTTTCCTCTTTATAAAATCGAACTACATTTCTTTCTACAAGACTATCAACAAAAACACTTCGCTGTGATTGCATTGATTTACCAACGATAGAATTTTGTGCGTCAATTGTTTTTCCTCGTTCAATGTAGGAATGAATTGTATTATTCAGGAGCGAAACCACTTTCCATTCGTTTGTATTTTTATCGAATGTAATTGCCGTAAGAAAATCCCACGAAAGAATTTTTCCAACTTCACGTAAAAGAGAATCGAAAATAATTTCTCTCGAAGAATTATTGAACATATCCTTTTGCACGGAGCGAACTGCATTCAGTAACTTTGCATCAACTTGCAAATCGTATTTTTCCGTATAATTTCTCAGAAGCGAAGTAATTATTTCTCCGGTTTTTTGCAACGAGTTGATTGTTTCATTCCCAAAATCATCTGCTTTCAAACTATCAGCAACAAGAACTGCAACGGGAGAATTTTGCGAAAAGAAAACCGGAACTCCGGCAAACGATTTTACGAGTTCGTTTCCATCGTAGTAACAAAACAAATCCCTCGTCGCAGAAGGATTGATGTTGGTAACAACTTGCGCTTTTCCATTCAGCGCAACCTGACTTACTAAATCAGAAGAAAGCGGAAATCGAATTTGCGAAGAAAAACTTTGCGCGTTCGTCTCTTTCGTTTCGAGGATAAGTTGTTTCGATTCATCTTTTACCCAGAACAAAACAACAGAATGAGCGAACATCAATTCCTTCACTGCTTCGAGAAGATTTTGCAATGTGAGATTGAGTTCGGTTTTGGGTTGGGAAAGTTCGGAGAGAGAAGAATTCATTTCTTTTTTTGCAGCATTTCTTTTATTGCTTCCAATTCGATTATTACCGGTTCATCTTTTTTTCTTCCGGCAAATTTTTTGGAAAGGAGAAGACCGTCCAGATTCAACACAAAACATTTTAATCCAAACACAATTTCTTCATTGGAAAACTTTTTCACCTCATTATAAAAACCTATTCCTCCAACCTCTCCCAAAATATCAAGTGCGCCTAATGACGTAGTGAACGTAAAATTCAATCCTGATTTCAGTGTCGGAGCATCTGGTGTAAAGGGAATATCTGGTGGAACATTACGCAGTTTCGCGTCGAGAGAGAGAAGAACAGAACTTAATCGTTGAAGATTCTCTGTTGTGCGAGAATAACAAATATCCAAATCGCTTGTTGGATAGTCAGACCCAAGAGCAATTGCTGCAACGCCGCCAATGATAACGAATTCGATATCGTTATTTATTAGCGTTTGGAGAATATTCCGAATGTTGGTCACTGACTATTAAATTTCCGTATCGGCGTGTACGAACTTTTTTCATTTCTTCAATGAGTTCCATCATCCCTTGCAATTTTTCCAATCGCTGTGTCGGTGTTAAACGCATATTACTTTCTATTAAAGTAATATCAATGCCATACTCAATAGCTCGCTGAATCGCCGATTTTTTTTCGTCTGTTTCCATTATTGAAATTTTTTCTTTGCTAAGACAACTGCGCCTATAATCGCGGCAAGAAGAAGAAACGAAACCGCTTCAAACGGAAAAAGATATTCGGTGAAGAGAACTTTGCCGATGTATTCCACTGTTCCCATGTGCGCAGCGTTCGGCGATAGTTGTGTGGTGTCCGAAGTAATTTTTGAAAACGCAAAAACAAATTGCGCAAGAAGAACGACGCACAATGCATATCCAAATGTTTTCATCGAAAGAATCTTTGGTTTCGGAGAATTTTCTTCTCCGAGATTTAAAAGCATTATGACAAACAGAAACAGCACCATAATTGCGCCGGCGTACACAAGTATTTGTATTATAGCGATGAACTGCGCTTGCAGCATCAAATATAAAACTGCGAGCGAGCACATATTCACAATCATAAATAATGCGCTGTAAAGTGCGTGTTTGCGGGTTACAACAAGCACTGCCGATGCGATGGCGATTCCGCCAATGATGTAGAAAAGAAGAAGTTCGAGATTCATATATTTTTGCGAGCAAAAAGTATGAAAATTTTGTTTTAATTCTCTCAAAGAAAAGTCTATCTTTTCCCCGGATTTTTCATCGGGAAATGGGAACAACATTTTCTATGGAATTTTATTACTCCAATTTCACAAAAAGTAAATTCAAACTCAATGAACGACATTCGATTTCCCATCGGAAAATTTCAAAACAAAGAAACAATAACGGAAACAGAGCGCATACAATGTATTCAACATATTGCTGATTGTCCGCAAATACTTCGCGCAGTAATTCGCGGATTTTCGGACGAGCAATTCAATACTCCTTATCGCGATGGTGGCTGGACGGTAAAGCAAGTTGTGCATCATTTGGCTGATAGTCATATGAATGCATACGTTCGCTTCAAACTTGCGCTTACAGAGAACGAACCGCTCATCAAAACGTACGAAGAAAGTTTATGGGCAGAACTTTTCGATGCAAAAAATGCTCGGGTGGAAACTTCTTTACAACTGCTCGAATCGCTTCATACACGTTGGGTGATGTTTTTGCGCTCGCTTTCTCCAACAGATTTTTCTAAAACATTTCGGCATCCGGATAGTGGAATAAAAAAGATTGATTTTCTTGTGCAAATGTATGCGTGGCATAGTCAACATCACGTTGCACATATTACGTCGTTGAGAGAGCGTATGGGATGGAAATGAAATTTTTGCCAAACGGAATCAGTGAACATTAAATATGAGCGAATATCATTTAATTCCATCCGAAATAATTGAGAGAAGAATTTTTCTTCTCCGCGGACAAAAAGTAATTTTAGACTTTCATTTAGCAGAATTATATGGTGTATAGACAAAAATTCTCAAACGTGCTGTGAAGCGAAATCCAGATAGATTTCCCGATGATTTCTGTTTTGAATTAACAAAGCACGAACGGGAAAACTTGAGGTACCAATTTGGCACCTCAAGTTGGGGCGAATTCGGTACCAACCATTTGCGTTTACCAAAACGCGGAATCGGATTTCACGTTGAAGAACCGAAAATTGGGTACCGAACCGTACATAAGAAAATATAAATTCAATCTATCGAAGCACGTACTGAATGCAAAACGAACAACGCAAACTCGCCGCGATAATGTTCACCGATATGGTGGGCTATAGCGCAATGATTCAAAAAAATGAATCACTTGCGTTGGCGCTTTTAAAAAAGCAGGAAGAATTATTGCATCCGATTTTTCAAAAGTACGGCGGAGATGAAGTAAAAAAAACCGGAGATGGATATCTCGTTGAATATGCGAGCGCATTGGAGGCGGTCAATTGCGCTGTGGAAATTCAAAGAACGTTACACGAATATCATTCAGCGACGGAACATGAAACACAATTTCAAATCAGAATTGGAATTCACATTGGCGATGTCGTTCATCGAGATGGAGACGTTTTTGGTGACGGAGTAAATATTGCCGCTCGCGTTGAACCACTTGCTGCTGCCGGAGGAATTTGTATTACCGAGGATGTCTTTCACCAAATACAAAATAGAAATGAATTTAAAGTGGTACGACTAGGGAAAGGGCAGTTGAAGAATATCAATTTTCCAATTGGTCTTTACATCATCATCCTCCCATGGGATAAAAAATATTCCACCTCATTCGCACGAGCATCATTCTATTTTCACAAAAAAAAGAAGTTGCTTCTATTGGTCGTTTTCATTCTCTTAGCCATCATTATTTCCTTATTATGGAAAGACCGTAACACAAAAATAAAATTGGGCGACGAAAAATCCATCGCAGTTCTTCCTTTCAAAAATTTAAGTGTTGACGTCGGGAATGAATATTTCAGCGACGGAATTACCGAAGACATTATTGCGCAACTTTCAAAAATGAGTTCGGTGAAAGTGATTTCGCGAACATCGGTAATGCAGTATAAAAACACGAACAAAAACATACGGACAATTGGGGAAGAACTTGGTGTTACGACAATTTTAGAAGGAAGCATTCGCCGCGAAGGAAACAACATCCGGATTGTTGCACAATTGATAGATGCGGGAAAAGATAAACACCTCTGGGCTGAAACGTATGATGCAAAGTTGGAAAATATCTTTTCCATTCAAAGTGATGTTGCACAAAAAATCGGAATTGCATTACGCGCACAACTTTCTTCCGATGAACGCGTTCGTATTGAAAAAGTCGCTACAAAAAACCTTGAAGCATACAACGAATATCTCAAAGGAAAATATTTTTGGAATATTCGAAATGAAGAATCTATTCGAAAAAGTGTGACCTACTTTGAACGCGCTATCCAACTTGATTCATCTTTTGCACAAGCATACACCGGACTTGCAAACGCTTATATTGTTCTTGGAGATTGGGGATATACACCATCGAACACAGCGTATCCGATAGCAAAATCTGCTGCAATGAAAGCGCTCTCCCTTGATAGTTTATCCGGAGAAGCCCACGCTGTTTTTGCGATGGTGCATTTCGATTATGATTGGGATTGGATAGAAGCAGAAAAAGAATTTCTCCGCGCTATCGAACTCAATCCAAGTTATGCAACCGCACATCAATGGTATGCTGAATTTCTCAGTCATATGAAACGTTACGACGATGCTTTGCGGGAAATCCGAATTGCGCAACAACTTGATCCGCTTTCTCTGATTGTTTCCACGATTGAAGCGTACGTTCATTATTACGGTCGTGATTATGAAAAGACAATTATGCAATGCAAAAAAACATTGGAAATGAATCCGAATTCTTATCCTTCATATTTTTATCTCTACCTTGCTTACCGTCAGTTAGGATTGTATGAAGAGGCAGTCGCTGCCAGAAAGATAATGATTCCGGATGAAGGTGGTTCCGATGAAGATATTCAAACACTTGAACAATCCTTCCGGAGCAAAGGCAGCAATGGAATAATAGAATGGGAATATAATTTTCAGACGGAACGTGCGAAAAAAACTTTTGTCGATCCGTATGCATTTGCTATTCTTTTGGCACGGCAAAATAAGGTTGAAGAAGCGCTTGATTTTTTGGAAAAAGATTTTGAAATACATTCACGGTATTGCGTCTTTCTCAACATGTCTCCCGATTTAGATAATTTGCGCTCCCATCCACGATTCATCGAGTTGATGATAAAAGTAGGATTTTTAAAATGAAGATATACTGTTATGCCTGAACAACGAAAACTCGCCGCGATAATGTTCACCGATATGGTAGGATTTAGCGCGCTCACACAAAAAAACGAATCACTCGCACTTGAACTACTCAAGTTGCAAAACGAAATGCTGCGACCGTTCTTTCCGAAATTTCATGGAACGGAAATAAAAACCATCGGCGATGCATTTCTCGTGGAATTTGATAGCGCACTCGATGCTGTCAACTGCGGCATTGAAATTCAAAAAACATTGCACGAGTATAACTCCACCGCTTCCGTTGGAAAAAATATTGTCATTCGGATTGGCGTTCACGTTGGTGACGTTGTTCATCGGGATAACGATGTATTCGGCGATGGAGTGAACATTGCTTCACGCGTTGAACCGCTTGCTAACCCGGGAGGAATTTGTATTACAGAAGATGTGTTCCGGCAAATTCAAAACAAAACAGAAAATGAAGTCGTGCGACTGGGAAAAGGGAATTTGAAAAACATTCAGGTTGCAACGGCGATTTATAAAATTATTTTGCCGTGGGAAAAGAAAAGATTTTCGCTCGCTGAACAATTGCAATTTCGATTCAGTAAGAAAAAACTACAACTCGTCATCGCGTTTCTCCTTCTCATTATCGTTGCTGGCGGAAGTTGGTGGTATAAAAATTTTCGTTCGCAAAACACAGGTGAAAAATCTATCGCCGTGCTTCCTTTTGTCAATCAAAGCGCCGACGCAGAAACGGAATACTTGAGCAATGGTATTACGGAAAGTATTATCAATAGTCTTTCACAAATTCCCTCTCTTCGTGTTATTCCTCGCAGTACGGTATTCATCTACAAGGGGAAACAGGGAAACGCAGAGCAAATTGGAAACGAATTACAAGTACAATCTGTCTTAACGGGAAGTATAGTGATGTATGGCGATAAATTACGCGTGCAAACGGAATTGATTGACGTTCAAAAAAATGCGCAATTATGGGGAGAGCAATATAACAGCACGATGAAAGATATTTTTTCTTTGCAAGAAGATATCGCGCATAAAATCACGGATAAACTTCGTCTCAAATTAACGGGCGCAACCGAGAAAAAAATGATGAAGCGTTCCACCGAAAATACTGCCGCGTATGAATTGTATCTGAAAGGAAATTATTACATCGAAAAAGCAACGGCAAGCGATTTGGAAAAAGGATTGCATTATCTTCAAGAAGCAATTGCACTCGATTCAAATTTTGCTCTGGCGTACGATGCATTAGCATTTCAGTCGGTAATGGCATCGGATTTCTTTCTGCCTCCGTATGTTGCAATGCCGGAAGCAATCCGACTTTCTGAAAAAGCGCTTTCTCTTGATAACGAACTTTCTCAAACACATGCATTGCGGGGTTTCATCAAATGTTTTTACGAGTGGAAATTTGATGACGCAGAAAAACAAATCAAACTTGCGTATGAACTTAATTCCAAAGATGCGCGAACATTATTCTTTTCTGTTTGGTATTACACTTCGATGGGAAAATTTGAAATTGCTATTGCAAATGCAAAACGTATTCAGGAACTCGAACCGCATTGGGTATTAGGAAAAGTTTGGCTGGGTTTCAGTTATTATTTTGCTCGGCAGTATGATAATGCTGTTATAGCGTTTAAAAAAAATATTGAAGAGGAACCGAATTTCTATTTTCCCTATTGGTATCTCGGTCTTACCTATGTTCAACTTCATAAATACGATGAAGCAATTACCGAAATTCAAACGTCTATTTCTCTTGACCCGGGAAACCCGACGGAAATTGCAGTATTAGGAGTTGCGTATGCTGCTTCCGGGAAAAGAAATGAAGCGGAAAAGATTATTTCTTCGTTGCAGGAAAAAATGAAAACCCAATACGTTCCCCCTGAATACCTCGCACTGATTTATAGCGCAATGAAAGAAACCGACAGTGCATTTGTCTGGTTGGAAAAAGGATTTCCAAATCGAGGAGGAATTTACTCAACAATGAAAACAGAGCCGTTGTGGGATAACATTCGTTCGGATAAACGCTTTAAAGAGTTGCTGAAAAAAATAGGATTGGAAAAATAAATAGATGTCTGAACAACGTAAACTCGCCGCAATAATGTTCACCGATATACTCTGTGTCTTTGTGCCTTGGTGGTAAAATAATCAAACGCTAATACACCAAGAGAACCAAATGAAAAAATATTTCCAGCATCATCCTCTCCGAACATTGCTTCTCATCGGGTTCACTGTAAGAATTCTCGCCGCAATTTTCAGCAAAGGATTTCTTACGCTTGATGACCATTTCAATCTCGTTGTTGATGCGGATTTATTAGCAAGCGGCGAAGTTCTTCCGAAAGATTATAAGGATTCGATTCTCTACCCGCTTGTCGTTTCCTTCATGATGAAAGGGACACGCCTTCTCGGAATTTCTTCACCTGATACAGAAATGTTGTTTGTCCGTTTATTTCACGCGGGCATATCGTTATTTTCTATTTACTTCGTCTATAAAATTCTCGAACGAAAATCGAATTCCGAAACAGCAAACCTTGGCGGATTGCTTATGGCAACATTTTTTATTTTTCCTTTTACCTCGGTTCATCAGTTTGAAGAAAGTTTGTCTCAAATTCCGCTCCTTGCAAGTTTGTGGTTTGTCGTAAAAAATAAAAATGAAGTAATCGAAGAGATTACAGAACAACAAAGCAGCATTTCTTTTGTAAGCAGGGACTTTCAACGTTGGAATTTATTCCTCGCCGGCGTTTTTCTTGGTATTGCGCTTATTCTCCGTTTTCCACTCCTCTCGTTTGTTCTTCCTTTCTCGGTGATATTGCTTTTTATCTCCGAATCCCGAAAACACTTTATTTTTTTTCTCTTCGGATTAACGCTCGTTGTTCTTTTGCAGGCGGTCAGCAACGTTTCTACCAACGGAGAATTCGGATATTCATTTAAACGTAATTATGGCTTTCTGTTTTCTCGCGGACAGGAATTAATGCAAAGTGCAAGCGGGTATCCTTCCGGACCACCGTGGCGTTATGCGGAAACGTTGCTCGCAGTTTTTCTTCCACCGTTTTCCATTCTGTTTTTTGTTGCGGTGTTTCGTAGCGGAAAAAAATATTTGCTTCTTTCACTTCCCGCAATGATTTTCTTTCTCGCACATAGTTTGATTGCCAATAAGCAGGAGCGGTTTCTTCTCCCGATTCTCCCGGTACTCATCATCCTTGGCGTTGCCGGATTTTCCAACCTCAAGAATTGGTTTGAAGAATATTCCCGCCGCTGGAAAACATACAAAGCGCTGTGGTTCTATTTTCTTGCAGTGAATACAATTCTGCTTTGCATTTCACTTTTTATGTACGGAAAGAAAGACCGCGTGGAACCATTTGTGTACATCGAACGACAAAAAAACGTTTCGGCAATAATCGTAGCGCAATTCAATTACGAATTTCTTGTTCCGGAATATTATCTGGGAAAACCGATGCCGAAATATTTTATCATTGGAAAGAGAAAACAGGTTTCCGCACTGGTGAAGGAACTTTCCCTGCAACAGGAAACTCCGCGCTATCTTGTATTGTATAGCAATTCTGTCTCGTCTGATATATCATTGCTGGAAGAGTCCCTGAGAAAAAAACTCATCTACGAAACAACCATCTCTCCGGGTATCGGCGATTACCTTGCCAACAAAATGAACCCGAAATACAACAAAGCAAACACCGCGCTGATTTATAGAATTGAATGAATAAACTCCGCAATCTCTGCCTCACGTTTGTTTTGTTCGGGTTTCTTTTTTTTCTGTTCCTATGCTTCCGAACTCTTTTCTATCTCAAATATCATTCTCTCTTTGCCGAACTTCCTGCATCGGAGATTCTACTCTCGTTTATTGTCGGGTTTCGATTTGATGCCGCCGGAATAATGATTCTTGCAGGTATATTTTTCCTTTTGCTCCTCTTGCCTTTTCCGTTTGTACAACATCGTTACTACAAATTTTTTGTTCTCCTGCTCCTTTCCGTTGTTCTTCTTCCTTCGCTTTTTGTGTTTGCGGGTGATTTATTTTACTATCAATTCGTCAGCCGAAGATTATCGTTTGAAGTTTTCAGCGTTACGAAAAATTTTTCAGAAATTACAATAATGATTTCCAAAACGTACCCATTGGAGATTGCACTGTTCGTTCTCTTTATTGTCGGGATATATTACGCACTCTGGAAAATCGTCTCTCGAATAAAAAATTACGAATTACAAATTGCGAATTACAACTCCGAATCCCGTTTCAAAATATATTTAAAAGAAAGTTTCGTGTTTGTTTTTGCTGTTGCAATCGTGTTCATTTCCATCCGCGGGGGATTTCAATCCAAACCGTTACGAGAAAGTTATGCGTTCAGAAATGACGTATTACAACTGGGACATCTTTCGCTCAATCCGATTTTTACCGTCGCGCGTGTGTTGTTCAAAGGGAATGAAGAACTACAAGAATTTTTTCCAAAAGAACAAGCGGTTGCAGCGGTCCAAGAACTTTTAGATAACAATGAGGAATTTTCCGATAAAGACTTTCCACTGATGCGAAAACAAAAATCGAAAATCGAAAATCGAAAATCGAAAATGAAAAATGTTGTCATTTTCATAATGGAAAGTTGGGGAGCAAAAAACATCGGCGCATTTGGAAATCCGTACAAACCCACGCCAAACTTTGATTCGCTTGCAAAGCAGGGAATGTTCTTCACACAATTTTTTGCAGCAGGACAACGAACAATTCAGGGAGTTCAAGCAATCACTGCTTCACTTCCTACATTTTTTTCCGAAGACATCATCGGGAGCACAATGGAACAAAATGCTTTGCGACCACTGGGAAGTATTTTGCGCGAGGAGGGCTACCAAACGCTGTTTATACATTCGGCATTTCGCGGTTCGATGGGACTGGAAGCATATTCCAAACTTACCGGCTTCGAGCGTTTTATTGCGCAAGATGATTTCGATGACGCAAAAACGAAAAGCGATGGAACGTGGGGCGTGTTTGATGAATACGCATTTGAACGCGCGAATGAAGAATTTCGGAAAATGAATGAACCGTTTTGCGGAGTAATTATGTCGGTCAGTTCGCACGCTCCGTTTGAACTTCCTTCGAATGAATTTGCGTTTTACGCCGATACAATCCCGAATTATAAATATCTAAACGCGCTTCGCTATTCCGATTATGCACTCGGAAAATATTTTTCGCTTGCGCGTTCCGAAAAATATTTTGATAACACCATTTTTATTATCGTTGCAGACCATGTAGAAGGATTCGGTGAAAAAAGTATGTACGAGCGGTTTCATATTCCTTGCTTAATCTATTCACCGAAACATATTTCTCCACAAAGAATTGATAACGTGCACAGTCAAACGGATATTTTACCAACAGTTTTAGATTTGCTTAATTTAAATATTGTTCATTCATCGTTTGGAAAATCTCCTTTTACAAATTACGATTTACGAATTACGAATTACGATTCAAACAGTACTAAAATCGTAAATCAAAAATCGTCATTCGTAAATTCATCCGCTTTTCTTCCAAACGGAAATACCTTTGGCTGGATAACCGATTCATTTTTTCTCATTGCAAACACCGAACGAAATATCGGTCTCTATCAATTTCGGACAGATACTTTGCTGAAAAAGAATGTACTTTCGGAAAAAGAGGATGAGACGGAAGCAATGCGCAGGAGTTTATTCTCGTATGTTCAGGTGGGGAGAAATGTTTTGAGGGAAAATAAATTATACAAACCTATCGCGAAATAGTAAATGTGTGGGAAATGCGGTATTGGTTCATTGTGAGTTTAGCATTGTAGAGCGAAATTGCATTTCGTTTTACAAAAGAAGTTGAGATATACTTTCGTTTGCAATGTTCTCTCGCAATTCCTATCTTTTGCCCGTGAAATAAATTACGATAAATCCAAAGGAATAATTTTATGTTTGAACGCTACTCATATCTTTCTGGTCAGACTTACGGACAGCATTTGCCAAACTTTGTAAATTCACACAATACCCAATTGGCTCTCAATGCTGCAAATAGTGGGCCTTTTAAGGATATTTCGCAATCAGTGCTTTTTGGAAGTTCAATGAGTGCTAATGCTACTTTACAAACTGGTGCTCAAACAGTTGCAGCAATCAATCAAACAACATATGCTGTCAATCGAACAACTGATGCTGTCAATAATTCCACTGCTGTGCTTTCGGAACAAATGGATAAGGTGGCGTTAGCAAATATTTCGGTGCATTACTCACCTCCGACACCATTACTGTTTCTACTGGATTGATCTTAAGGAAAATGAGCCGGTTAGAAGATGGAATTGAAAAATTAGGCGTAATTTTTTCTGAAGGAATGTCTCTCATTGCAAGTCAATTAGAAATTCAAAATAATAACTTAACAGAAGTAAAGGAACAACTTTTAAAAATTCACGAGACTTTGAAATCACCTGCCATTACACAATCTACTGAATGGAGAAATCTTGGTCTTGACCGATTAGAAAATGGGCTTTGGCCTGAAGCAATTGAAGCATTTTTAAAAGCAATTTCTCTTGACGGAACTGATCCAATTTCTAATTTGATGTTAGGAAAATTATACCTCGATGCAGTAGATAAAAACAGTAGCTTTCACGAACCTGAAAAAGCATACCAATACTTTTCCAAAACTATACGATATGCAAATGCTTTACTAAACAAAGCACCACATTTAGAAAATGTTCGCTCGGAGTCGCTCTATCTATGTGCAACCGCACTATTGGCGATGGCTGCAATAGATAGGGCAAATGGAAAATCGGAAGAAGAACAATTCAAAACAATTGAACAAAGTTTGCAAACCATTAATCAATTGCTTGAAGTAAACCCAAATCATTTACAAGGAAAATATTTTCGAACAAAAATATTAATTATTCTCCAACGAGAGGAAGATGCCTTCAGTGAATTCAAATCTTTAGTAGAAATTGAACCGTTGTTTCTTTCCACCGCATCGTCTGACGGAGATTTCTCAAAGCATTCTGTGATTGGAAAACGCATCATTGAACGATTAGAGCCTTGGTTTCGTAAATCGTTAGGCCTGCAAATTATTACCTTTTATGATTTACTCGAGGCGGTAATATTTTTTGAATTAGAAATTCCCAGTGAAATGAAGCAATGGTTATCAAAAGAAAATATAGAGACGAGAGAATTAGGGGAATTAAAATATTCAAATACAGATTATTATGAATTACTTAATTTGGAAACTTCTATTTTTTCAGTACTAACTTTTTCAAACAAACAACTAAGCGGTTTGTTAGCAGCTTTTAAGCATGATTCGCCAAAGCAAGTGAACGATTTAATTAATCAAATTTTGGTAGTGTCAAAATTGAGTTGACATAAATTAAATTTCGTATCTTTGTTCACCTAATATTATGATAACAAAGATACATCAATGCCATGCATGCGAAAGCATTCGTCTCGTAAAAAATGGAAAAACAAA